>ENA-UPSA01000870-UPSA01000870.1-bioreactor-metagenome-genome-assembly--contig:-NODE-870-length-36808-cov-58.819226_pt1 | contig 36808 bp, 37 predicted proteins | sample MGYA00238183_ERZ773288 | MGnify/ENA primary metagenome ERZ773288 (study PRJEB29028, sample SAMN07631243) | bioreactor metagenome | isolation source: Switchgrass digestor | place: USA: Dartmouth... | reverse complement strand
ACTAAGTTCAAAAATCATGTTGCAAAATAATCAAAGTCAATAAGAAAAGGATACCCTTACGAATATCCTTTTTTTATTTATAAACTCTTAACTACATATATGGCTTAATCTTTTCCATAAAAGTTTCCTCATCCCAGATCGTAATATTTAACTCCTTCGCTTTTGCGAGTTTACTACCAGCATCTTCCCCCGCAATTACCACATCAGTTTTCTTACTTACACTACTTGCAACATTACCACCTAATCGTTCAATTAGTGTTTTGGCTTCTTCTCGCTTCATAGATAAAGCCCCTGTTAAGACAAAGGTCTTACCCGCAAACTCTTCCACTTGCATTATTTCTTGACCTAGATATTGCATATTGACACCTAAATCTTTTAAGGTTTGGATGAGGGCACGTTTTTCGGGGTCTTGGAAATATTCAACTAAACTTTGGGCAATTACTTCCCCAATATCTGATACTTGGATAAAGTCGAAATAAGTTTTATTCATTAACTCATCCATTGATTTAAAGGTTTTCGCTAGTGTTAAGGCAACTTTACTTCCAACATAACGGATACCTAAACCAAACAATAATCTTTCTAAACTATTTTCTTTGGACTTTTCTATCGCATTAATTAAATTAGTCGCACTCTTTTCTTGGAAACCTTCTAAACCAATAATGTCTTCTTTCTTTAAGCGATAAATATCAGGAATGGTAGTTACTAACCCTAAGTTAAAGAAATATTCGATGCTCCGTTCGCCTAAACCTTCAATATTCATCGCATCTCGGCTCGCAAAATGAATTAACGCTTCAATATTTCTGGCTTTACAATTTTGATTCAAACAATAATGATCCGCTTCTCCTGGTTTACGCACAAGTTTTGAACCACAAACTGGGCAGTTTTCAATCATTTTAAAAGGGATTTCCTTACCTGTGCGTGCTTCAACAACAGGTCGAACAACTTCAGGAATGATATAACCAGCTTTTCGAACGATAACCTTGTCACCAATTCGAATATCCCGGTCTTTCACAAAGTCTTCATTATGTAAAGTAGCCCGTTGCACAATCGTACCTGATACCCTAACTGGTTCAAGGATGGCATTAGGGGTGATGTTACCTGTTCTTCCAACTGTGAAGATAATATCCTTTAAGACCGTGGTAACTTCTTCAGCAGGGAATTTATACGCAATCGCCCATTTAGGAGTTTTAGCCGTGTATCCAAGTTGTTCTTGGGCTTCTAAATCATCAACTTTGATAACTAAGCCATCAATTTCATATGATAAGTTATGTAGATGTTTACCCCAATAATCTATGAAATCGAACACTTCTTCAATACTCTTACAGGTCCTGCGTTCTTTATTGGTGCGAAGTCCTAAGCGATCTAAGTAGTCCAATGCTTCACTATGATACTTAATCCCCCGTTCTAACGCATCGGGTAGATGATATAAGAAGACGTTTAAGTTACGGCTTGCGGTAACTTTTGGATCGAGGTTACGTACGCTACCAGCAGCAGCGTTACGAGGATTAGCGAACAACGGTTGTCCCGTATTGGCTCGTTCTTCATTTAATTTTTCGAAGCTCGTTTTTGGCATATAGATTTCGCCCCGAACTTCAATATCCACAGGTTCTTTTAACTTTAATGGTACACTCTTAATCGTTCGCACATTTTGGGTAATATCTTCACCTGTTACACCATCACCCCGAGTGGCAGCCAAATAATATTCACCATTGCGATAATGAATCGTGACTGCTAGTCCATCAATCTTTAATTCGCACATATAAACAGGGTTAGGAATGACTTCTTTTACACGCTCATGAAAAGCTAAAATATCTTCTTTCGTAAAGGCATTAGCCAATGATAACATAGGAATGGTATGGGTAACTTTCTTAAACTCATCAAGTGGTTTTCCACCTACCCGTTGAGTAGGTGAATCGGGGGTAATGAATTCTGGATGAGCTTGTTCTAAATGGATTAACTCCTGCATAAGACGATCATATTCTTGATCGCTTACCGATGGATTATCGAGGACATAATATTCATAATTATATTTTTCAATTAACGCTCTTAATTCCTTTATACGCATTTGAACATCCATAAACGTCACTCCTCGTGATTAAATCTACGTTTATTATAATATTTTTTTTATTAACTTACTATGTTTTTTGATAAAAAGAAAAAGGATGTCACAATGTATGTAACATCCTTTCAAAAAGATTAATATGTAGGTGAGTAATTTTTAGTGGATTCTTCACTTAGATATAAATCTAGGAAGATCACAAATTCTTGATAACTATAATTAGCCAAGGCAAACTGGACGGCTTTTTTTGTTTTTAATTGATATTTTAATAAAGCGATATCCGTTTTACATCGCACGAATAATATACCAAAGACTATTGATAGTATTAATATCGTGAAATACTTAATACTTATTATGGAAAAGGAGACATGTTTTACTAAGATTAAGATACAAATAAACCCCAACAAAACTAATATGAAGTTCTTAAGAAATTTAATTATGGTGATAATATGAGGTTCATATAATTCTTTCAAAGTATTTGATGTACGAAAACTTGCCTCGTTTTCTTGTAAATACATGATGTCATGAATAAACATCAGAACATAAATATCGGTAATAAGCGCCTTCATTTCCGCATATTTCATCGAAATTCCCCCCTTTAGCCTGTTTCCCTTGACTTAATTTAATTATATTTGTATGTGGGTGTCGAAGTCTGTAAGTTTTTCGTAAAGTTGTCAAGTTTTTTTTAACTTAGTCAAGTTCTGTTGCCTTTAAAAATAAAAATGCATGTGCTATAATCGTTGCTAAGGAGGTTTACTATGGAAATTATTAACTATGATTTAACAAAACTTTATCCTAGTTTTGACAGTCCGGAATTTCAAAACGATCTGCAAAAACTAGCGGACATTTTACAAACTTATAAGGAATATATTGACAAAAATTGTCGAGACTATGATAATTTTGAAACAAAACTAAAAACATTAATTAAATTTGACGAGGATTTATCATTTTTAATCGAAAAGATTTATCCATTCATTAGCTTAACTCGTAGTGCTGATACCACTAATGAAGACGCCAATAAATACATGGCAAAAGTCCAAATGTTGCTAGCGGAAGCATCACCTAGTTCCGCGAAAGCGACAAAGTATATCGGTAAATATGAGTATCTCGATGAACTAATGGACCGAGAAGAATATGCGGAATATCGCTTTTATCTATATGAGTTGAAGAATAAGGCTAAACATCAACTAAGCGATGAACAAGAAGAAATCATCAGTAAAATGCGCCAAACGGGGTCAAGTGCTTGGAGTCAACTACAATCACTACTAACAAGTAAACTCGAAGTGCAAGTCATACTAAATGACGAAGTGAAGACATACACGATAACTGAAATTGGCAATCTCCTCCATTCACCCGATCCTGAAACGCGGAAAGCGGCTTACTTAGGTATGCAAGAAGCCTATCAAAAGATTGATGATAGTATCGCTATGTGCTTAAGCAGCATCAAAGGTGAAGTAAACTTTGTCGCTCGTTTACGTGGTTATCAAGATGCCTTAGAAGAATCGCTTGATAAATCACGAACATCTAAACAAACGCTTGATGCAATGTTACAGGCAATGTATGAATACTTACCCTATTTCCGCAAATATTTAAGAAGAAAAGCTGAAATCTTAGGTCGTGATAATGGTTTACCAGTCTTTGATTTATATGCGCCCATTGGTAAACTTACTAAAACCTTTACTTATGAAGAAGCACAAGCGTTTATCATCAAGAATTTTGCGACTTTCAGCGACAAACTCGCACAACTTGCGAAAAAAGCCTTTGATAATAACTGGATTGATGTTTATCCTCGTAAAGGTAAAGTTGGCGGTGCCTTCTGTTATAATATTAGACCGATTAAAGAAAGTCGCATTCTTACCAACTTCAATGGTAATCTTAGCGATGTAATCACCATAGCACATGAATTAGGTCATGCATATCATGGTGAATGCATCTTTGAAAATAACATCTTGAGTTCCCATTATCCCATGCCCGTTGCTGAAACTGCTTCTACCTTCTGTGAAACCATCGTAATGAACGCTATTATTAACGAAGCAACAGACGAAGAAAAACTAGCTCTCATTGAATCGGAACTTCAAGACCATACTGCCATCATTTGCGATATTCTTTCCCGCTTCATTTTTGAAAAAGAAGTGTTTGAGCGTCGCTTAGATCATCCTCTCAACTCCAAAGAACTTCAAGATATCATGCGGGAAGCAGTTAAACAAAGTTATGGTGACGGTTTAGATCATAACTACATTAATGCCTTTGCTTGGTTAAACAAACCTCATTATTATAGTGCTGGGCTCTCCTTCTATAACTGGCCTTATGCTTTCGGTCTCTTATTCGCAAAAGGTTTATATGCTCAATATCTAAATGATAAAGAAGGTTTCGTGAAACACTATGATGATATCTTAAGGGCAACAGGTAAGATGAATGTCGAAGATGTTGCTAAACAAGCTGGTATTGATGTAACCGATGTTAACTTCTGGAGAAGTTCATTAGAACTTATTAAGAAAAACATTGAATTATTCCTAGAATTAACAGACAAAACGGTTAAACATTAATTCTTAAATATAAAAGAATCAGATATCCCTTAATTGGTTATATCTGATTCTTTTTTTATCTATTTAATTTTATTATCATAGATAAATTTCCGTAAGTAACTACTACGTAATTCTTCCAATGCTTGCTTATCTACATCTAATCTGTCACAGGTAACTAATCCTGTTTTTAAAAAATTAACACTATAAGCATATTCTGCTAAGTGGTTCTCATAGAAGTACTTACTATCTAATCCATAGACATCAGTTAAAACTTCTATACCATATATACCTTGATAAGTCGGTTCATAAACAGTGAATTCTAGCAAAGGTTTTCTTTCTTCTTGATACTCTTCGTGAAAAACTAGTGGTAAGAGTCCTAATGGCCAATCATGAATATTAATTAAATCAATTGTAACTGATAAGCGTTTAATCACTTCGATACTGGCTTTCGTAAATACTGCAAACCGAAGCGGATCATCGACATAACCATATATTAAGTCTCGTTCAAATAAAGGGGTATCAATAAAGTAAAAGACATTATCCTGATACTTAGTCTTGTACACCTTAACTAAATAATCTTCATGATTAGCTTTCACATTAATGTCATATTGATATTCCAAAACTTCTATGTCAAGAAAATACCTAGGCATGATGACAAAAGCCTGATTACCATCTAATGAACTTATTTTAAGTTTTTGATAAACTAAATCACCAATTTTCTCGCTTTTGAAAGGAGCACATTCTAAAGCCACAATTACCGTAAAGAGCGGGTAGGGTTTAACTTTCTTTACGCTCGTAATTTCCATTGTATCTAGTTCGGGAATGATTTTTTCAGGTACTAAGGATAGATGATTCTTTACCGTTCGATATCCCATTTCCTTTAATTTGCGCACCACATCCCTACTCTTTACTCCCCGGATGCGTGCATATTCATATACTTTCATCTATCCCACCCTTTATTTCGAAAGAATATTCTACTGTTTGACCACCTTTGATTAAGAATCCTAACCCTGAATACTTCTTCGCCTTTTTACCTAAATTGACCAAGTGTTTTTGGCGAAAATAGGTACCAGGGTTTAGATAAGCATCGGTGATATTATTGATTATTAAACTAATCCCATTTTCATGGGTTAATTCAACGCTATTCATAATAGGAAAATGTTTAAAAAACTTAAATCGTTGCGTATAATCGAGCTGATTATTATCTATTAGGCAAAACTGGTTTATTATATCTTCCTTCACATTTCCCGATAAATTAAAGAATAAAACATGTCCAAAATGAATTTTTAAATTGGTTTCATAATTAATAATTAATTTATCATCAATTATCAGGTACACCACTTGGATGAACTTCGTTTCTGTTTGATAGGTAAAAACTAAGCCATTTTCAAGTGGTGTACAATTAAAATGATAATTATAAATTTTTTTATTTTTGCGGAAATTATTTACATCGACTAAAGCACCTAAATAATAAGGATTTTCCCGATATAATTTATAGTCATGATATCTTAATAGGATGCTTTCTAATTTATCTTGTTTATTAGGTACAATGATTTTCGTAAGCGTTGCCCCGAGATTTAGTGCGCTAAGTTTATACTTGCCGGTGTCAATTGTATACTCATTAACAGGTTTGCCATTATACTCATAAACAAACCGTACTTCCAACATGCTCCTTCGACCGCTTAAGCCCTAGACTGGCGCATAAATTCTTCGATTTCGTCTACAGACTTAATAATATCTTTAGAGAGGTTTTCACAACCTGTTTCTGTAACTAGAACATCATCCTCGATGCGCACACCAATTTCTTCTTCAGCGATATAAAGTCCTGGTTCAACTGTCAGTACCATACCTGGCTCAAAAACGCGTTCTCTAAACTCGCGTCGACCCACATCATGCACATCGAGACCTAAGAAGTGCCCAATACCGTGGTAATAGTATTTACCAACATCTTTTTTATCGGTAATAAGGCCTAACTTAATGCATTCCTCAGCAAGCATATCCTTAGCGGTATCTAAAAATTCACCATAAGTAACACCAGGTTTGATGAAGTTAATCATCGCTTCGTTTACTCTTAATACAGCTTCATATACTTCTCTTTGGCGTGGAGTAAACTTACCGTTAATTGGAATTGTGCGTGTGATATCGGAACAGTAATGCTTGTATTCTACTCCTAAATCAAAGAGTACGAGTTTACCATCTTCTAACACATGATTATTTTCTTCATAGTGAAGGATGGTCGCATTTTTACCGCTAGCCATAATCGTCTTAAATGAAGTACAGTCAGCCATATTGTATTTAACTTCAAAATCAAAATATGCTTCTAATTGTTTTTCATAAAGTCCAGGACGACAATGCTTCATAATGGCTTGAATACCTTTATTGGTTATTTCAATGGCCTTGCGGATATTATCAACTTCTTCTTTTTCTTTTATAGTGCGCAAATCATCGATGATTTGTTTAACATTATAGATAGTTAGATATGGATGATTCTTCTGTATTTCTTGCGCAAAATTTAAACCTGGATTGTTAGGATAATTTTCCATATCGATATAAATATTTTCGAAGTAATGATTGCTTAAGGCTTGATTAAAGAAACCAAAGAAATCTTCCACATAACTAACATTTTCAATACCAGATAGTTCCCTCGCTTCATCAGCCCTTAGTCTAATACCTATCCATTTTTCAATGTCTGGGTCGGGTTTGGTGATGAAAAGGTGTTCTTTTACTTTATCATTATATTTGAGGATGGCTAGGATAAACTCTTCCCGATCTAACCCTGTTAAATAATAGAAAGAACGGATGGGAGTATAGGGATAAGCTTGGTCGGCACTCCGATGCGGTGCTTTTCCCGCAAAAACAACGACAATGGAGTTATCCTTAATATAAGGAACAAGTTTACTCCGGTTTTTTACCGCTAATTCTTTATTCATACTAACCTCCTATTTTATCAATGCGTTCTAAAATGTATTGTTTAATCTTTTCATTCTTTGTTTTACTGTCTGTTAAACTATTACCTTTTACCCCAATATAAATCTTTAATTTCGGTTCGGTACCAGATGGACGTAAAACGAACCAAGAACCATCTGTTAAGATGTATTTTAAGACATTGGATTTAGGTAACGTAAGGTCGCTAATCTTGCCATCTTCATAACGTTTACTAATGAGATAATCTTCAATAACCTTAACATCAACGTTATTTACCACTTTCGGTGGATTATCGCGATAATCAGATAATATCTTATCAATTTTTTGTAAACCTTCAATACCTACTAAGTTGATATTGACCAGTGATTCATAATAGTAACCATAAGTTTCATATAACTCATTTAACACATCTAATAAACTCTTACCTTGTAGTTTATAATAAGCAGCCATTTCGGCGCACATTAGCACTGATTGGATTGAATCCTTATCACGTACAAAATCAGCGATTAAGTAACCATAGGATTCTTCATAGCCAAAGACGAACTCTTTACCTTGACTTCTAATTTCTTCAGCTTTTTCACCAATAAATTTAAAGCCTGTTAAGGTAGATTGTACTTCTAAACCAAAGGTACGCGCGATTTGACCACCAAAGTCACTCGTCACAATAGTATTAAAGACAACGCCATTTTTTGGTAAAGTTCCTTGTTGTTTTCTTTGGGTCAAAATATAGTGAATGAGGAGCGCACCTGTTTGATTACCCGTTAAGAGTGTGTATTCTCCCTCATTATTCTTAACCGCTAGCCCTACGCGGTCAGCATCAGGATCTGTAGCCATTAAAATATCTGCATCCCTGGCTTTACCTAATTGGATGGCCAGTTCAAAAGCACTGCCATCTTCAGGATTTGGTGATTTAACTGTACTAAAGTTGGGGTCAGGTATACATTGACTTTCTACAACATAGAAATTCGTATAGCCACATTCAGGTAGTAACTGTTGAACAAGGCGAATACTTGTCCCATGTAATGGAGTGAAGACAATCTTTAAAGAGGATTTATCGAGATTGGGATTAAGTTGAATCGTCTTTACTTGCTTAAGGTATGCTTGATCAATTTCTTCATCAATATAAACTAATAACCCTTTATTTTTCGCTTCTTCTTCCGATATCACTTCAATCCCAAAGACATCTTCACATTCTTCAACATAGCCAATAACTTTGTCAGCTAACTCAGGTACTAATTGACAACCATTATGGTCGTAAATCTTATAACCATTATATTGCGGTGGATTGTGACTGGCAGTGATGACGATACCACCGATCGCATTTAAATAACGGACCGCAAAAGATAGTTCCGGTGTGGGTCGTAAAGAACTAAATAGATAAACTTTTATGCCATAACTTGCGAGAACTTTCGCTGATTCAAGCGCAAATTCTTGCGAATAGTGTCTGTTATCATAGGCAATAACAACACCACGATGAAGGCCATTAGGATATCTATTTAACAAATATTTGCTAAATCCTACATTTGCTCTTCTAATGGTATAAATATTCATACGATTTGTGCCAACGCCAACTATACCCCGCATACCACCAGTACCAAATTGTAAGTCGGTATAAAAAGCATCTTCTTGTGCTTTATCATCCATTTTTTCTAATTCAATTCTTAACTGAGGATCTAATTTGGGGTTAGTCAACCACGTTTGTGCTTTTTCTCTCCATTTTGTATCCATACTACGCCTCCAAAATAAATCATATTTTTAGTATACCATTTATTACCAAATTTATAAAGAACATTACACAATACGTTTAATCACCTTAATAGGTTTGGTTTTGGCGATCCGTTTTATAGGAACATATACTGCGATGAAGACAACCAGTAAACTTATCATAAACACTAAGAGAATAGCCCAGTAATTTACATACAAGAAGATGATATCTAAATCAAAACCTTTGATATCGATATAAAATATCCCTCGAATCTTTAAACCTTTAGTAATTATCGTATCAATTTTCTTAATAAAGTACCCTGTAAGTATACTAGCGATGGTACTCGTAAAGAGAATAATTAATACACTTTCGGTAATAAAGATTTTGCCAATATCCCATCCCGTTGTTCCGATGGCTCGTAGAATTCCGAGTTCTTTTTGTTTGCTTTCAATGCTTGCGCTAATGAAATAATAGATGATTATTCCTGCCACTACTGTAAAGATAGTACCTAAGATATATAATGGTACTTTAAACATCATAAAGACTACAGGAAGGTCGGCGAGTTGGTCTCGGTAAACCGTGCGATTACTGTATTGTTTATAATCTAACAAATTAACAAAAGCACGATTTTCTTTTTCATCATCGCCTAAAATAGCCATTCCTCGGGTTAAATCATTACGCTTTTCGATGTGTTCATACATCGCATCGCTTAAGACAAAGATATTATCAGTAACTGTATCATCAACGATTATTCCTGTAATGGTAAATTCATAAGGTTCATAACTATAACTACTAGAATTATAATCCTCATAACCATAACACAAATAGGAGAAAGTTCGCTTAGTCCCAATTAAACTAGATATATCTTCCCCAATAAAACCTAACGTAGAATAGGCATAATCTTTAGTAATCATGATTTCATTTTCTTTTTGTGGTAGTGTACCAATGTATGTTTTGTTGAAGAAACGAGAAGCAGTTAAATTACTGTAGGGACCATCATAGGAAGAATCCTTACCAATAAAGAAAGCTGTAGAAAATGATGTAGGCAAATCATCATAAGTATGTTCCTTAAGATTAACGAATAACATTCCATATAGTTCATAATAATTGCGGATAAAATCCTCATTGATATTTTGATAATTATATACACCATAGTATTTTTCAAAATCGGTTTTCACAATGCCTGTAATTTCGTAACCATTAGGTAACTGTTTACCAATTAATTCTTCATCAGTTTCAACCTCATGATAGCCAAAGTGACGAATCATCAAAGCCATATAATCAGTAATTAAAACTTGCTTGCTACTTTCTGGGAAGGTACCAATATAATCAAGATTTTTATCACTATCTAAATAACCAATTCGCGTGAAGAAATCTTGATAAAACAAATTCTCCTCATGAAAACCATTGCTAATTGACATTCCGCTATATTTATCAGTTAGAAAGATATTTAACGTTGGAAATGCCTTTTGAAGTGCTTCAATATCATGTAAGTTCATCCCAATTTCATCATAGCCGCAGTTAATAACTGAACCTCTACAATCTTCATAATTTTGTACAAAGGGAATGATTGTAATATTACCCTTTTGGAAAGTCTGATAAACAGCTTCCTGCGCATCATATAGACTTAATGTTAATCCCACGCCCACAAAAGCAAGCGATAAAGTAAACAAAAACAACATTAACGCCAGTTTAACCTTTTTGGTTATAAGGTTATGGAAAGCTAACTTAATCCAGTTCTTAAAGTGGAATTTGGGTTTTTTCAAGATGAGAGGTTCACTAATATATGCACCTGTTTCAATGTTAACATCTTGTGCTTTTTTTACATCGATAAATCTTGGTAAAGCCGTTTTGCGATATAAAGTCAAGTAAAGATCATTATCGGCTTGTTCTAACTTGTCATTCAAATAATTTATGACGCTTTCAGGAATGCTTTTATCCTTACTAATATCGAAAATGACGCCAGAAGGAGTTTCAATGATATTTTTCTCAGGATTATTTTCAATGTCGCGAATAATTTCGCCATCCTTAAGTTCAATAATCCGCTCACCATAGTTTTTCGCAAACTCCTCATCATGAGTAACCATGATGACAAGATGATCTTTTGATAGTACTTTCAAGGTGTCTAAAATTAACTTACCTGTCGCAGTATCAAGATTCCCTGTCGGTTCATCACATAGGATGATGCTGGGAGTTTTCACAAGAGCCCGCGCTAAAGTTACCCGTTGTCTTTGCCCACCACTTAGTTCTTTTGGTTTTCGCTTTTCTAATCCTTCGAGTTGGATTTTCACAAGGATTTCTTTTACACGCTGATCAATTTGTGCTTTTGGATAACCGATTAACTCTAAACTTAAGGCAATATTTTTCTTAACACTGTATTCTTCTAACAAATTAAAATCTTGGAATACAAAGCCCACAAAAGTATTACGATATTCATCCCATTGATTTGCAGTAAAATCTTTAAGTAAATTACCTTTAAAAATGATATCACCACTAGTAGGTTCATCTAACCCACCGATGAGATTTAAGAGAGTAGACTTACCACTACCACTTTTGCCTAAGATAACCACAAAACCAGACTTACCAAAAACAACATTAACGTTTTTTAAAGCGACGATTTGCTTATCATTTATTTCATAAATTTTGGTTAAGTTTCGTAATTCTAGCATAATCTCCACCTACCCTTTAATGGCCTTAATTGGTTTCATTTTGGTGATTTGTCTAATGGGCACAAAGGTTGCGATAGTCACCATAATGATTGCAATTAATACTATAAGTAGATTTGTGAGTAAGTTGTTATAGATAATTACAACATCTAGTTCCATCGCTTTAGTAAAGGTATTATTCATAATCTGCATCATGATAACTATTAAGATATTCGCCACGATACTGGCGACAAAGGCAATAATAAGCCCTTCAGTGATAAAGATCTTGCTAATATCACTGTTTTTTGCCCCTAGGGCTCTTAAGATTCCAATTTCTTTTTGTTTATCACTAATCGTAAAGAGAATAAAAGTGAAAACTAAGACACTACCAAAAATTAAGAATAAGCCACCGATGATATAGAATAAAGTTTGTAATTGGCCTAGTATCTTTTGAATAAAATAAATCTCGCTTGTATAAACAGTGTCATGGCGATATTGATATTTTTCTATAAAACGGAAAAAGTTAATATTCTCGTTTTGACTTTCTGATAACACTGCCACCATTTGTCGTTCATTTAGAATATCAATGATTTCTTCATATCGTGTCCTAGAAAACATGACAATAAACGGTCTATCAACATCATCGATAATACCGACTAGAGTATATGTTTGCGGGTCCATACCAGCTAGTTCAATCGTTACGGTAGTACCTAAAGCATAATCTTTACTCATTTCCTCTAGTGCTGATCTTGTTAAGGCAACTTCATTATCCTGTTCTGGTAGTCTACCAATAGTAAGTGCCTGATATGAAGCATCATAATGAGTATACTCGCTTAAGAAAAATAAATAATCATCAATAGTGATATGCGTTGTATCAAACTTAAGTACTTCATAAAAAGTGTTACGATTAACATATATGTGGTCGTATACACCCGATGACATATTATAGTAGAATTCCCCTGGAAATCGCGAAGTTTCTCGGTACTTATGAAACTTATCAACACCTGTAAAAACAATGCCAGAAATAGTTAGAGGTACCCCCTCCACCTTGATACTTTTACCAATGTAAGTATCATAGTTATCTGATTTAGGTAAAACTGTCAAGGTAACTAAAGCTTCTAAAAGATAATCGGTGATAAGGACTTCATTATCACTAGGTATACTACCATAGTAACTTAGACCTGTTATATCTTCTTCTAAAATGGTTATTTTAGAAACATCTGAATTAATGCCAATAAAGTATTGATCATCTAAAATAGAACGCAAGCCTTCAACTTGAACAAAACCATAATAACTACTAAGAATTCTAATATCAGGAAACTTTTCGGTGAATTCTTGATACTTTTCTTCGGCATAGGACTGCGAAGCATAGTAACTGTGACAATTATCCTCAACACAACGCGTGATATATCTATCTAAGGGAATCAGTTTTAAACCAGCTTGTTCAAAGGTTAAGGCGCTAGCTTTATGGACATCATACATACCGAAATTAAAGGCAACTCCGATAAAAAGGAGTGCAAAAACAATCGATAGAAACATTAAAATGAGTTTCTTTTTCTTCTTTAAGAAACTACTACACACCATATTAATCGCATATTTAAACGGTAGATGGCTTTTGGTTAAATGTAAGTCTTCATTAACTACTTCTTTATTTATTTTCGGAGTAACAGTTTTTTCCACCATACTAGGAGTATCTAAGTTAGTAGGTGGGGTTTCTCCTAAATGTAAGAAGTAAATCTCATCATTTTCGCTAATAAGTTTACTTATATAATTAACTAAATAACTGGATAACTTTTTCCCTTTAGGTAAACGAATAACATTAGTAAAATCTTCATTACCTTCATAAATATTAGTTGCTAAATCATCTTCATAGGTATCATAAATTATTTCCCCATCTTTTAACTCAATAACGCGGTCTCCATACTTATACGCAAACTCTAAGTCATGCGTTACCATTACTACTAAACGTTCTTTAGACAATTCTTTTAATAATTCAAGAATTGCTTTACCTGTTTCACTATCAAGATTTCCTGTTGGTTCATCCGCTAAAATAAGCCGAGGATTTTTCACTAAAGCACGCGCAATCGCTACACGTTGAGCTTGTCCTCCACTAATCTCTGTTGGTTTGTGATCGCTATAGTCTTGTAGTCCTACTAATTCAAGAATATGCTTTACCCTTTCATTAATATCATCTTCGCTATAATTTTGGAGTTTGAGGGCAATCGCCACATTTTCAGCAATCGTCATGTCTTCAATTAAATAGTATTCTTGATAAACATATCCCACATATTGATTACGGAAAGCATCCCAATCATACTTCTTAAATGTTTTAGTGGATTTGTTATTAATTAGGATGTCACCTTCGTCATATGTTTCTAATCCACCCAAAATATTTAATAAGGTTGATTTACCACTACCACTTTTTCCCGTAATCATCATAAATCCATTACTACTAAGTTCTAAATTGATGTTTTTTAATGCCTGAACTTTATCATACTTCGTTTCATAAATCTTGTTAAGACCCTTAATAACTATCAAAATTCTCCCTCCGAATTTTCATGTTAATCAATCATCATTATAACGCATATGTTACTGTATTACTATCTCTTTCAGGCAAAAATTAAAAAGTGATTTTTCGACAAAAATCACTTTTTAACCTTTTCAATATAATCAACAATATCTTTAATAGTTTTAATATTCATCAATTCATCGTCTGCTACTTCAATGTCGAAGGTATCTTCTACTGCCATGATGATTTCTACTGCGTCTAAACTATCGGCATTGAAGTCTTTTTGTAAATCAGATTCTAAAGTAATATCTTCTGGATTCAAACTTAGTTTTTCCGCCACAATAGCTCTCACTTGTTCAAAAACCATTTTTTCTTCCTCCATAATTATTTAGTTTACATATATTATAAACGAAAATTAGAAATATGCAAATGGTTTTATGACAAAGTTAGCTTTATGGTCGCTTCTTAAGTGGGAAAGATACTGTCATTTCACGATTGTTCCGAATAATGGTCAAAGTTGCTATATCACCGATTCTCGCATTATTAATTTGAAGACGCAAAGTATCAAAATTCTTAATCTCAATACCATTGTATTTAATGATGATATCTCCTTCTTGTAAATATCCATAAGCAGAACCATTTTTAACTAACGAAGTAACATATACACCATATGTAATACCGTTAGGAATCGGAGTGATTTCTCCAGTAATTACTCCCGCTCTAATTAATTCATTATTATACAAAATATCTTCTACCGCACGTCCTGTTATTCCTAATGACGGACGTTCTACTTTACCGTAAAGTTCTAATTGCTCGATGACATATTTTACCGTATTAATAGGAATCGCAAAACCGATATCATCAACACGGCTTTCCACAATTTTCATATTATTGATACCAATGAGTTCACCCTTAATATTGAATAAACCACCACCACTATTACCAGGGCTAATGGCTGCATCATGTTGAATTAAAGTGGCAACCCAATCTATGACATTATCACCATCATAATCGATATCAATATCACGAGCAAGTCCCGAAACAATCCCAAAAGTTACTGAACCGTAATACTCATATCCTAAAGGGTTACCTATCGCAATCGCAAATTGACCGCGAACAAGCTCATCACTATCGCCAAGAACGGCAGTGGGTAAGGAATCAGTAAGTTGAAATTTGATTACCGCTAAGTCCGTTTGGGCATCTTTTCCGATTAATTCCGCTGTAATTTCGCGTCCATCCTCTAAAACAACACGAATTTCTTGTGCACCATCAACAACATGTTCGTTAGTTATAACATAGTATTCACTAGTATCATGAATATGTTTATAAATAACTCCACTACCTGTGGATTTTAGGATAGCGACATTATTTTGTCTTACATAGTTAGAAACACCGACAACAGTTTCGCCATATGCTCTAACTACATTAATAATCATATTTTCCACATCGGATAATCCTTGTTGATATTCATTCAATAATTCGGCACGAACTTGGTCCATAACTTGTTTAACAATATTATTCCAATCTTCTTCACTCAACTGAGCAAGATTCTTTTGGGTTGTGGTTGTTTGTTGGGGAAAATTGAGATAATACTCACAACCAACTAACGCAAACACTATTAAGAGTACTAGAAATATGCTTTTTAGTCCTTTCATACTTATCCTCCTTGCCTCTAATCATTGTAGATCATTTTCTTCGTAACGCCACCATCAACGATGATGTTTTCACCATTGATAAAGTCATTTTCTTCCTGACACAGGAACACACATAAATTTGCGATATCAGTTACTTTACCAACCCGTTTCGAAGGGTGGAATAAATGATCTTCTATTCTTAATTTATCATAATTGCGCGTCTCAATCCAACCAGGACTAATACAATTAACTGTAATATTTTCCTCAGCTAAACTAAGCGCTAATGCGTGGGTTAACGAGACAATCCCACCTTTACTTGCAGCGTATGCTTCACTATTAGGTTCACTCATCAAATAGCGAGTAGAACTGATATTGATGATGCGACCATATTTAGTACCACGATTTAACTTCGCAAAACCTTGACTCATTATAAAGGTACCCCGTAAATTAGTATTAATTACATCATCAAACTCTGCTGGCGTTATCTCATATAGACTTTTAAAGCGTGAAACTCCAGCATTATTAATCAAAATATCAGCTTTACCAAAGGTGTTCTTTAACCACTGGTAAAAACTGTCAATATCATTAACATTTCGTAAATCGCAATAGTAAAACATTCCATTTATTTCTTTACTAAGTTTTTCACCATTTTCTTTATCAATATCAATGATAATTACTTTTCCTCCTAGTTTGGCGAAGGTTTCACTGATACATTTACCTATGCCATTGGCACCACCAGTGACAATTATTATTTTATCATTAAACAAGGTTCATCACCTCACAGTTTGCTTTCTATTATTGTAACACAATTATGAACTGATAACCTTAAAAAAACTTAAAATAATAAAAAAATAAATAAGCAAAATGCTTATTTACTCTTGATGGTACTCTTTTGTTTCAACTGTTCTTTGACTAGGGGAAAATCTAATCCACGGATCTTATCTCGGGTATTTTCCTTCAATAGTTGCATTAAATTTTTACCTAATACGGTTTTTTTCATGTTAAACCCCCTTGATAAGTTTCTATTATTATATACTTACCAAGAGCTAATAATATGTCAGATTTTGTTTCTACCAAACTTAAAAGGACAATAATGACCTATTGTCCTTTGCTAATCAATTAGATAATATCAATGGTAAACATCGACCGGAATTTTCCACCTGGATATACCGATTCAATATAGGCCTTATCACTTAATTCTTGTGGTAAACCTACATAATCAGGAGCACCTTGCCATGGTTCTAAACAGACAAAGGGGCTCTTCATGCGATTTGGACTCCATACCGCCAGTAGTGGAAAACTAAAGGTTGTTAATTTTACTTCATCGTCATTTACACGATTCTTAAGGCTTACTTGGTTGATGTTTTCTAGGATTAAAGTGTCATTTTCTTTAAATAACTCATATGTTAACGGTAATGTATCAATCTTATCACCGATTACTTTTTCCTCGTATGTTAATAATCCGACTTCGCTATCAAGTACTTTAGTCTTAAGTGTTAACGGAGTACCAAATTCTAAATAATAATCCTCATAACCGTTTGGTGTTAAATTGGTATTGAACGCAGGACTTCCCCCAATTGAGAAATACAAGAGTTCATTGGTCTTATTGTAAACTTTATATTTAACAACTATTCTGTTTTCTATTAATCGATAACTAACAGTAATCCGAAAATCATAGGGATAGACTAAGAAAGTGTGCTCATTAGCGTCAAGGCGAAACTTAACATAATCTGGTAGTTTCTCCACTACTTCAAAATCTAAATCCCTCGTAAATCCATTTCTCGTCAAATGATAATCTTTACCCTTGATATAATAGGTATTGTTTGCTAATTTCCCAACGATTGGGAAGAAGATGGGGGCTCGTCTGGGCCAATAGGTTTCATCTCCCTGCCAGAGAAACTCGCGTTCTTTCCCTTTGTGATAAATACTTTGCAACTCCGCTCCGTGTTCTGAAATCACTACTTTCAGAACATCATTTTCAATAATCTGCATGGCTATTACCTCCCAACTTTTTTTGTTAATCTATTTAAAACATCGTTATTAACGAATGTTTTAATCGTAAATAAAGTTTTCGCCTTTGATTACTTCTACTTTTGATAAACCATGATACTTTTGCTGGCGCAACACTTCGTATACCATAATCGCCACACAATTTGCGAGATTTAGACTTCTAACATCTTCTCGCATTGGTAAACGTATGCACCGATCAAGATGCGACTTGAGGATTTCTTTTGGTATACCCGTTGATTCTCGCCCAAACACTAAGTAAATATCTTTATTAAAATCGCTAAAATCAAACTCATCAGGGCTTTTTTTACCATAACGTGTTAGAAAATAGAATTCTCCTTGATTCTTACTTAAGAAATCCTCCCAATCTAGATATGTTTTGAAGTCGACTTTATCGAGGTTATTAGCTGAACTTCGCTTTAAGAACCGGTTATCAATACGAAACCCACATGGTTCGATGATATGTAATTCAGCATTGGTAGCGGCACAAGTCCGCATGATATTGCCCGTATTTTGAGGGATTTCGGGATTATATAACACGACATGAATAGTCATTTTTCTTCGCCTTCTCCTAGTTTTTTCTTTGCATAATCAATAGCTTGATTTAAGTATTCAATATTAGTATTTGTTAATTTGTCTAAATTTTCCAAATCTTTTGTATTTTTTTGATTAGCGCTAACTAAAAGTGCATTTCGCAATAAAACATGTTTACCGCGAAAACTCGCAGCTAGATCACCATATTTTTCTTTAAAAGTCTTGTTTGTAAGTCCTTCTAAATCTTTTACTTTAATGATTTCTTTACCCTGTGGTTTAAATTCTTCTAATATAGGTAAATTATCATTAGTATTATATATACATGTTATCTGACAAATATCACAACCATAAATATACTTACGGAATTTGGGAAGATATTCGTCAGGTAATATTTTCTTACTTTGTGTTAAATAAGACATACATTTATAAGCTTCAATAAAACGGGATTCACTTAATGCCCCTGTAGGACAGCTTCTGATGCAGCGATTACAACTCTGACAGATATCACTAAACCTGGGTTCATCATATTCATTTAGTTCTAAGTCTGTAAGAATTAAACCGATAAAGAAGTATGTACCATAAATGGGATTGATTAATAAGGTGTTTTTACCAAAATTACCTAATCCAGCAAGATATGCTAGATGCTTTTCATGCAGAGGGTGATTATCGGTTAATACAATACTCTCTGCATGGTAATGTTCTTTAAGGTAATTAGCGATTATGCCTAATTTATCCTTTAGCACCACATGGTAATCAATACCATATGATGATTTACTCACAACATGGATAGCTTTATCTAGTTCAGGATGACTTTGAGCATAAGGGAAGATAACGACAATGATAGTTTTCACTTTCGCAAAGATTAAGTAGGGATTAATCCGCTTTTCGATATCATGTTCTACAAGTTCGATTTCCCCATTAATCTCATAGTATTTTTTGAGGTTCTCCCTTAGTTCTGTGAACATTCTTACCTTGACAAAACCAACTTGACAAGGGAACATGGCTTGAATGGTTTCTTTTAGTTCCTTCATTATCTCACCTAATTTAATTTTACCAGAACCCCCACTTTTAAAAAAGCAAAAAACGACCAAAAAAAGGTCGTTAATCCCCATAGTCAATCGTCAGGTGATATTTATCAAACATTTTATTATAACCTTTGCCATTTTTAAGACATTTATTCACCCTTGTGATGGTAGTTGAACTAATCCCTGTTAACTTTTCAATTTGCGCAAATGTCAACCCATCTTTGAGCATTTGCGCAACAACAAAGCGTTGATAGATGTCTTCCAACTCCTTTTTCGTGCAAACATCTAGCAATAAATCAGCTATATCTGATTTATCCTCAAACGCACTTAATATATAGCTAATTGTATCTAGATGTTTTTTTGTATCCATGATAGAACAACTCCCATCTGTACTTCAAGGTTATTATACACTTAAATGCGTCTTTTGTAAAGCGATTACATTTTCTCCTTAATAAACGCCAATAAATCGCGAAAAACTTGTTGGCGAACTAAGACATTATTAAAGGTGTGGTCACTACCATCATAAACAATTAAGGTACAATTAGGATATATACTTTGATACTTTTCACTTACAGCTAATTTCACAGCTTGGTCATTTCGATCATGTTGAATTAACACAGGATTTTGATAAACTTCCACACCTGTGAATAAATCTTGTTTGACGATATCTTCAGCAAAGGCTTGACTGACTTCTAAACCACCAAGGATGTAGTTACCGTTGGGTAAACGATTCGTTTGATCTCCTCTGGATAGAATTATTTGATTCATATTACCTGCAGGTGCCCATAGGACTAATTTGGCAATATCTTGGGGACGTTGTTTTGCGACTTGCGTCGCAACTGCTCCACCCATACTTAAACCTAAAATGATAATTTCCGTGACGTTTGGTAAAAGTTTCGCATAATCGAGAATCATGAGCGCTTCATTAACTTCCTTTGAAAACGTCATATAAGAAAAATCGTGATCGCTATCACCACTACCTAAAAAATCAAAACGTAAACTAGCGATATTGTTTTCACAAAGATAACGCGCTAGTTGCACAAACAGAAAGTGACTTTCACCTTTATGTCCCGTAAAACCATGGAACATAATAACTAGTGGATAGTTATCCACATTATCTGGTTTATGTAAAAACCCTCTTAATGTGCCATTTGGCGTTTCAAGTTCTTGATAGATTTGCATAAATTATCACCCTAAATACTTACTTTATAATTATTTTTTAGATAATAACGATACCAATGTTCTACAAAACCAGGCGCAAATGGACCTTCTTGATTTTTAATAAATTCTAATAGAACTTTAAGTTCCCGTTCAATGATTACCGCAATATTATCGGGATACTTCATTTTTTTCTTATGTTTATCGTATTCATCTTTATCAAGAATACGGTAATTATAATTAGGATAAACCTTTACATCTAAATCATAATCGATATATTTAATCGCACCTTCTTCGATTAAATAAGGAGAACACATATTACAATAGTAATAAATACCGTCGCTTCTTAACATCCCAATCACATTGAACCAGTGATCTTTAAAGAAGTAACAGATTGCTGGTTCTCTAGTGATCCAACTACGGCCATCTGCTTCGGTAACGCGCGTGCGGTTATTGGCGACAATCAGGTATTTATCTGAATAATCGATGATTACCGCTTCTTTCCAAGCGCGATGAATCTGGCCGTTATGCTTGTAACTGTGGATTTGTACCACATCACCAACCTTTACTTCATTCATCTTCTCACTTCTTTCTCTTAAAGAGTCTTATTCCTTATTATATCTTTTTTTTATCTTCGCGACAATAATTCTTCGTACTCTTCTTCATCAAAGCCAATGTATACCTTCTTGTCCGCAACTAAAATGGGACGTTTAAGTAACATTCCATTAGTTGATAATAAATTATAGGCTTCTTCAGGTGTAAAATGATCAACTTTTGATTTGAGATTTAACTCTTTATATTGTTTACCACTGGTGTTAAACAGTTTTTTAAGTTCTTTACTGCTATGCTCATGAAAATACCTAATATCTTCTGGTTTGAATTTAGCGGTTTTAATATCAATTAGTTCATAAGGAATCTTATGTGTATCTAAAAACTTCTTCGCTTTTTTACAAGTAGAACACTTCTCATAACAATAAAACTTATACATCGCTATCACCCATCATTTAATCTCATTTTTTATTATTATAACAAATTTTGTGATAATTTGTTAAAAGTTGCAGAAAATAATCTTGTAGAAAACTTAAAGGAGGTTTATTATGAATCAAACAACAATGAAACAACCACCAAATGTCATTTCCAACAAAGACTTATCCTATATTGAAGACATGTTAGCCTGGAATTTAACCGCTGCTAAAAGCGCACGTGAGTTCGCAAGTAAAGTTAATGACCAAGAAATTAAACAAGAATTCGAACAAACTTACCAAATGCATAAGCAACATTATGAAGAGTTATTAAACTTCTTACAAAGCCATGTTAATATGCAATAAGGAGGTTAAATAAAAACATGCAACAACAAACCCAAACAATTCAAAATCCTAAAACGGAAGTACCAAATACTCCAGGTTTAAATGAACGTGATTATTGCGATATGATGTTAAATACATGTAAAAAGTTAGTTCATGCTTATGCGATAGCTTTATGTGAATGTTCTAATGATACATACTATAATTTTTTATTCAAGATATTCAAAGAAACTTCTGAAGCACAACGTCGTCTATATAACCTCATGTTCCGTAAAGGTTGGTATACAATTACTGCTGAGCCAAGTCAAAAAATTACCCAAACAGTGCAAAAAGAAATGCCTAAGAAACAACAATTACAATAAAGTACAAAAGGCTGTCAGTCAAGACAGCCTTCTTTTTCGTCACTTTCCCATAAAGTAACACGCTCAGGATTAAGTAACATGTTTTGGAAATTAAGTTCAGCAGTAGGGAACTTTTGATAAACTTCTTTAAGCCATTGTTTAATAACTTCTCTACTTGTATGTTTATCATTAGGACATTTACTTGGTACGACTGGAATATTATTTTTTAACACCGCTTTTTTTATTACATCTTCTTTACATAGTACTAGTGGTCTGATAAAGGTAACATCGGTGCGGTCTAAATACATCTTGGGTTTAAAGGTGGCAAGATAGCCATTGTAAATGGCATTCATGAATAAAGTTTCGATTCCATCATCAAAATGATGGGCCATCGCCACTTTGTTACAACCTAACTTTTTCGCTTCGTTAATTAATAATGCTTTCTTAAACTTCGAGCATAAGGAGCATTGGATTTTTCCTTGATTATCTACCTTCTCCTTAAGCACATCATAGACCTTAGTCGGTACTAAATGGTATTCAATATTTTTATCTTTACAAAACTCTTCGATTCTGGTAAAATCCATATTCGGAAACCCTAACTTCAGGGTTATGCCGATTACTTTAAATTTTCCCTTGGTAAATTGGGAATATAAATGTAAACCATAGAGTAAGGTCATGCTGTCCTTACCACCACTTACACCGACCGCAATACAGTCACCTTCTTCAATTAAATTGAACTGTTCGTTAGCATCAATAATTGCACCTATAATTTGTCGCATAATATCACCGACAAGATTATAGCGAAAAACTTGCTAACTGGCAACGGTTAATAGGTTTCATTTTTCAAGAACTTGCGGTATAATATTAATGGAATAACCTGCGCTTGTAGCTCAACTGGATAGAGCGTCAGATTCCGGTTCTGAAGGCTACGGGTTCAAGTCCTGTCAAGCGCGCCATTATAAAAAAACTATGTGAATAATTCACATAGTTTTTTTTTTTGTTATAGTAGACTAGCTGCTTCTTCATCAAGGAACAATACCACACCATGATGATATTGGAGTGCCGTAGCTGGCCAATCTGGTGTAGGATTACCTTTCACGAGATGATATATCGCTTCGCTTTTTTCTTTACCATGCGCAATTAAGATAATCTTTTTGGCGTTGAGGATGTTTTTTATCCCCATCGTAATCGCATATTCTGGTACTTCTTGGAGTGAATTGAAGAAGCGAGCATTATGTTTTCTAGTAGTATCATTTAACTTAACAATATGCACAGTGGAATCGAAAGGTGTACCGGGTTCATTAAATCCGATATGCCCATTTACACCTATGCCTAGAACTTGCAGATCAATGGGATTTTCCTCTAAAAGCTTATTATAATTCTTACATTCTTGTTCGATGTCAAAGGCACACCCATTAGGAATATGAATATTACAGTAACTAATATCAATATGATAGAATAAATTTTCCATCATAAAAGAATAGAAACTTTGTGGATGTTCTTTATCAAGTCCCACATATTCATCTAAATTAAAAGTCATCACATCTCGATAAGATGTTTTATTGAAATCATGATCCCGAATCAGTTCTTGATATAATCCTAGCGGACTACTACCCGTGGCTAATCCTAAAACACTTTGAGGATTTGTGCGCACTTGATCGATAATGACTTTCGCACAAGCCCGACTTAACTCTTGATATGATTTAAAAACCTTAATTTCCATCTTAATTACTCCTTACAGTAACAGATGCTTCCCTTAACAATTGTCATTATAATATCCAAGTTTTCATTTAACACTACTAAATCAGCATCTTTACCAAATTCGATACTGCCCTTTCGGTCATATACACCTAATCTTTTGGCGGGATTAACGGAAGCCATTTGAACAATATCTTCTAAATCAGCATCGACATAACGAACCATATTTTTAATTGCTTCATCCATTTTGAGAACACTACCCGCTAAAGTACCATTTAAAAGCCGTGCTGTTTTATGCTTTACGTAAACTTTTTGTCCACCTAATTCGTATTCTCCTTCAGGAAGCCCCTTCGCTTCCATGGCATCGGTCACAAGGATAATCTTCTCTTTGCCTTTAATTTTATAAAGCAGTTTAATTGCTTCTTTACTTACATGAATCCCATCAGCGATAAGTTCAGCAGTTAACTCATCATGTAATAGAAGTGCTCCTATCAAGCCAACTTCGCGATGATGAAAAGCACCCATCGCATTGAAACAATGCGTCACATTTGTTGCTCCTGCTAAGATAGCAGCATAGGTTTCTTGATAAGTGGCGTTGGTATGTCCGAGGGAAACGATAATGCCGTTATTTACACAATATTTAATTAAATCAATCCCCCCAGGTCTCTCTGGGGCAACTGTGACCATTTTAATTAAATTACCTGATGTTTCTTGATAGTGTCTTAACTTGTCCACATCAGGATCAACAATAAACCTAGCATCTTGAGCTCCACAAGCCTGTGGATTTAAAAAGGGACCTTCAAGATGAACGCCTAAGACTTCCGCACCTTCGCTATCGGGATTTTCTACATAGTGTTTTACGTTTTCTAATGCCTTGAGGATGACTTCCTCTTTATGTGTCATTGTCGTGGCAAGGAAACTTGTTACCCCTTCTTTCACGATGGTACAGGCAATATTTTTTAGACTATTGTAATTACCATCCATAACATCGCTACCACTTGCACCATGGATATGTTCATCAATAAAGCCAGGAACAACATAAACTGTTCCAGAAAAGGTCAAACCTTTAAAATCAGGATCAAAATTGATGCCTTTAATTTTATCCTTTTCAATTGCGATATTTCCCGATATAAAACCTTCAGGTGTCAAAATTTTGACGTTTTTTAATCCTTTTACCACTTTTTATCAACCTTTCAAACTCATTATACACAATTTATCAATAAACGTAAACATAAGCATTTCCAACATAATGAAGTTATGATAAAATTAATTAGAAATGGAAAAATCTTGTATTAATGTGTTATAATAATGAATGCGAATATAACGATAAGGGGACAGTAAACATGAAACGAATTTATTTACTAATATGTATCACAATCTTATCAATTCTCTTAGTAGGTTGCACAGGTGGTACCAAGCCAGCTGAGAAGCCAGATTTAGAAGCTATTAAGAATAGTGAGGAGTACAGTCAAAAACTATATAACGAAGTATGTTTTAACAAATATAATAAAAGAATTAAATTTGGGGAACCCCATTACGATTTTGATAGTGTTCAATGTTTCTATATTAATGTGAATGACTATGGTGTAGAAGATATCACTAAAATTACTTTAGAAATCTTTGAAAAACAAGTATTTGAAGGTATTCCAAAGGGAAGTTTAACAAAAATTGGGGAACGTTATAACGTCCCTGAGTATACTGCTAAGGCTAATGACAAGACAGTAATTAAGCCTTTCTGTCGGATTAATGATGAGGATTATGATTACTGCTTGAGTAATCAATGGGAAGTACGTGGTGGTATTTCCGAACGCTATGCGCTTATTACTCTTATTGAAGAGTAAGAGAAAAAAGAGTGAGTATTTTTAACAAATCTCACTCTTTTGCATGCTTATTTGACAAAAACTTGTAAATATTATTTTATTTTATGAGTAAAAACTCTTTACAACTACATACATTATGTGTATAATAATACAGTGCGCCAGCGTGGCGGAATTGGTAGACGCAGTGGACTCAAAATCCACCGGACCATAAATCCATGCGGGTTCGAGTCCCGCCGCTGGCACCATTTTTATGTTTAGAAATTATCTCCTCTCTTTATTAGCTAAACTAAAAATGGTCCAAAGTCCTCTAATCGAGGACTTTTTTATTACTTATAAACTTTTTGCATATTTTAACATAACTTATCCCATAATGTTACTTGAAGGGGTAGGTGCTTTTTTCATTGTCGGCAAAAAAAGAATCACAAAAAGGTGTGATTCTTTTTTATTTACTCATATGAATAGCGGCAACATAGCCACTACTCCATGCCCATTGGAGATTCATGCCACCGCAATCACCATCGACATCGATTACTTCACCCGCAAAGTACAATCCCTTAACTAGTTTTGATTCTAAAGTGTCTGGATTGATGTCTTTGGTATCTATTCCACCAATCATCGCTTGGGCATTATTAAATCCTAAAGTGCCAGTACATTTGAATCGCCAATGTTTCATAGTTTTAACTAAGTTTTTAAGTTCTTTATGCGTTAATTTATCACAAGATTTATGAAAATCAGTGATACCACTATCTTTCAATAAAGCTGGGATTAGTTTTTTATTTACCATTCCAATTAAACTATTAGATATCGTCCGTTCAGTCATTACCGCAAAGCGATTTATAAGAAAGTTCTCTAATTCGTTATCGGAAAACTCAGAAAATAAATCAAGTTCGATGGTGACAGGTAGGTTGCGATTACTAGAAACGGATGCTTCCCGACTTAATAGAAAAATCGCAGGGCCAGAAATACCATAATCAGTAAATAATACTTCATCAAACTCTTGTCGCATTAAAACTCCATTTACATAGATGGATGCTAAACAATCAAAGCGGACTCCGCTGATACTTTTTAAGTGTTCATAATCTAACTTTAACTGAACAATTGTTGGTAAAGTAGGTATAAAACGATGACCTAAACGTTCAAGTACCGTATATAGGCTACCATCACTACCTGTATTAGGTGCTGTTTTCCCCCCACAAGCAACTAATACTTTCTTACACTTAAAATAGCGATTTTCCTCATTGTTTGTTTCAATTAGAAAATAGTGTTGTTGTTGTTGGATATCGATTACTTTACTATTTAAGTAGACAGGTATTCCTCTTTCTTCTAAATTTAAAAGAAAGATATCCACAACACTACTTGCTTGTAAACTCATGGGATACATTTTACCCTTTTCAAGTTCGATAATAGGTAATCCATAATAATTAAAGAGGTTAATCGTATCATCTACTCCGAATTGATTTAACACTTTTGTGATAATTTCAGGATTCTCACTATGATACATGGTATAAGGTGGTTTAATTCTCCGATTGGTGATATTACAGCGTCCATTTCCCGTCGTTAAAAGTTTTTTACCAATGCGGTTCTGTCCTTCCACAACAACAACATTTTTCCCATTATCTTTAAGCACAAGTGAGGCAAATAATCCACTTGCCCCACCACCAATAATCAAAATATCTGTTTTAATCATTAGTTAACACCCATTTTTTCTGCATAAGTTTTGATAATCCGCGCAATTTCGAAGTTTTCTCGACTTAAAGCATAAAGCATTGCGGTGTTCTTATCTTTGTCCTCAATATTAGGATTGGCACCACATTTAAGCAATGCTTCAACAACTTTAATGTCGTTATTTAATACAGCATGAATGAGGGCGGTTTTGCCCGTATCATCTTGAATATCAACATCAAAGTTCAAGTATTCAAATATCTTCACAATAAAGCGCGTCTTCTTCATATTGATTGCCATCATAAGGATGGTTTTACCCCCTTCATATTTAATATCTAAATCAGCCCCATATTTTAAAAGCAGATCAAATAGTTCGAGATTATCATCTTCAAGGGCTAATAAAAGCAGCGTCTTATGGTCATTATCCATCTTGTTGATGTCAGCTTTACGGCTTATGATAATTTGTTGGAAGGTACGATAATCTTCCATTTCATAAGCCAACATGAGAGCGGTTTTCCCATCATTATTAGATATATTTAAATCGATGTCAGGATATTGAATTAACTGATCTATAACCCTTGGTAGCCTTAATTTAATGGCTAACATCAACACAGTATCGCCATTTACATCTTGAATATTGACATCGATATGTCGGTCTAATAACTCATCTATGATTATTGAATACTCGTTTTGTACCTTTTGGTCGTTACGGTATTCATAGATCCGTTCGATGATATAGAATAACACCGTACGATTATCAAAATCGCATAAGTTGATATTAGAATTCAAATAAAGTATTTTTAAGGCATACACCAACCGACCTAGTTCAATACAGTACATTAAGAGTGATTTGCCACGGTAGTCAATCGCATTAAAAAGGTCGGGATTACGCCAGACTTTTTCAAAGATTGCTTTATTGTCATATTTGATTGATAAAAGGGCGATTAAAAAGGGGATATTTAATTCTGTAAAATCTTGATTATCTGCATAATCAAGTAAAAGCATGTTAATGCGTTCGATATCATTAGCTTTAAATAATGAATCTACATACTCAACTATCTTATTACGTAATTGTTGTTCAAAGCCCTTTTCTTTCGCAATATCCATAGGAGTGATTTGATCGTAGTTTTGTGAAAAGATATGCGCACCATATTCTATTAGGAGATAACTGAACTCTAAATCGTTGTTCCAAAGTGCATAGTGCAAAACGGTGTTACCATATTTATCAATATGATTCACAAAGATTTGTTTATCAAGCAAATGTAAGCAAATATCTTTACGACCCTTTTTATATGCATAAATTAACGCGTTTTCCCCTTCTAAGTTAAAACCTTTAACCTCAATATCTTTATCGCTAACCAACGCAAAGAATTCACTATTAGGATTATTAGCTAAATAAAACCATAGTGATTCCTTATTATTATCAACGACGTTCAATTCCACACCTTTTTCGAGTAATAACTTAAAGATGGGGAAATTATCATGCTTTACAGCCAACATTAAATAACTTTGATTATTTTCATTTAATTTATTCAAGTTATCACAATAAGTGATGGCTGTTTCCGCAATCGTATTTTTATGATTCTTAATGGCTTTTTCAATTAAATCTTCGTTATCTTTAAAGACATCACTAATCGTGAATTTTTGATTTTCTAAGTAATAATATAACCTCGGGTCGTCATCTTCAAACATTCGCTTGACTTTTCGAAATTTAAACATAAACTCACTCCCACATTAATCAGTGCTTATATACAATTTTACTTGTCGATAATTTTTAAATCAATAGAAATAACATTAATTATTGAAAAATACGTGTCTTACTTATAAATTTAAACCGTGATATAATATATTTAATCATTAGTTGATTAGGGAATGATGCTTATGGATTTGCGTAGTGTGATTTTTGGTTTTACTTTAGGTGTCTTGTTTATCTTCATCTTAATCGCAATCATAATACATTATACAAATAAAAGTTTTATTAGAAAGAGCATCCAAGCCTTTGATGTTGATAACGAAGATATCAAAGCATTAGTAGTTAGTAAACAGAAACGCATCATAAGATCAACACGGTTGGGTGTAATAAAAAACTATTATTTGGTCCAACAGTTAACTGTCGATTTAGTTAAAGAAATTGCACGATACTATTATCCTGACAGTAAGTATCCTCATCTAGAAATCACGATTGAAGAAGCGCTCGATATGAATGAGCGCATATTAGAAAGACTAAGAACTATCCTTGATGTTAAAATGATTAGCTTTTTAAAAAATATTAGAATCGCCCAAATTATTTCCTTCTTAGAATTCAAGAAAACGATTGAACAAAACAAGTTATATCAAGGCGCCAAAAAAATACATATAGATAAATTAATTAGTTATGGTTATACAGCTATTAATTTTACTAATCCTAATTACTGGGTAAGAAAAGTTTTAATAACCGCTACTTTAGAAAGTACACTAAGAGGTATAGCGATTACTACATTAAACATCATCGCTGAAGAAGCGAATCGCTTATATAGTAAGAAGATTGTGGATAATAGCGATATAATCTTAGAAAAAGAACTAGAGCGATTTATAAAAGAAATAGAGGCAAGTTAATCGACGGTGAAGTTTTCACCGTACACTTTCTGCGCAAAGATTAACTCTGCCTCTTTTAATTTAAGTCCATAAATATTCATTTTATTGATATCTGTTTCTTTATATCCTAATTGTTCTAAGAGATAGAGATAATATACGGCTTGTGGTTTAAACCCAAGTAAACGGGCACCCACAGTGTCACAACAAATCGGATTATCTCCACAGATTACTAATCCTGTATGAATAGGTATACCATTGATTGGTCCTGTACCAACCATCGCAGGATTACAACTAACAATCGACAAATCAATTTTAATATTTTCCGCCATCTTAGCGATAAAGCCATGTAAGTCTCGATGAATTCCCTTATCTTTCTTAGGTGATCCGTGCTCTTCTGTTGATGGGATACTCATCATCACATTTTTTATTGATGCACTCATCGTCGCTTCTTCATGTTGTTTAAGTTGTGTATAGGAGATAAGTTTAGTCTTTTCAAACAACACTTGATTTACTTGTAACTTATTGATGATATGGTGATTAATCGCTAACTCTACATAAGGTCCTGTATTAAAATCGACAAACTCACAACTCTCTGCTTCAATTATCTTATCATAACCTACTTTCCTCATAACATCTAAAGTATTACCACCCGCACCACAGGCGATAATAATCTTTTTAACTCTTAAGCGCTTAACCCATTGGATTAATGTTCTTAATGTATGTGTACCGACGGTTATTCCACTAGAAGGATGTGGTTTATTCGCACTAACAAAGTTAGGAACAATCATCACAATATCATCTTTAGTAAATAACTTATCCGCTTTAATTAAGTCTAAACCTTCTAATAAAGCTCTACTTTCATCTTCATTTTTAGTAATAGCCACATTACAAGTATTATACATACTCTTATCTCTACTCCTTATTTAGGATGCTATCCAAAATGTTAATATTTTTATATGTTTGCTTAACCTACTTAGGTTTGTTATAATAGGTAAAGAAAGTGAGTTGAAGATTTTGTATAAAAAGAATTCTTTTTGTTTAATACTATCGATCTGCTTATTATTAGTATTAGTAGGATGTACTTCTAAGATGCAACAAGCAAAACTGCAAATTGATTCTGATACTAATATAATGGAAGCTGGTGAATCTAAACAATTTCTGGTAAAACTTAACGAAAAGTATATCGAAAATGCAAAATGGAGTTCTAGTAATGATGCTCTTCTATCAATAACAGAAAATGGTATTGCGACAGCACATAAAAAAGGCAAAGTGAATATTACCGTCACTTATGATAACTTAACAGATGAAATTGAAATCGAAATAACGGAAACACCAGTAAACATTTTCTATAAGAATTATCAAATAGATAAGCAAAATATAAAAGTCTATTTTGGTATCGAAAATGACTATAATGTACAAGTTGCGGTGAAGGCAACTTTACTTATCAATATAACAAGTAATGATGTTAATATCTTTCAAAATGAATACCAAATAGAAGAAAGCGATTACAATTATATTGATACAAATTACTTAGCAACAATCACAATACCTTTAGAACAACTTCCAGAAGTAGATAATAATGAAGGTGAAATCCATGTTACGATTATGATAAATGATTCGCAAACATTTGAATATGTATTAGAAGTTGATGATCTACCAACCACTAGTTATGAAGCCATTTTGAATGCTTTTAAAAAATATCCAAATGTATTATCTGAATATGATGAAGATGGTAATGATATATATAGTATCGTTGTAATCCGCGAAAAATATATATGTATGTTTTTAGTTTCTAGTAACAATACGATGTATATATATATCGAGCATTATGAGTATGGTGTTTATCTAATTTTTGAAACATCTTTTGAAGACAAAATTACTAATGGAATGGTCTATATAAATAATAATGATTATTACGGTTTGGATGACGCTGTAACAGTTACAAATAATGATATTATTGTCGTTTTTGATTATCATAATTTGCCAAATAGTTCCGCACAAAGTAGTTTAGAGGACTTAGCAGAATCATTAATAGCACTTGGAATTGTCGATCTGCAAATCCTTTTACTCCAAATGGGAAGGACTATTGAATTACGATAAAACTACCCTATAATGTTTCAATATTTGATAGATTCTAATTAATTATAGATAGTATTAAAAACAAAAAGGATCCTAATTTATGATTGGGATCCTTTTTAAATTATGATTAATTATTTATTAAATACTTTCTTAAATTTAGATAAAGCGTAATCTAATTGTTCCTTGGTGTGGGTAGCGGTATAACTTGTGCGTAATAATGCTTCCCCTGGTCTTACTGCAGGTGTAATTACTGGGTTAACATAGACACCTTCATCAAGGAGTTCTTTAGCTTTTTTGAATGTTTCAAAATCATCATAAGTCATAACAGGAATGATTGGAGTTTGCGAATTACCAATTGGAATGCCTAATTCTCTAAAGCCTTCCCGCATGTAATCTGCGAGTTCATTCAAGCGTTGCACTCTTTCTGGTTCTTCTTCTAAGATTTTTAATGCCGCAAGAGCAGCTGCCGCATTGGCTGGTGAAATCGAAGCACTGAAGATGAAGGGACGGCTAACGTGTCTTACATAATGAATGACTTCTTCACTTGCCGCAATATAGCCACCTAAACTCGCAAGTGATTTACTGAAAGTACCCATAATAATATCGACTTTGTCTTCTAAGCCGTAGTATTCACCTGTACCACGACCACCCTTACCAATTACACCTAAACCATGGGCATCATCAATCATGATGCGAGCACCATATTTTTCAGCGAGTTCAACCATATCAGGGAGGTTAACGATGTCACCTTCCATACTGAAGACGCCATCAGATACGATTAATATACCATGGCCTTCAGGTACTGCCTTTAATGCTCGTTCAAGGTCAGCCATATCGTTATGATTATATTTAATAACCTTCGCAAAACTTAAGCGTGTACCGTCGATAATACTTGCATGGTTAGCGCGGTCACATAAAATATAGTCACCTCGACCAGCGATGGCAGAGATAATACCTAGGTTAGTTTGGAAACCAGTGCTGAAGCACATGGCTGCTTCTTTATGTAAAAATTTGGCTAACGCATTTTCTAGTTGTACATGTAAATCTAAAGTACCATTAAGGAAGCGACTACCTGAACAACCTGTACCATACTTTTCAATCGCTTCAATGGCTGCTTGCTTTACACGAGGGTCACTAGTTAATCCTAAGTAGTTATTAGAACCAATCATGATGGTGCGTTGACCATTAATGATAACTTCTGTATCTTGCCCACTAGTTAACATGTGGAAATAAGGGTAAACCCCAGCTTCCATCATTTCTTTAGCTGCTGTAAATTCTCTACACTTTTGAAAAATATCCATAATTCATCCTCTTCCTACTAATATAATTTTTCAACTACATAATGTACTAATTTTTTGGGTAATAAGCGTACTAAGAACGCAATCAATTTATATTGAAATCCCACTACTCTCCTAATCGCAGGATTTCGTTTATTTATAATCTTTTTAAGTTCTTTAACAACTACCTCAGGTCCAGGACCTTTTTGTTCGGATTCAATCATCGCTTGAACAGCTTTGGTGCACCGCTCTTTATATACCGAATCTTGGGATTTTGCGGTATATTCGCGCACAAAGTTTGTTTTCATATCACCAGGCGCAATGAGCGATACTCTAATATTAAATGGTTTAACTTCAATCCGCAAGGCTTCGGTCATTGCCTCTAAGGCATATTTGCTGGCACTATACATCGCTTGATAAGGAATGGCGATAAAACCAGCAACGCTACTAATATTAATAATTAATCCATTACGCTGGGCCCGCATAATTGGTAATACGGCACGACAACACGCCATAACCCCAAAGAAGTTAGTTCTAAAGATCTTTTCTGCTTCATCTGTCGAGGTATCTTCAATACTACCAGCTAACCCATAACCTGGACAATTAATTAAGACGTGAATTCCACCTTCTTTTTCATATATGTAGTTAATTGCCTTTGTGATTGTTTCTTCATCTGTGACATCAACGGGAAGCATATTAATACCATCTACGACATCACCATAGTTTGCTTTCCGTGATGAGCCATAGACTCGATATCCTTGGCTAACAAGGTATTTAGCACATGCTTTACCTACTCCAGAAGATGCTCCGACTACTAGTGCCACATTATCCTTTACTTGTGCCATATAAACCTCCCTTGAAACATAATTTTCTATATTATAGCAAATATTCTTAAAATAGTGTATACCTTTTTAATTAGTTTGAATATAAAAATATTTAGGTAAAGTTTTTGACGAAAAAAACCAATTCATAAATCTTCACTTTTCTCATAATTATGATATAATCATTTAGGTAGGACGTCGGGAAGTAGCTTAGCTTGGTAGAGCACCTGGTTCGGGACCAGGAGGTCGTAGGTTCAAATCCTGTCTTCCCGACCATATCTCAACCGTATGATTGATAAAATCTACGGTTGAGATTTTTTCTTTGAAAACCCTTTATTTATAAGGCTTTTCAGCATTTAACCGAACAAAAAGGTAACCGCTACGGAGTAAAATCCATAGCGGTTTTGTGTATTCCCTTGAAAATTTCGGAAAAATTCTAAAAGTAATCGATAAACTCATGGGTAACCGATAAATTTGTGGGTAATCGATAAATTTATAGGGTAAACGATAAATTATTGTCCTGTGTTTGAAAAATGACCTGAAATGTGATATAATAATCTCCAATATTTAGTATGGATTGCATTTAGTGTAAAAATTAGTAGGAGGTATAAAAGTCTATGGATACAAAACTTTTGTTGGATGAAAAAACAAAATACGAAGAAATTATCACTTCCTCATATAAAGACATTGATTGTGCGAATTCTCGACTCGCCACTATGTTTGAGCAAATGTATCCTACATACGCACGCTTGGGCGTATTATACGAAATTACCAAAATTGATTTTTGGCTTGGTGATGTGGCGTGCGCTTATGATGGAAAGAATTTTGAACTGTCGAACCAGCTTTTTTCTTTGACCAATTCATTAGAAGATATCAATGTTTTTGATTTGAGTTTAAGACAATTAAAGAAAATATGTGCGCTTATTTTCGAAGTGACCAATGAGGTATTTGGTTCTTCATTTATTCTAACAGCAACAAGCGATACCGCAATTCACGATGTTATTGAGTGGCTAAAAGACGTTGCCGATTATATATCAAAGCAAAATAATATCGCAATTGCACAAAATATAAAACTAGGAGAATCTTTTCAAAAAGTATATGTATTGATTGATTTTGCCTTAGGAACTGACCCCGAGGGAGCACATCGCATACTTCGCTCGGTGCATAGTAGTACATTAGCGCTACAATCAGAACTATATGACAAAATATCCATATATAGAGCTAAAATTGACACGATCGATAATCTGATAGAACAAAGCAATGATGCTCAATCTACGCCCCCACCTTCTACATCATTAATCTACGCCCCCGCCTTCTACATCATCAATCAACACCCTTCCAAGAGATAATGTTATGGCACAAAAGAACAACCGTTTTTTCTCTGTGAAAGAAAGACTTACCAACGCGTTTGGGGTGTTGGGTTGTGTACTATATTTTGCAATCAAAAGTATAATTCCAATTTTGCCATTCGTCATGATTGGCGGGGGATTCTGGTTTTCTTTTTTATTGATTTTATTAAACATTATTGTCCCATATGCATCGATTGTATTTTGGATTTGGGGACTTATATGTGCTATTCAAGGCGTACAAGATATTTGGGCAATAATTTACTACATACTTTTTGTTGTGATTTGGCTGCCATTTTATATCACTCTTATTTTAGCTCTTATCAGCGAGCTAAAAAACAAGTAATTTCTTGGATGGTGTGCAGCTGTGTTTTTTGAAAGATATAACAAGCATATAATTGAAGAATTTGCCATTCGAACCATATCCAAGTCTTTTGACCTCTCCTATGGAATGTACGTTTTGCCAAATGAAACCGATAATTTTGACGGAATTTCATTAGATGGATCTTGTGCGTTAGAAGTTACGCTTGTTACTTCTAGCAATAATATGGCAGGATATGAATATGAAAAATTGTATGCCTATGGAAAGCGAAATCTCCGTACCAAACATATTAAATTAAGTAAACTCACCCCGGAAGGGAATTTGTTACAATGGCAAGGGGGACCCATTGGCGAAATAGTTACTAAAATTCAAAAAGCTATATCTATAAAAAACGAAAAAGCAAAAAACAGATTATTGCAAAACAAGTATCGCTGTGTAGATTTATGTGTTTGCATAGACGATGGAGGATGGTTTGATGATGAAAGTTTCAAAAATATCAACTTGGACTTTGATTCTTGCATTTTCCAAAATATATTCTTTATAACCAGTCATTTATTCTTTCGGTATACAAAGAAAACTGGTTTTGAGCAATACCCACGGATTATTCAATAGCTTTTCTGGGGGGCATTGGGGGGTATTTCAAAGTGCGTGGGGGGTATTTTTCAAAAAGCCGCCACGCACAAGACTCATTTTATCATTTATGAGGTCTATTCCCATAAACAAAGATTGGGCTGTAAGTTTACAGTCCAATTTTTGTATTAATTTTATGAGAGGGATGAGAGCATGAAACGAAATCTTAAACTAACCATTGCCTATGATGGAACGCGATACAACGGTT
>ENA-UPSA01000863-UPSA01000863.1-bioreactor-metagenome-genome-assembly--contig:-NODE-863-length-37106-cov-304.039540_pt1 | contig 37106 bp, 34 predicted proteins | sample MGYA00238183_ERZ773288 | MGnify/ENA primary metagenome ERZ773288 (study PRJEB29028, sample SAMN07631243) | bioreactor metagenome | isolation source: Switchgrass digestor | place: USA: Dartmouth... | reverse complement strand
TGGTTGGATCTTTACCAAGTTTGTGGCCGATTCCTTTAAAGGAATCTCTTTCTCCCAATCCTTGTTCAATAATGAGCAATACAGGTTTACAAGGTATCAATTACAGTTTATACTGCACACCGGGCAGCCGGTGGCATAGGCAAGGTGCTATGAATATAAATCCGATTAAGCGCGTTAACTTGAGTGACCTTGTTTTTGAACAGATGAAAAACCTGATACTCTCAGGCGAGTGGGCGCCCGGGATGCATCTGCCGTCTGAAAGTACGTTGGCTAAAATGTTTGGAGTCAGTCGTGTCACAATAAGGCAAGGCATCCATCGTATGGTTGCCCTGGGGTTGGCCGAGACGCATCCGGGTAAGGGAACATTTATTCGCACCCTATCTCTCGGACAGTCCATTTCCAGTCTGGTCCCCGTTGCCTATTTAAGTGACGACAATATGCTCTCGGTACTGGAGTTTCGCAAGGCGATTGAGGGATTTACAGCTGAACTGGCCGCTAAAAAAGCAGACGCGGACGATATTGCCAAATTGACGACGATTTTAACCAATATGGAACAAAGTAAACACGATGTGGAGAAATTTTCCGAAGAGGACTACAATTTTCACCACGAACTTGCTGTTATATGCCGCAACCCTCTGATTCTGGAGAGCTACAACCTGATTAGCGATATGCTGCGATCAGCCATGAAAATTATTGTCGCCAAGCGCGGACCCACCCAAGGTCTGTATTATCATAAAGCCTTGCTGGACCGCATTATTGCAAAAGATGTCGGGGAGTGCCGCGTCCTCATGACGCAGCATATTGACGAAACTTACGCCGATATGGTGTCCATCATATCAGCCAATAAATAAAGGCCGCCGTCCACAGCCGAATAAGCCGTTGGAGGTTGGGCAAGCTGCTTTTAAGCCTGATGATCTGAATGTGATGGGTGCGATAAGTTAACATACAGTAAAGGCCATGCAGCCAGTTAATAAATTTTTATTGCGTGTGTTATTAATTTAACCATAAATGAAGGAGGAGAAAATCATGAAAAGCTTGAAAAAAGCATGGGCCTTTATCTTATCCCTGGTAATGGTCGCTTCATTAATGGCAGGCTGCGGCAGCAGTCAGACTCCGGCGACACCAGGACCGACCACAGATACGCCCCAACAGACATCCACAGCGACGACTCCCGAACCAGCCTCCACAGGCGACGAGATTGTCACCCTGAGATTCTCATGGTAGGGCGGTGATGCGCGCCACGAAGCAACCCTGGCTGTCATAGACGCGTTTATGAAGAAGTATCCCAACATTAAGATCGAGCCCGAATATGGCGCGCAGGACGGCTACAACGAGAAGAAAACAACTGAGTTCTCCACAAAGACCGCACCGGACATCTTCCAGATCGAAACCGGATCAGGTCCGGAATACTGCAGAATGGGCGTGCTGTACAATCTTTCCACTCTTAAGAACATCAGCTTTGACAAGTTCGATCCCAACTTTATCAAGGAAAACGGCCAGTTCGGCACCGGCAGCCAGTATGCCATTCCGACCGGCGTTGCAGGCAGCGCTCTCATAGTCAACAAGACCCTGGCTGATAAAATCGGCATTGATTTAACCCAGCAATACGATTGGGAGCAGCTCATTGAGTGGGGCAAGAAAGTGCAGGCGTACAATCCGGAGTATTATCTGCTCTCGGTCAACACCTTTAATGGAGTTTCCTTCTTCGTTCGTACATACGCCCGTCAGCTTACCGGCCGTGCGATAATCGACGATGCAACCAAGACTGTTACCTTGACTGAAGAGCAGTTTACAGAGATCTTTGACCTCATTGACAGGCTGTATAAGTCAAAGACCTGCGCACCCGCAGCTTATAAAGCGCCTTACAACCCAAACAAGGACCAGGAGGATCCCAAATGGATCAACGGAGAGTATGTCGCGTCTGTAGGCTACACATCCAATGCGCTGGTGCTGTCGGAAGCCAATCCCAATGTGGAATACATCGCAGGATGCCTGCCGCTGCTGCCAAACCGCAAGAGCGACGGCTGGGTTAACAACTGTCCTCAGTTCATGGGAATATATGCGGAGACAAAGCATCCTGAGGAGGCTGCATTGTTCCTGGACTTCTTCTTCAACTCCGAAGAAGCAGCCGCACTCCTCGGAACAGTACGTTCGGTTCCGCCCACAGCCTTCGCGCAGAAAATTGTTACCGAAAACGGCTCTCTTGATAAACTGACGGCCGAGGCAGTGGAGCGCAGCCTTACTTATAGTGGCTTTGACGACGGCGGACTGACAACGTCAGCTGAGTCCGAAAAGATTTTGGAAGAAGCTTACGAGGCGGTTGCCTATGGCGTTATGACCCCCGCTGAGGCAGCAAAGGACGTTATCCAAAAGCTGAACGACTTCCTTGCCAGGCAATAACACTTGGTTAGCAACTTCTTATGTCAATGTTTCTAAGTTTATTATGACTGTAGCCATGAAGGGGTATTCGCATGATACCCCTTCATGGAAATCAGGGAACAATATGTGGTAATTCATTTATCCGCTTTGTTCCCTTTGAAAGGAATGGCATATATCATGAAGGGCAGTAGTTTGTCTAAGCGAAACAGGGTGGCGTATCTGTATATTCTGCCTTGGCTTATCGGAATAGTGGTATTCTCAGTATATCCGTTTTTTATTTCTTTTTATTACTCCCTTTGCGACTACAATCCGTTGTTGTCACAGCATACCTTTATCGGGTTTGACAACTATGTAAAGCTTTTTACAAAAGACTCCGAGTTTTTTAAGTCTCTGAAAGCAACCCTGCTTTATACGGTTTACACTGTGCCGTGCAAATTGTTAATGTCACTTGCCATTGCTTTGATGCTGAACAAAGCCCGTAGGGGAATAGGCGTCCTTAGAACCATCTATTATCTGCCGTCTTTGTTTGGTGGAAGTATTGCGGTCGCCGTTCTCTGGAAGATTATGTTTATGGACAAAGGTATGGTCAACAACTGGCTGAAAGCATTAGGCCTTTCCACTGTTTCGTTTTTGGGTGACCCAAAGTTCGCTTTGCCTACGTTGAGTTTGCTTGAGGTCTGGCAGTTCGGTTCCTCGATGGTACTTTTCCTGGCTGCGCTGAAACAGGTGCCCAATTCACTGTATGAAGCGGCAAAAATAGACGGCGCCAGCAGCATTAAGCGATTTTTCTCCATCACCTTACCTGGCATATCTCCCATCATATTCTTCTGTATCATTATGCAGACGCTGAACGCCATGCAAGATTTCACATCCGCTTTCGTAATTACCAAGGGCGGACCATTGCATTCCACATATATGCTTGGGGTAAAGCTGTATAACGATGGATTTAAGCTCTTGAGAATGGGGTATGCCAGCGCAACCTCGTGGATTATCTTCAGTATAGTGGCGATTTTTACGGCCTTGTTATTCATAAGTTCGAAGTACTGGGTTTTTTACAGCGATGAAAACTGATTAAAAGATTGGTGATGATGTCATGCCCGCAAAGAAGAAAAAGATGTTTGGCAAAATAATTTCATATGCCATTCTGATAATTTTTGGCGTACTCATGTGTTATCCGCTGATATGGATGTTTTTTGCAAGCTTCAAGACAAACGCTGAAATATTTGCAGGAGTCAGGTTGCTTCCGGAATCGTTCAGCTTTGAATCGTTCCGGTATGGCTGGAAAGGCGTCGGCGGAAATTCATACTCGATTTTTTTCACCAATTCGTTTCTACTGGTGGTGCCGACCACAATACTTACGGTTGTCAGCAGCGCGCTTGTCGCTTATGGTTTCGCGCGGTTTGAGTTCAGGGCAAAAAAGATACTCTTTACAATCCTGTTAGGGACGCTTATGCTTCCGAACGCTATTTTGATTATTCCCCGCTATACCATTTTCCGTGATTTTAACGTGCTCGACAGTTATTACCCGTTTTATCTTATGGCCGCCTTTGCCTGTTATCCGTTTTTTACATATATGCTGGTACAGTTTATTCGCGGAATTCCAAAGGAGCTTGATGAAGCTGCCTACATTGACGGCTGCGGCTCATTCGGCATACTTGTCAGGGTTTTGCTGCCGCTTCTTAAGCCGGCTTTATTCTCGGCTGGTTTGTTCCAGTTCCTGTGGACATACAACGATTATTTCAACTCCCTGATTTATATAAGCAGCATCAAGAAATACACCGTATCCCTGGCTCTCAGGATGACCATGGATAACGAAGCCACAACAGCATGGAACAGCATTATGGCGATGTCCTGCCTGGTGGTTCTGCCGGTTGTCGTGTTGTTTTTCCTGTGCCAAAGGTATTTTATTGAGGGGATAGCGACTACTGGCCTGAAAGGATGAGAACAGCGTTTGAAAAAAACCGGTTCTGAAAGGTTTCAGGCCAGCCCTGCCTTTTTACAGGCTGATTGGGATTATTAAAATGGCTGCGATAAATCGCTTTATTGACCATTAATCAAACATATGGTAATATTTGAACTAAATAAGAATCCTACCTGTAAGAAGTGCAAAGGGTTGCAGCTGGAGGAGAAACAGAAATCAGGGAGATGATATAGTGTCTGAAGAAAGGCGTGAACCGATAGAACAAGATAATTCGGGAAAGCGTGGAATTACGATTTCTCCTCGACCTGAACCAACTCCTGATCGCGGTTTTATCCTTGGGGTAATTTTTACTGTTTGTATTATGGCGTTTATACTTGCGGTTGTAAGAGGATGGCCGCTGTTGATCAGGGAAGGGCTTACAACGGAAACAATCGCCATTATTGCAACCATTATAATTTCTCAGGTCATTGGCTGGAGGATTGAACGTTCATCATATATTTCCGGAATTGTTACCTGTAGTGTCGTTGCTGCAATTATCGCTTTTATATTAATGATAGTCGTTATATTTGCATTGCCCGGGTTTTATATCGGTCATGACGTCTTTGCCGGGATTGTTAATTTCTTATTAGGCGTACTTACGATTGCCGGAATGAGTATTGTCCCATCAATACTATTTGGACTGCCGCTATTTATTTACAGGTATTCCAATATGAAATCAAGGGTTAAGCGCAACCCTTTGCGATCGTTAATCATAGATATAGTTAAATCAGCCCGTGAAATTGATTCAGACTTAAAGGTTCTTGTTGAACATGATAAAGTAAGTATCCTGACAAAAAGCGAGCAAATAATTATAAACTATAATGAACATGGATATGCAAATATAGATGACATGATAAAAAAGATCCTGATTAAGGATATTATTGAAACAAGTTTGGGAAGCGATTACAAGTATAAAAGAAAACAGAATACAATTGAAAAAAGAAGTCCCGGTATTTCAAAAGAGAATAATACGGCAGTAAAGTACAAAGACTGGTGATGATTGCGGTTCAAATCAAACCAGGGGAACCGTCCCCTTGGTTTGAGCCAGGGGAACCGTCCCCGTATACTCCCTGGTATTTTGGGTCAAGCATTTCGGCGATTTTCCTCATTGCGTTATACAGGCATTCTTCATCGGAAACGCCGCCGGGGTTCTTTTCTTCTATCCGGAAAGGCTGCCCTATCTTTACCTTCACTGCTGCATGATGCGGGGTTTCCCTGCCCATATCATCCTGGTTGATAGGCATCAGGCGTTCCGTTCCCTCAAGTGCTATCGGAACAATATCAGCCCCGGAGAGCCTTGCCAGCAGAAGAAAACCCCTTTTGGCCTTTATCATGGAACCGGACCTGCTTCTTGTCCCCTCGGGGAATATCAGGATCGACTCCCCCGTTTTCAGCACTTCCAGGGCCTTTTTGATCGGCTTTCTGTCAGCCGAGTTCGGGTTTATGGGGATATGCCTGACCGTTCTGAGGAATATCGATGTAAATGGATTTGCTTTCAGCTTTATACCTGCCATGAATATGACGTTATTCTTCTCAAGCACCTTGTTGAGAACAATGCCATCCATGTTGCTCAAATGATTTGCTATATATATCGTCGGTTTGCCTATCCTTTCGGACAGGATTTCATCTCCCGTTACTTCTATTCTTGCATATTTATTAAGAAGGGTTTCGGCCGCTCTTTTCCCAATATACCGGATAACCCTGTCCGGGAGAATGCTTATAACAGGCGCCAGCACTTGTATTATTCTCATTTTTACCTCATAAACGACCAGGTTTTCTCTTCGTCATTACACTCACCATACAACCTCATATTATAGCAATTACCAGGCATTATGGGAAGTATTGAAGAAGGAACACCATGTATTGTTGCATATTTATACGTTTATATAGTATAATTATACATAATAAGACCGGAGGTGAGTGTTATGGAGGTTAATTATAACGAAATATCCAGGACATACGATCAGGTCCGGAAAGAAAACAGGGACTTGCTGGAAATATTCATCGAAGAGGTCGGTATTACGGACAGGACAAGGATCCTGGACTTTGGATGCGGAACGGGGAATTACGCCGATGCCCTGCAAAGGCTTACACATGCTCAAGTTTATGGAGTAGAGCCTTCTGATGGTATGAGGGAAAAAGCAATAGCAAAGAACCCGAATATCACTTTTGTAAATGGCAACCATGAAAACATACCTCTTGAGGATAACTACTTTGACTTTGTGTACAATGACGGATGTTATTCACCACATTCCGGATGTTTCGATGATGTTTAGTGAAATTCGAAGAGTACTTAAGAGGGGTGGAAGCCTCTGCATAGTTACCGAGTCCCATGATCAAATCGATAACAGGTTTTTTGTAAAATACTTTCCCTCTACGGCAACAGTTGATAAAAGAAGATATCCTGACATTGATGAAATAATAAGTAAAGCCACTGAGCAGTCCCTTGAACATATAAAGAATGTTGTCAAGGGCGAAGGCGCGGTAGGTCCAGTTACTTCCCAGTTTGTTGAGCTTGTCAGGAATAAAGGGTATTCAATGTTTCACTTGATACCTGACGATGAGTATAATGAAGGCTTGAAACAACTGGAAACTGATGTTTTGTCCGGAAATTTAATATGCAGGCACTCCGGGGAGACACTTGTTATGGTTCAGAAAGAAATAATGATAATATATTGGCTTAACAGCAGCTACCGGTTTTAGTCAAAGGACGCAGGGGAAACATTCCCATGCGTCCTTCAAATTGCCGGGAGATAGTTTATGGTCAAAGCCTGCCATCATCTGAATTTTTCGATATACCCGAAGATGAAGACCGCCAGTATCAGTACAGGCAGGATATAGGTAAGATAAAACCTCGTTTTATGCGGCAGCTTGATACCTGTTCCGCTGTTGGCTTCATTGATAAAGTTCTTCCATCCCCATCCATAACGGGTAACACAAAACAGAACATATACCAGTGAGCCTAAAGGCAGGATATTGTTACTGACTATAAAGTCCTCAAGGTCAAGTATTGTTGATCCTTCTCCCATGGGCATAAAACCGCTCCAAAGATTAAAGCCGAGGGCGCATGGCAGGGAGAGAATAATGATAGCGATAGCATTGATCAGCACCGCTTTCTTTCTCGAGCAGCCAAACAGATCAATGGCAAATGAGATAATATTCTCAAACACCGCGATTACTGTGGACAACGCGGCAAATACCATGAATACATAGAAGAATATTCCCCATACCTGTCCCAGCGGCATGGCATTGAAAATATTGGGCAGTGTGAGAAATACCAGGCTTGGACCGCTTCCGGGATTGACGCCGAAGGAGAAACAGGCAGGGAAGATGATCAGCCCGGCAGTAATGGCAACGAAGGTATCAAGAGCTGTAATACTGATGCTTTCCTTGAGCAGGCTGCGTTCTTTGGAGGTATAGCTTCCGAATATGGCCATACTGCCCATTCCAAGGCTCAGGGTGAAGAAGGCCTGTCCCATGGCCGCATAAATCGTTGTCCATACACCGTTTTTAACGAAGTTATCAATATTGGGTGTAAGATAGAAGGCAAGGCCTTCACCTGCATTTGGAAGTGTCAGGGAACGGACAGCCAGTACAATCATGATGATAAACAGGCAGGACATCATGATCTTGGTTATCCTTTCCACACCTTTTCGCAATCCCAAAGAGCAGACCAGAAAACCCAGGATGCAGATAATAGCCATCCAGAATACACAGGCGCCGGCATCCGAAACCAGGCCGCCAAAGATCCCTTCAACTTCTGATGGCGATACACCTGTAAAATCTCCCTTTAACATGTAAAAGAGATAGGCCAGCATCCATCCCGATATGGTGGTGTAGAACATCATCAGAAGATAATTTCCTGCCATGGCGAACCATTTGAACAGATGCCACTTACTCCCTTCCGGTTCCAGCTCATCAAAGGATTTGGCCACACTTTTCCTGCTGGCGCGTCCGACCGAGAATTCCATAACCATGATGGGCAAACCAAAAATGATTAGGAAGAGCAGGTATATGATGACAAAGATTCCTCCACCATAGGCTCCTGTTATATATGGGAACCGCCAGACATTTCCCAGTCCTATGGCGCATCCGGCAGAAATCAGGATGAAACCAAGCCGTGATTTAAAGGTTTCCCTGTTTTGATTCATATAAACACCTTCTTATGAGTTTGTTTATTCGTATTGTACTAAATTTTCAGGTATTCTAAACAGGCTGTGTTATCACAGGGACAACTCCCTTATATAAAAAGCTCCTTGACACATGTTCTGCGTAAGGAGCTTTTATAAATCTGCCAGAAAGGCACTAATCCGTGTAAGTTTATTCCTTTATGCTTCCCAGCGCAACACCGGCGATGATGTATTTTGAAAGCGCGAAGTACACAATGAACAACGGCAGCACCGTCAGGGACAATCCCAGATAGATAGCGCCATACTCTCTTCTGTAGATGTCGCCTCTGAGCAGGCTTACCATTATGGGCATCGTGTAATTCTTGTTGTCTGTCAACAGGATCAAAGGCATGAACAGGTTGTTCCAGCTTCCGACAAAAGTGAAGATAGCCTGTGTTGCCATGGCGGGTTTCATAATCGGAAGCACAATCCTGTTGAAGGTATAGAACTCGCCGGCCCCGTCTATTCGCGCCGAGTTCACGATATCAATGGACAACGCTCCCAACAGGTACTGTCTCATGAAGAACACAACCCCGGGTCCGGCAATAGCCGGCAGGATCAAGGGAAGAAAACTGTTGGTCCAGCCTATACGGTACATAAATTGGTAGAATCCGATACTGGAAACCTGTGCAGGCAGCATCAGAATAGCCATGATAAACGAGAAGAACGGCTGGCGCAGTTTCCACTGATAAGCCACCAGGGCGTATGCGGTGAGCGAGTTGAAGTATATGTTCACTATTGTAGTAAAGACAGCTATGATAACAGAGTTTTTAAAGCCCACTAACGGGTTGAAGGACTTGCCATGGAAGACCTTCCAGTTGCTCTCAAGGTAGGTTGAGGGCAAGAGAGCTATTGAAGTCGCCTGGATCTCATATGTACTGCGTGTTGCGTTCATAAACATGATCCAGAATGGCATTATGCTGAGAATGGCCAGGAAAATACATACGATATATTTTATCGTTTTAGAAATTGCCCGGCCTGCAAGTGGTTCCGGCTTCCTGCTCATGCTTGCACCCCCTTTGCTGCTGCCTTCTGGGCCGCTTTCATTTTCTTAATCTCTTTTTTCATCTTCGCGGCGTCCTTGTCACGCATTACATAGAAGAGTATTGCCGACAATACCACAATGATGATAAAGAGAATCATACTGGCTGCCGCGGCACGATTGTACATATAGCTTCCGCTGAACGCCTGGTTGTAGATGAACACGCTTACTGTCAGCGTAGCATTGTCCGGACCGCCATTCAGGAACAACTTGGGTATATCAAACATTTGCATGCCGCCTATCAGGCTGGTAACCAGCGTAAAGAGCATGATAGTTCTCAAGCTTGGAAGAGTTATGTAGAAAAAGACTTGTCTGCTTGTCGCGCCGTCTATCTCGGCTGCTTCGAAGAGCTCAGGATTGATGCCAAGCACACCGGCGATCAACACTATCATTGTCTGCCCGTACCACATCCAGAACTGTATGAAGGATACGACCATTCTTGCTGTAGTTTTATTGTTCAGGAAATTGATAGGCTCCTGAGACAAGCCTAACAACTTGAACAGATCATTCATTGGTCCCATGGGATATCCGAACAATGTACTGAAAAGAATGGCTATTGTTGCTGCTGTTATAATATTGGGCATATAGAACAGTACTTTGAATGCCCCCTGGCCTCTTATCTTCTGACGCTGATTGGTAAACCAGGCCGTCAGAAGCAAGGCTAACAATATCTGCGGAAGAAAATTCACTGTCCAGATGAGCACCGTATTACCCAGCGATTTCTGGAATGACGGTGTTTTCAGTATCTGTATAAAATTCTGGAACGGGTTTTCCAGAAATTTAAAATCTGTCTTACCCAGACCTTTAAGGTCGGTAAAACCGATAACTGCTGTATACAGGACGGGATATGCAGTAAAAATCAAAAACGCAAGAACAAATGGTAATGAGAATATGTATCCGTATTTGGCGTAGCTTACACTCTTGATCTTCTTGCCTCCCATAAGCATTCACCTCCGGTAAAGAGTCTGGTGCCTTGCTGATAAAAAGTTAGGGCGAACGGAAAGGCATCCGCCCGCCCCTTTTTTCATCCTGAATTAATCGACAATAATGTCGAGGTTGTCAGCTACCTGCTGCTTGAAGTCGGCAATAGCCTGTTCACGGCTCTTGTTGCCGTTAGCATACTCGGTAACCTGCTGACGGAACCAGCTGTTGATGGACTCGTCGTACTGGGTCATAGCTTTAGCGCTTGCGAATTCGCCAGCGGGTACGAATACATCAAACATGTTCTGACCGCCGAGCAGCGGGAGAGTACCGTCAGACTTCTTCATAACAGTACCGGAGGCAACAGTGTCCTTGGTTCCACCAGGGCCATAGAGGGTACCGTTAGCCCAGTAGTACTGGAGGCCTGTCTCGGAGCTGTCGAGGGTGATCCACTGGATGAACTCGCCAACAGTCTTCGGGATCTTGGTATCCTTGTTGGCCAGTACCCATGTGCCGCCCCAGAAGAAGCCTACAGGAGGCTCACATACGGCCCAGTCGCCGAATGTGCCTTCGCCGACCTCGGAGCCAACCTGGCCAGCCATTACGTAGTTGATCAGCCATGCAGGACCGAAGTATCCTAATACCTTCTTGCCGGCTCCGGCATCCTTCATGTCAGCATACCAGGCGTCTGTCCAGTCTGTGGTGTCGTTGTGGTAACCATTGTCCTTCAGCTTCTTGGAGTAGTCCAGGAAAGCTTCACGAGCAGGGTCTATGTACAGCTTTCCATCAACAATCCAAGGCTTCTCGGAAGAGTTCCTGACAACCACAAACATATCACCGTCGCCGGAAATGATAGCATAGCCCTTCTGCTTCAGAGTCTCAGCAGCTTCGAAGAACTTATCCCAGCCGGGACCGATCTTGGTCTTGATAACAGCAGGATCATCGGTGCCCCATACGTCCTTCGCGATGGAACGACGATAGATGAAAGCACCACCGGTAGCCTGGTATCCGAGACCTACCAGCTTGTTGTCGCTGGGCCTTGTACCGATCTCAACGGTGTACTGAGCGATTTCAGCTTCCTTCAGGAGATTGTCAACATCAATGCCGAGATCTTTGTAAGCTGCGGCATAGCTTGATGCGTCACCCTGTGTGTACTTCAGCACGAATGCAGACTCAGCGCAGTAGACATCGGGAGCGTCAGCTCCGCCGCCTGCGAGGGCCTGGTCGAGAGCGGGCTGGTAAGCGCCGTCTGTGGTAGCGATGATGGTGACTTTGACTTCATACGGGAAGTCTTTGCCGTTCTTCTCTTTGTAGAGTTCCTTATACTTATCCATCATCTTCGGAACCTCATCGGTGAAGCTCCACAGGTTGAGTACCTTTACGTTAGGATCATCGGACACTGACGGAGCAGGAGTGCTGGTGTCCTGGGGCTTGCTGCCGTTGTCACCGGGCTGAGCGGGAGCAGATGTTCCGCCGGGTGCCGATGGCTGCTCTTCCTTGCCGCAACCAGTGAAACCGAGAGCCAACGTAAAGACCATTGCCAAAGTAAGGACTAGAGCTAGAATGCGTTTCATAGTTATCCTCCTTCTTTTTTTATATGTTTTGGCTGAGTTAATTATAGCAGAATGCACAATAATGTCAAGGGTATATTGTACAACTATGAGCAAAAACACCGCAATCGTTTTAAATACAACTATGGGCAAAAAGACCGCAACCGTTTTAAATATCTCTAAAATGACTGCTTTTTACAAGAAATAAAAAAGCCGGGAACCATGGATGTGCCTTCATTTCAGCCTGAATCCCCCGGCTTTTATGCAATTTGTCCTAAACAAAATGACTATTGATGCTATGGTTTTCCTTTTATGGCATACTGTTCAGCCCGGTATTTACTGGCCCTTAACCTGGTTATATGCCCATTCCAGCCATTGGCAAAGAATTTCCAGGTCAGACTTCTCCACGGTGGCGCCGCACCAGATCCTGAGTCCGACAGGCGCCTCGCTGTAGGAATTGATATCATAGGCTACTTTCTCATCGGCCAGAAGCTTGACCATAGCCTTGATCTGATCGGCTGTGAGATCCACTTTCAGGCATACGCTTGTATTGGAGCGGCAGGATTTATCTTCAGCCAGGAAGCTTATCCATGGATGATTCCCCACAAAATCCTCAAGGACCTTAAGGTTCTCTTCGCTCCTGGCAATAAGTCCCCGGAGGCCTCCTATGGACTCTGCCCAGTCCAGGGCCTTCAGATAATCCTCATTGCAGAGCATGGAAGGCGTATTGATGGGAGATCCCTGGAATATGGCCTGGTTGAGAACGCCCTTCTTTTTCAGCCTGAAAACCTTGGGTATAGGCCAAGGCGGATTATACGATTCTATGCGCTGAACTGCCCTCGGTGAAAGGACCAGCATGCCATGGGCGGCTTCTCCCCCCAGGACCTTCTGCCATGAGAATGTGAGGCCGTCAATCTTGTTCCACGGTATTTCCATGGCAAAAACGGCCGAAGTGGCATCGCAGAGGGTCAGGCCTTCCCTGTCATCAGGGATCCAGTCGCCGTTGGGCACTTTTACGCCGCTGGTGGTGCCGTTCCATGTGAAAACCACGTCGTTGCTGAAATCAACCTTCGAAAGGTCGGGCAATTGGCCGTAGTCGGCAAAATGCTTGTTGATATTGGGTATCTTGAGTTCCTTTTCAATATCATAAGCCCAGCCAAAGCCAAAGGACTCAAAAGCGACAACATCAACGCCCCTCGGACCCAGTACGTTCCACATCAGCATTTCAAAAGCTCCCGTATCGGATCCGGGCATGATTCCCACCAGGTAGTCTTCAGGTATACCAAGGATCTTCTTTGTCCTTTCTATGGCTTCCAGAAGTTTCGACTTTCCAAGGGAACTCCTGTGGGATCTGCCCAGCGGGGCATACTTCAGTTCCTCAAGGGTAAATCCGGGGTGCTTGGCGCAGGGGCCCGAAGAGTAACATGTGTTTACAGGCTTCTTGTCCGGCTTCATTTAAAATACCTCACTTTCCGTGTGTGTAAGATACTGTGTATTGATATCATATATATAATATAAAAAACCCCGTCCTGAAACACGATCAGGGACGGGACTAAACCCGCGGTGCCACCCGGATTAGCCGAAAAAACGGCTCACTCTTCGCACGTTAACCGGTGCTCCGGTCCGGCTCATCACCGGCGTCTGCGGAGTGGATTTCATTCCGGATGCCGGCTGATTCGCACCTTCCATCAGCTCTCTGATTCGGCAAATCAGGGATTACTTCCTCCGTCATCGACTTTGCAATATTATTTTAGAACATAATATCCATGTTCATCAAGAGCCATGGTTATTTTTATACAATGTGCTGTATACGGGGCATCACATGGCAAAAGCTTTGATGAAAAATTAACAATCAAATTCTGACTGCCCTGATAAGCCGGCTGCAACATATCACAGGCTGCCAGCCATTGGTTGGCGGACTTGTATCCTGCCGCTCCACCTCCCGCAGCGGTCACCGAAGCAACCTATCTCAATACCGTTTTCACAGATCCTTGCCACCTCGCAGCGGTTGGCGCATCCTTCGCATTCAAATCCCCTGGACTCATAATGTTTCTCAGCAATCGAGAAGCCACGGAACCGGGTGCTCCCGCTCTTTCCCACCGCGTCCCTGGCCAGTATGGCTGCTCCTATGGCCCCCATCATCTTATGATGCTCCGGAACTGTCACCTCAAACCCAAGGGCCTTTTCAAAGGCAATCTTCATGCTCCTGTTGGCGGCAACACCACCCTGGAAAAACACCTTCGGTCTTATGTCCTTGCCCTTCCCGACGTTGTTAAGGTAGTTCCTCACCAAAGCCTCGCAAAGCCCCATGATTATATCCGACTGGTTATATCCCATCTGCTGCTTGTGGATCATGTCACTTTCGGCAAAAACGGCGCAACGTCCGGCGATTCTTACGGGCGCTTCAGCCCTGAGGGCATAGTCCCCGAACTCCTCGATGGGAATCCCCAGTCTCTCGGCCTGCCTGTCCAGAAATGATCCGGTTCCCGCCGCGCAGACCGTGTTCATGGCAAAATCAGATACCACGCCATTCCTCAGCAGTATTATCTTCGAGTCCTGCCCTCCTATCTCAATTATGGTCTTCACGTCCCGGTCCATTTCAAGGGCAGCCGTGGCATGGGCTGTGATCTCGTTCTTTACAGCATCGGCGCCCACCAGGACCGACGCGACCTGCCTGCCGCTTCCTGTGGTGCCGCAGGCTGCGATCTCCTGGTCGCCATACCGGTCCGCCAGAAGCCTTAAACCCTCCTGCACGGCCCTGATGGGGTTGCCGCGGGTCCTGAGATATAGTTTTTCCACTACCTGCAGCCCATGGTCCAGCAGGACCAGGTCGGTGCTCACCGAACCCACATCAACACCCAGATACAGCATGGCTTCTTCTCCTTTCCAGCATATCGACGAAGGCTTCAATCCTGGTAATATACCCGGCTTCACCGGTCATCTCGTCCACCACCAGGGATAGAATTGGGAAATCCTTATCCCTGGCTATGGCGGGCAGGATAGCCTTGGAAACGATTTCAGGCATGCATCCCATGGGAAATACCTGGATTGCCCCGTCAAAACCGCTCTTCCAGGACAGGACTGCTTCCCCGACGCATTCCCTTGCATGCCCGCCGATATAGTAAGGCAGGTAATCCCTTGAGGCCATCCTGATACCGGGGCTGTTAAGCCTGGTGGGCGACAGCAGGGTATTTCCTATCCACCAGCTTGGGGTCATGAGACGTTTCGTGGATACGCCGAGATTCATCAGTTTGTCCTCGATATAGAGATTGGAAAAGGGCTCGATGACCGTATAGATCTCGCCGATTATGGCGACTCTCAGCGGGTTCGCCGAACGGTCGCATGGCACTTCGTCCATCATCCTGTTGTAGTCATGAAGGCATTCCAGCATCTTTTCCGGGGTATCGCAGCCATATGCCTCCAACCTGCACTCATAAAGCATGTTCCTGCATGTTCCCTGCACCTTCTCATATCCCGCCTTCTCGTGGGCCTTGGCCTCAATTGCATCCAAAAGGCCCATTATCCTGACCGCCTGTACCAGGGCACGCCATTTCTGCATTCTTGTCCTGGGGCTTTGGGAGGTCAGCCTTGAAATCCTTGCCATCAGTTCCTTAAGTCCAATGGATTTAGGCGCGTCGATAACTATGAAATCCACTTCATAACCAAGTCTTTTAAGCAGCTTCATATGCATCTCGGAGTACTCCCCGAAACGGCACGGTCCGCAGCTTCCTGTAATAATGATAGTGTCGGCTCCCTTTTCTATGGCCTGGATATAGTTGCCCAAAAGGATCTTGAATGGAAGGCAGATCTCCTCGGGTGAATGGACGGAGCCTATTTCCAGGGCAGTCCTGGTGTTCGGGGGAGGTATGACATAGTCAACGCCCAGCCCGTCAAACAGGGCCTTGGCAGCTAAATACACATTTCCCATATGGGGAATGGTCACTTTCAATATTACAGCTCCTTTCCAGCATGTCCGCGAAGGCCTCAACGCGGGTGTCAACCCCCGCTTCGCCGGTGTGCTCGTCGATCTTAAGCACCAGCATGGGAAAATCGCCTATCCGGTCCTTTAAAAGCTCAATGATCACCGAATCGATTCCGCATGCAAAGGATGAGATGTAGACCACGCCCTGCACCTGCCTTGTTGCGGCAAGGGCAGCTGCAAAGCCATAGGTTTTCCTGGCAAATGTCCAGAAGGGTTTTTTATACAGGGACCGGACCTCCTGCGCCGTATCCTCCTCGTTCAGGCATTCTTCCGTGATTACCCCTACCCCCAGGTTATTGAGCTTCTTTTTTATATTCATATTTATAAATGTGTCATACAGGTTGTAGGGGTGCCCGGCCAGGGCCACCTTTATTGGGTATCCCTGGTCATGGAACCCGGTCCTGAAACGGGTATTCATACCCCGGGGCACACCGAGGGCCAGGATCTCCGCAGACCTGAAAGTGAGTTTGGAAAGAAGATTAACCAGTTCGTTTCCCATTTGTACCTCCGGAGAACATGTTGTCAACCCTAACTGTTCTGCGGCAGCGGCAGGACAATCTCCTGTCAGGCCCCGTGTGTCAGGGTATCAGCACAACCTTGATGCAATGATCCCTCTTTTCATCAAACAGTTCATATCCAAGGTCGCCCTTGTCCAGCGGCAGCCTGTGGGTGATGATGTCGGCGGCATCCATAACGCCGTCCTTTATGAGAGACATAATGGGCTCAATATATTGCTGGACCGGGCATTGTCCCATCTTCAGCGTTATATTTCTGGCAAAAAAATCGCCCAGGGGAAACATGTTGTAACGGCCGCCATAGACCCCCACGAAGGAAACGGTTCCCCCCTTTCTTACCGCTTTGGCGGCAATTTCAACGGCGGATTTTGATCCGCCCTGGAGCTTCAGTGCCGTTTCTATCTTTTCCATGAGGGTCATCCGGCCGTCCATACCGACGCAGTCCACCACCACGTCCGCGCCTCCCCCGGTGATATCCTTTATATATTCGCCGGCATCGTCATGGTCCTCAATATTCACTGTTTCAATACCGTTGTGCTTCCTGGCGTGTTCAAGGCGGTAGTTCAGGGCGTCAACGGCAATTATGCGCTTTGCTCCCATAAATGCCGCCCATTTCACAGCCAACTGGCCAACCGGCCCGCAGCCCAGGATCACCACTGTATCGTCCTTGCCGACGCCGCCCATCTCCACTCCCCAGTAGGAGGTGGGCAGGATATCGGTTAAGAAGAGCGCCTGTTCATCGGACAGTTCTTCGGGCGCCAAAACGGGACCCACGTTGGCATAGGGGACCCTGATATACTCGGCCTGCCCGCCCTCGTAACCGCCGAACATGCTGCCATAACCAAATAAACCCCCGGTCTCCCCGTTGGGATTGGAATTGTCGCACTGGGACCATAGCCCGTGGTTGCAATACCAGCATCGCCCGCAGGATACGGGAAAGGGTATGATCACACGGTCGCCTTTTCTTACCCTTGTTACGCCTTTCCCGGCCTCTTCCACGATCCCCATGGCTTCATGGCCGAGAATGAACCCCTTGGGCAGATCAGGAATCATCCCGTGGATCAGGTGGAGATCCGAGCCGCAGATGGAAGTGGCAGTAACCCTTACGATTATATCTTCATCATCCTGGATCTCGGGATCCCCAACGTTCTTCACCTGTACATCCTTAATGCCTTCGTATACCAGCGCTTTCACTATTCCGTCAGTCCTCTTTCAGGGATTCATCATTACGGTAGTTTTTCCGTCCCGGCGGCAAATATGCAAAAAGCGGCGCCTCCTTTGTCAGAGCACCTTCCGTACGTTGAAAACGGCGTTCAGGACAAGATAGTACTGGGGCGAGTATCTTCCGATGGTCCACAGGCTGATGCCCCCCAGCCTGTATTCGTTCACGAGGGCAAGCGAGGCATAAATGCTCCTGGCATCCGAAAACCATACTTCGTGCAGCCTCCCATTGCTGTCATAGTACCTGAACCAGGGCGCCTGGGCCACAGGGTCGAATTGAATAAATGCTCCCTCCCTTTTTGCCAGTTCCACGGCCGCCGTATTGGATATGGTAGAAGCAGCCGATCCCTCCACGAATGGAAGGGTCCAGTTGTAGCCATAGTTGGGGATGCCCATGAGTATCTTCCTCCTGGGTATGACTGTAACGGCATAGTTCAATACCCGTCTCACCTCGTTCAGCGGCGCCACGGCACGTGGGGGGCTGTATGTATAACCCCATTCATAGGTCATGAGTATCACATGGTCGGCCAATGCGCCGTGGACAGGGTAATCATGGGCTTCATAGAGGAGCCCTGGCTGATCGCCCGAAATCTTGGGTGCCAGCGCAGTGGTGAGGGAATACCCCAGCGGACGGATCCTTGCGGCCACCTTCCTTACGAAGTTGTTGTAGTTCTCCCTGTCCCGCGGATAGAGGTATTCAAAATCTATATCCAGCCCGTAGTAGTTTTTCTGCCTCATAACACGCAGAACGTTTTCTATCAGGGTATCCTGGAGTTGCTCATTGTTAAGGATCGTACTTGCCAGATCACTGGAGAAGCTGCCCCCCTCTTCGATATTGGTGATCACCATGAAGGGCGCTACCCTGGCAGCCCTGGCCGCCTGGATGAGAGGTTCGTCATTGATGTCGCCCAGGCTTCCGTCCGGTCTTACTTCATAGCTGAAGATGCTTAAGAATGACAGGGAGGGAAGCGTCCTTTCCAGCACTCCGCGGTCGATCCCAGGGAAGGCATAGCCATTTACAAGTATCTCCCCGAAGCTGATTTCCCGGGGAGGAATGTTAATCTCCTGTCCGACCTGCAGGGCGGCAGGATCGGTTATGTCGGGATTGGCTTCAAGTATTTCGGCAACGCTGACATCGTAGCGCCTTGCGATTCTGAAGACCGAATCGCCCGGTCTGACGGTATATCTTCTTGTTCCCTCCAGGATGACCAGCGCCTGTCCCGGTACCAGTTGCCCGGGATCTGACAGTTCATTATCGCTGATGATCCTCTGGCTTGGGACGTCATACAGCCTTGCAATGGAATAGACACTCTCCCCCGGCCTTACAACATGAATCCGCATATCACTCACACTCCTGTTTCCGATAATGCCTGCATGTCGGCTGCAGAGCACTATTACAGAATATGCGGAGTAACCCGTCCATGATTTATAAAACCCATCACAGCCTGTTCCATGCATATCCAACCCATAAACTGCCATACTAAGTCCTATGGCACACTGCCGTAATATGCCATGACAGGATAAAGCCTTGGAGTGTGAGTATCGGGTGGACATCAAAAAAACTATCAGAAATCTGCTTTTCTTCCACGAACCCCGGGTGGAACGGCCTTTTATCCTAACCGAGGTCAGCAGGGAAGGAGAGTATGGCCCCGGCCTCGCTAAGGCCAGGGAGAAGCCCAGGAGGAAAAAGAACGAAAACCTCCTGCTGGAAAAGATTGAGAAGGCAAAACTGACCGGGAAGAAAGAAAGCCAGGCGGATGAAAAGGCACCCGACATAAGCAGGCAACTGTCGGAAAACCTGGAGGTAATCGAGGAACGGTTTTCGGTTCCGCTCAACGGCGACCTGATCATCCGCAAGTTCGATATCGCTGTCAAGGACTCGGTTATCGCGGCTTTTATGGTCTTTTTTGATGGCCTGGTCAACAATAAGGTTATTGACGACGATATCCTCCAGCCTCTGATGCTTTTGTCCAACCTTGATATCAGGAGCGACGGCGATGACCTGCTAATATACATCCGCAGTCATATCCTGCCCCATAACCAGCTGAAAGAAGTGCGCACCCACCAGGAGGTTATAGACACGGTATTTTTCGGCGGATGCGGTATCTATATCGATGGTCTGGATACGGCCTTTGCCGCCGATGTGAAGGAATTCCCCGGCAGGACCGTGGAAAGGCCCAATACCGAACTAGTCATAAGGGGACCGCAGGAAGGATTCACCGAGAGCTTGAGAGCCAACACCGGGCTGATACGCAAAAGGCTCATGGACCAGAATCTGATTGCCGAGGATATAATCATCGGCAAAAGGAGCAAGACGCCCTGCTCCATACTGTACATCAGGGATATAGCCAATGATTCGCTTGTAGCCGAGGTCAGGCGGCGCCTTAAAAGCATTGAAGCGGATCATATAATGGATACCGGCGAACTGGAACAGTATATCGAGGATAACCCAGCCCTGCCCATTCCCCAGGTGATGGCCACCGAAAGACCTGACAGGGTTTGCTCAATGCTCGCCGATGGAAGGGTCGCCATCGTCATGCACGGCAGCCCGTTTGCCCTGGTGGTACCAATAACCAACAGCGATATCTTACACTCGGCAGAAGACCAGTTCCTGAGGTTTCCCTATTCCAACCTGCTGCGCGGCATCCGCATACTGGCCATACTTGTGTCGCTGCTCCTTCCAGCGATATTTCTGGCCATCACCAACTACCACCACGAAATGATACCCACCGACCTTCTGCTGGCCATTCTGTCGGCACGGGAAAAGGTGCCTTTTCCGTCGGTGGTCGAGGTGTTTCTTATGGAGATTTCCTTTGAACTCATCAGAGAAGCGGGAATCAGGATTCCCGGCCCCATCGGGCCCACCCTTGGCATCATCGGGGCCCTGATACTCGGCCAGGCGGCTGTTGAAGCAAATATCGTAAGCCCCATACTCATCATTATCGTTGCCGTAACCGGGCTGGGATCCTTTGCGATACCCAACTTTTCGACCGGATTTGCCTTCAGGATACTCCGCTTCGGCTTTATCATACTCGCTGCGCTTTCGGGGTTCCTGGGAATAACAGCGGGGCTGATGCTTTTGGGGTTTTGGATGGTCAATTCCAAGTCCTTCGGTGTGCCGTTTGTTTCGCCGGTCGCTCCCAGGGCAAAGGGCGGATTCTCCGACGCGGTGTTTAAGAGCCCGGTATGGAACCAGGAGAAACGCCCTGACTTCATGAACGCCAAGAAGGACAGTAAGCAGGCCGAAATCAGCCGCGGATGGATAAACCGCGGCTCTTCCGGCCGGCAACCGGATGGTGGGGATAGGAATGAATAAAGGAAAACACCTTGCCATATTCATAATGATTGCAATCATATGCCCCCTGATGACATCCTGCTTTGACGCCAAAGAAGTGGACGATTTGGGATTCGTCATCGCCCTGGGGCTGGACAGGGGTAAAACAAATGAGCTCCTGATGACCCTGCAAATAGCCAAACCCATGGCAAGCAATAACGGCGGAGGCGGAGGCAAGGAGGACGAACTGCCTTATGCCACGTTCAGCGTTGAAGCCCCTACCATGGTCTCCGGGCTGAATATGATCAACACCTTTGCCAGTAAGCAAATCACCCTCTCCCATATCAAGGTGGTGGTATTCTCCAGCGAACTGGCGCGGGATGGACTGGGACCCTACCTGCATGCCCTGATCAGGGGCCGCGAATTCAGGCCGAACATGCCAATAGTGGTGGCAAGGAACACGGCGGAGGAGTACCTTCAAAGCGTGGACCCCAAACTGGTACTCAACGCTGCCAAGTATTACGAGTTGGTTTACCAGAGCTACCGTTACACGGGTTTAATCCCAAAAGTTGAATTTCACGACTTCTACCTGGCTGCGGAAAGTATGTGCAGAAACCCGGTGGCTATCCTGGGAGACGCCTCCAAATTCGAGTCGGCCGAGGAGTTCGATATCGAGAATTCAACCTATCTTGAGCATGGCCGGTCAGCTCCCCTTGAGGGGGATTTCCTCGCCGGGGATATCCCGGCTGTCGGCGGCGCAAGAGCGGAGAACATCGGAATTGCCGTGTTTGACGGCGACAGGATGGTAGGTGAACTGGACGGGACCGACACAACATATCATCTTCTGTGTACGGGGGATTTTGTCCACTCATACTGGACCATACCTGACCCTCTTTCAGAAGGGGATTATGTGCTCTTCGACGTAAAGCAGAGCAGGAGACCCCAACACCGCGTTGAAATCGTGGACGGTAAGCCTGTGATTCATGTTACTCTCAACCTGGAAGGAGACCTGGTATCAGTGCAGAGCGGTATTGACTATGAGTCGGGGGAAAGGTCGCTTCTTTTGGAATCAGCCATGGAATCCTATGTAAAGAAAGAGGTGAGCGGGTACCTGGATAAAACCATCAGGGAGTTCAAATCCGATATATGCGGATTCGGCGCCCAAGCAAGGGGGCTGTTTCTGACCTGGGCGGAGTGGGAGGCCTATCAATGGAACAAAAGATACAAGGATGCCACTTATACCGTGAATGCCAACTTCAAAATCAGGAGGCCGGGTCTGATCCTGAGGAGCAAGTCTTCGATTTCTTCGGAAAGTGAGAGTGATGAGCAATGATATCCGGCGACTATATTGTCCTGATTGTATTCCTGCTTTGCGTGGCCGTTTACACTGTAAGCTACGGGGTCTGGACCTGGAAAAAGGGCAACAGGTTCGGCGCGATCATGGTCTTCCTCGTGGCAGTCCTGACAGTGGCCCTGCCCGTCTATATCCTCATCTTCAAAGAGGTTTGATATCATGAAGAAGAAAACGATTTTCGGCAACTGGGAAGCAAGCGCCATCATCATCAACCTGATCTGTACAAAGATATTCCTGAATTATCCGCGGCTGGCTGCCGAACAGGGAGGAACCGCGGCCTGGATATTTACTATATACATCTCTGTCCTTGCCCTTGTCGGCTTCACCGTCATCCAGGCACTTTACAAACCCTTTGAAGGAAAGGATCTGCTGGATGTCGCGGAGCTTGCCGCAGGAAACCCGGGAAGAATTATTGTAGGACTTGTGATCATCTTCAGCGCGGGATGGTGCGCAACCGCCTACATGAGGGTGTTCAGCGAGAATATAAAGCTCATAGCCCTCACCACATCCCCGCTGAGCTTCGTTGAGCTGTTTTTCATCGTATGCCTGGTGGTTGGAGCCTACCTGGGCACGGAAGCCCTGTCCAGGCTTCACGCCTTTTCAGTATCTTTCATAGCCTCGGGTTATCTGCTGATCATGGTTGGAGTTGTGAATTACATTGATTTTGGAAACCTCCTGCCCATCCTTGGAAACGGTGTAAATGAGATTTTTATAAACGGCGCTCCTAGAGTATCGGTCTTTTTTGAAATGCTTTTCCTGTTTCTGCTTACGCCATTTCTTAAAAGGCACGGGAATATGAAAGCAACTGGCTACTGGAGCCTGGGTTTCTCCATATTCTTCCTTGTTTTATCGGCCCTGGTTTATACATCGGTCTTTCCTTATCCCAGTTCTCTGGAAAGGACCATACCCATCTTCCATATCGCACGGCTCATCAAGCTGGGAAGGTTCTTCCAGAGGATGGAATCCGTATTCCTGTTTATCTGGGCCGCTGCCGCGCTGCTCTATATATCTGTATGCTTTTATTTCATCCTGTTCGCGTTTCAGAAAGCTTTCCAACTGGATTACTACAAGCCGCTCATAATACCGTTTGCCATTATAATCATGGCTGTCAGCTTCATCCCAACGGATTTTACTGAGGTCATAATTTATGAGGTCAATATCTTCAGAAACTGGTCCTGGATCGTGGCATTTGTCATGCCAATCCTGCTGCTGATCATTGCCAGGCTGAAGAAGAAAAAGCCTGCCCGGAAAGGGCAAGCCGCATAGGATTCTCCCGGAACGGGCTTATATACAAAACTCACTCGTCAAGGGCCCGTTTCAGCGCGGGGATATCCAGCAGCCTGATTGAGGACAGATGGTAGTCGATAAGCCCTTCCTCCTTCATCCGGCTCAGTTCCCGTGACATGGAGGGCCTCGATACATTGAGAAAGTCAGCCATCTGGTTGCGGTTCATACTGAGGGTAAAGGTGGTGCGGCCTTCCTTCTGGTACTGGTCGAGCAACAGGGCGCAGAGTTTTCCCCGCATGCTTTTGATGGTCAGGTACTCAAGCTTTTTATTCAGCATAAGCGCACGGTTGGACACAAGCCTGAGCATGTTCCGGATGATAAGGCGGTGCCAGGAGCAGAGACGCTGGCATTCGCCGATGATCTTTTCCCTGGGGATGAAGATTGCCGCGGCCTCCCCCACTGCCTGGACCGTGGCAGGCCAGGCTGAATGGTCGGAAAAGGCGATCATTTCACCGAACATGTCCCCAGGCTTGATCATATGTATTACCATCCTGTTTCCTGACGGGGTTTCCTTGCTGACCGACGCCTCCCCTTTGAGCAGGATGCCAATGCCGGTAAAGGGCTCCCCCGCGATGGTGATAAGGTCATTCCTCCTGTATTTCCTGAAAATCGGGGACAGGCACTTCAGCATATCTTGTAGTTTGTCCGGCTCAACGCCCGAAAACAAAACCGATTTGCTTATTACATCAAGATATTCCTTCATCATCCAATACCCTTTCTATATTTGATTTACGGCGCGTTCCCTGACTTATCCATGCTTTCGCTGCACTTTCTGCAGTACCCGTACATCTCCAGCTTGTGCCCGGTTATGCTGAAGCCGAACTGTCTTTCCAGCGCGCGGGCATATTCATGAAAGGGGCATTCCATCACGGGGATGACACTCCTGCACTTGACGCACACGAGATGATGCCTGTGCTCTTCCCTTTTTATCTCGAAAAGGCTTTTGTTGTTGTCTGTAAAATCAGTCTTGACGATGATATTCTTCTCCGCCAGCACATCCAGCGCACGGTAAACCGTGGACATGCTTATGGATATCCCCTTTTCCCTCAGGGTCAGATAGAGGGTTTCAGCCGAAACAGGTTCCTTTGAAGCCTCCAGGGCTTCCAGTATGGACTGCCTGTGACTGGTATTGCGCAGGTTTTCCTTTTTCAGCATCCTGCCATACTGGCTTTTATCCTCCAAAACTGTCACCCCCCGTTTTCATCGGCCTGCCGGGCCCGGCTATGCCCTCAGGCGCCGAATAAAAAGCGTCGCAAAGAATATGACTGCCGATATAAGCACTATGGTAGCGCCTGAAGCCGTTTCGGTATAATAGGATGCTATAAGGCCAATAACACCTGAAAACAGAGAAATGGAAACGGCTATCATGTGGTACTGTTTCTGGCTGCGGGCAATATTGCGGGCAGCCGCTGCCGGGAGCACGAGGAATGAGTTGATGACCAGAAGGCCTATCCATGACATGGAAACGGTGACCAGGACGGCAATGGCCGCGCTGAACAGGGTTTCCAGCCAGAAGGTGTGCACGCCCCTGCTCCTGGCGAGAACATCGTTGATGCTGGCAAAGAGAAGCCTGTTGAAGAAAATGAGCCAGAATATAATGACAACAACCAGCATGATTGCTATAACCCCTATTTCGGATGGGGTAACGCTCAATATGCTTCCCACGAGGTAGGAGTTGAGCCGGGCAAAGCTCTTCCCGCCGGCAGTGGCGAGGAAAATCCCCGCAGCTACCGCAACGGATGAGAAAACGCCTATGATGGTATCGCTGGACATTTTTGTCCTGTGATGGACCACGGATATCCCCACCGAGAACACGACGGAGAAAATCACGGCAGACCAGAGCGGCTGCATAAAGCCTGCCAGCCCTCCTATGGCAATGCCCGTGAAAGCGCCGTGCCCAAGGGCGTCGGAAAAGAAGGCCATCTGCCTGTTCACAATCATGGTGCCCAGGATCCCGAATATGGGGGCCAGGAGCAGGACAGCCAGAAGCGCGTTTTTCATGAACAGCATCTTTCCGGGCTCGGCCCATTCAAAGGGCAGCAGGTCCACCAGTTTGTACCAGAGTTCCATAACCATCACCGCATCCCCATGAATACCTTCCTGAAACTCTCGCTTTCCATAACCTCCCGGGGCGCTCCGCTGGCCAGCACGGTGCCGTTGAGAAGCACAAGCCTGTCCGCATGGCGTGCCACCAGGTCCAGGTCATGGGAAACCATGATGATGGAAAGGTCATAGTTTCTTCTTATATCCGAAAGCAGATCATAGAACAGTTCCAGCCCGTTCTGGTCGATTCCCGACACCGGCTCGTCCAGGAGGAGAAGTTCGGGCACAGGATCAAGGGCAAGGGACAGCAATACCCTCTGAAGCTCGCCTCCGGACAGTGCGCCCAGCCTTTTATGCAGCAGATGGTCGGCCTTTGCCCTGGCAAGGCATTCTTTTGCCTTCTGCTCAACCCTCTTCGGGATATGGAACCATACCGGGCTCCTGCTGCGGCAGACGGCATAGAGGTCCAGCACGCTGGTGGGGCTCGTGGCATCCAGGTTCAGGTTCTGGGGAACATACCCGATGACCGGCTTCTCCTTTGCGATCCCTGTACTTCGCACAAACCTCAGGTGGCCGGTATGCTTCACCTCCCCCAGGATGGCCTTCAGCAGCGTGGTCTTCCCCGCTCCATTTGGTCCGATTATGGCCGTGAACTCGCCGCAATGGACATGGAGATTCACATCCCTGAGGATGGTGACATCGCCTGCCCTGACACCCAGGTTTTCAATCCGGGTGCAGCAAAGGCCGCTATTCTCCACGCAAACACATTTCAGACTTCCTTCATGGTTCATTTCAGCGCCTCAATCAGGGTTTGAAGATTTTTTTCCATGGTTTCTATATAACTGTCGGGATCGGCATCCTTAGGCCCGGTAACGAGCGGGTCCAGCAGATATACCTTAGCCCCAGTTTCTGATGCTATGGTTTCAGCCGCCCTGGCCGAGTACTGGGGTTCAGCGAATATGGCCTTTACGCCCAGGGCATTGATAGTCTCAATAGTTTCTTGCAGTTCGACGGCGGTTGGCTCGGTGCCCGGTTCACGCTCAATAACCGCAGCGATATTGAGTCCGAACTCCCGGGCAAAATACGGAAACGCCTCATGGAAGGTCACGATATCCCGCGAGCCGATATCTTTCAGTTCATCATGCATCCTGTCCCTCAAGGCCTGAAGCTTTTCCCTGAACTCACCGGCGTTGCGTTCGTATTGTTCCTTATGGGCAGGGTCTGACTTTTTGAGGGCTTCCCTGATATTTTCCACCTGCAGGATTGCGTTGGAGATGCTTACCCATACATGGGGATTGGGCTCCCCGGTATGTTCGTCGATTATGAGGGGTATATCCTTCGCCGCCTCTACGATGGCAAGATCGGGAAAGGCCTTTTTGACCTCGTCCATAAAGGCCTCCATCCCGGCGCCGTTTATGATGAACAGGTCGGCATCCTCCAGGGTCTTCATGTCTGCCGGACTTAGCTCATAATCATGGAGGCAGCCTGACTGGGGTTCGGTCATGTTGGTAACCCGGACGCCGGGTATATCCCCTGCCACATTTATGGTCAGCACATAGATGGGGTAGAAGGACGTTACAATGTGAAAGTCGTTTTCCCCAGCGTCGGGCGCGGTCCCGGACTGCCGGGGGGCGCCGCAGGCCGAAAGCAGCATGGCGAGTATTATCAACGCCAGGAAGGCCTTGACAGGCTTCAACGGGTTTCTCCCTCCTTAATGCGACTGATTCGCATTTGCACATAGTAATTGTACACCAGTATTCTTGCACATTCAACCCTCAATATACTTTCACCGGGTAATACCGGGGCACGAAAAAATCAGGCCCGGCAGCCGCTCCGTGAGAGAGACGCGCCCCGGGCCTGACCGGTTTCCCCATGGCGTGCAGCCATGGGGCATCATCAGTGATCATGCTTCGTTATTCAACTCGGAGAGCATTGTCTCGAGATCGATGCCATGAACCTCTGCCGCTTCCTCCAGTGTTTCCGCCTGGGACGCGGGGCAGCTCACGCAGCCCATGCCCATGGTCATAAGGATCCGGGCGGCATTTGGATTCTGCCTGATGATTTCGCCTATTGTCATATCCTTTGTTACTTTCATGATTTGTACCTCCTTTAAAAAGCATTGAGTTCGTTCAACAAGTCTGCGCGCATTCCGCCCTTCGCATGACAAAGCTCCGGGCAGGCCGCTATTCCTAATCCGACAGGAGCCTCTTTTCTCCTGTCAGTTCCTGGATGGGTCTGATGTCCTGCGTGACCTCCGCAACGCCCAGGTATTCGCCTTCTGCATTCCTCACTGCGAAATACCTGATGTAGACATACTTGTCGCCCATCCTGATCCAGAAGTCCTCATGGTCCTTTTTCCCGCTCTTTAAATCCTCGACTATTTTCTCAACGACATGTACGCTGGTTGGCGGGTGGCAGTTCTGGACCTTCCTCCCGATTATGGTCTTCGGTCTTGCAAAGATACGTTCCTTCCCCTGGGTGAAATACCGCACCGTGTCGTCCTTGCCCACAAAGGTGATATCGAGCGGCAGGGTATTAAGCAGGGCATTGATTTCCTCATGGGTCATGGCGCCCGTGTCAAACCTGACTATTCTCTCATCGGCCTCCCCTTCCATTTTGGCCTGTTCGGCAGGTTCAACCCGCGCGGGTTTCCAGGGCGCATCAAGGGTGATCAGGCAGTATCCGAACTCAGGGCTTTCATCATAGATCTTCTGCCACTCATCCTCGGAGAGCGTGTCCATTGCCATGGGGAACAGTATGTTCTCTTCCTTGAAAATCATTTCCTTTACCTTGTCCATGGCCTCATTAGCCTTTCCGAGCAGTGCCTCCCTGTCGCCGCCGTAGTTTTCCAGCATCCGTATGGTTTCCCTGATGGCCGCCCGGATCTCATCATCAACTCCCCACATGACCTTCGGAGGCGCAGTTATACCGTACTTCTCCAGGTAGGGGAAGAGCAGGTTTTCTTTCCTGGCATAGTGCCTGTCCACCTCAAGCAGGAGTCTGAAGCCTTCAAGGAGCTTGCTTATGGTATCCTGGTCATCGGCGGTCTTAATCCTATCCAGGAGGGGCGCCAGCTTCCCTTCAATCAGGTTCTCAAGCTCCCTGTTCTCCTGTTTGAAGATCTGGACAGGATGCCCTGCCGCCTTGAGGGATTCCGGCTCCCTGTGGATATCCTCTATGGATCCCTTGAACACGGCCGCATGGACATCGCAAAGCCTTTGGACCTCGGATACGGGAAGTCCTCCGCTGATGAGAGCCTGCTCCATCTCGGTTATCTCAGCTGCCGACACGCCCTTTATAAGTTCTTCAAACCTGGGCTTTACCTCCTCGACGCTTTTGCCGTTATGAAGTTCCATGATGATTTCCTTAAGCACCTTCTGCCTGTATTCACGATTATTGATCATTTCGCTCATGCGGCATCACCCTCCGTATTGTTGGTATTTTCACGGTTTTTTATGAATTAACTCCGGTTTCATGAAACCGCTCGCGAAACCGGAGGAGCGTTCATGCCTGCAGTTCCGGCCGCTCAACTATTTGAAACGCTTAAGGCTCAGCGAGTTCGTCACTACCGACACCGAGCTGAAAGCCATGGCGCCCCCGGCGATCATGGGGTTCAAAAGCCCCAGGGCTGCAAAGGGAATGCCGATGATGTTATAGATAAATGCCCAGAACAGGTTCTGCTTTATCTTGGTCATGGTCTTCCTGGAAAGCCTGATGGCATCGGAAATGGATGTCAGGTCCCCACGCATGAGGGTTATATCGGCAGCCTCAATGGCAACATCGGTGCCATTGCCCATGGCCATGCCGATATCGGCGGTGGCAAGGGCAGGAGCGTCATTAATGCCGTCTCCCACCATGGCTACTATCCTGCCTTCTTCTTTAAGCCTCTCCACTTCCCTGGCCTTGTTTTCCGGAAGGATCTCGGCAAGCACATGATCGATCCCTGCCTGTTTCGCTATGGCTCTTGCCGTCCTTTCGTTGTCCCCGGTGATCATGTATACCTCAATGCCCATATGCTTAAGCGTTCCTATGGCCGTTCCCGAGCTTTCCTTCAGGGTATCGGCAACCGCGATGACACCATCGATCCGGCCGTTGGAGGAAACGATCATGGCTGTTTTGCCCTGGTCCTCCAGCCCTGCTATGGTATCCTCGATGGCGTCCGTGTTCAGCCGAAGACCGGCCATGAGCTTCCGCGTCCCCACATGGACCTCCATGTCCCCGACACGGGCTCTGACACCCATGCCGGCTATGGCCTCAAAGCTGTCAGGATCTTCAATTGATCCCAGTTCCATCTTCCCATGCTCATAGATTGCCGTGCCCAGCGGGTGCTCCGACCGTTTTTCGGCAATTGCCGCCAGCCTCAGAAGGTCCTGCCGGTCCCCTCCTGCCAGCGGAACTATATCTGTCACTTCGGGAGTTCCCTTGGTGACGGTCCCTGTCTTGTCCAGCACAACGGTGTTGATCCTGTAAGCTGTTTCAAGATGTTCGCCTCCCTTTATCAGGATCCCCTTTTCGGCGCCCTTTCCGGTCCCCACCATAATGGCAGTGGGGGTTGCCAGGCCCAGGGCGCAAGGGCATGCGATGACGAGGACAGACACAGCGCTGATCAGCGCTTTTTCAATGTCGCCGGAAACCAGCATCCAGGCAGCGAATGTGATAAAAGCAATACCTATGACAACGGGTACAAAAACCCCCGATACCTTGTCGGCAAGCTTCTGGATGGGCGCCTTGGAACCCTGTGCCTCTTCCACCATCCTGATGATCTGGGCTAGGACCGTATCCTTGCCTATCCTGGTGGCTTTGAACGTGAATGAGCCAAACTTGTTTATGGTAGCGCCTGTGACAGTGTCTCCCGCCTTCTTTTCAACGGGAAGGCTTTCCCCGGTAAGCATGGATTCATCAACAGAGGTATTCCCCTCCATGATTACGCCGTCCACTGGCACCTTCTCTCCCGGCCTTACCACGATTACATCCCCGACCTGGACCTCTTCGATCGGGATGTCCTGCTCCCGGCCATCCCGTATGACCCTGGCGGTTTTGGCCTGGAGTCCCATGAGCTTTCGGATGGCCTCGGAGGTCTTGCCCTTGGCCACGGCCTCCAGGTACTTGCCCAGCAGGATCAGCGTGATGACTACGGCCGATGCCTCAAAATACAGGTCATGCATCATCCCATGCTGCACTTCCTGGAAAAGCGCGTTGTAAAGGCTGAAGAAATACGCCGCGGAGGTTCCCATGGCTATCAGGGTGTCCATGTTGGCGCTCCTGGATTTCAGGGCCAGCCATGCATGCCTGTAGAACCGGGAACCTATGACGAACTGGACAGGAGTCGCCAGGGCAAGCTGGAACCAGGGATTGTGGAGGAAGGTCACAATGGGCCCCCGAAGCCCGGAAATCCACAGTATCATCCCAAGAAGCAGGGGCGCCGTCAGGATCGCTGATATTACCAGCAATGTCCTGAGGGTTCTGATCTCCTTTTCCCTCAGCTCCTTTTCCCTGTCGGACGCGTCCTCAGCCGGCGCGGCATGATAGCCCAGGGATTCCACGGCCGAAACAAGGTCGGAAAGCCTGACCTTTTTTGGATCATATTGAACGGTCGCCCTTTCTGTCGCCAGGTTTACCTTTGCCTCCAAAACCCCGTCCATTCCGGAAAGCTTTCTTTCAATCCTTGCCGAGCAGGCAGCGCAGCTCATGCCCTCAATGCTGAGGGTTGCGGCGCCTTCCTTTCCCTTTTCTTCCTTCAGGGCATTATATCCCAACCCGTTAATGGCCTGTTCAATGCGGGCATCGTCAATAAACCTGTCGTCATATTCAACCACGGCCTTTTCCGTGGCCAGGTTGACGCTTGCCGACCGGATGCCTTCAAGCTTATTCAGATTCTTTTCTATTCTTGCCGCGCATGCCGCGCAATGCATTCCTGTCACATGCCAGGTTTCTTTTCTTGTCATACTGCATCCTCTTCCCACAAAAAACCATGCTCATACCGCAACAAAACACTACTCATATACTTTCCCCAAACAAGCGCCGCTAAAATCACGGAGAAAACGCCTGGTTCCCTTGTTTTCCGCTTGCCTTTAGCTTATTTTACCATGACGGACGGTTTATTTCTGTAACACAGGTTACAAAAATCTGCCACCGGGGGGACAATGGGCGCATAAGGCACGGGGTATCAACGAATGATAACAGAAAGGAGGGTGATGCCATGCATACCATGTGGAAAGGCTCGGTCAGCTTCGGCCTGGTCAATATACCGGTCAAGATGTTTGCTGCCACCGAGGATAAGGATATCCGGTTCAAAACACTCCATAAAAAATGCCGGACACCCATAAGGCAGGAGCGTGTCTGTCCCGCATGCAACGAAAAGATAGGGCCTGACGACCTGGTCCGGGGCTTCGAGTATGAGCCGGGAAGGTTTGTCCTCATAGATGACGAGGACCTGGAAGCCATCCAGCCGGCTACCGCAAAGACGGCCGAGATCCTGGATTTCGTGGACCTTCGTGAGATAGATCCGATATACTTCGACAAATCCTATTATCTTGCGCCCCAGGACAATACCGGCGGGAAAGCCTACAGCCTGCTGTGCCAGGCCATGAAAAACACGGGAAGGATAGCGGTGGCCAAAATCACCATAAGGAACAAGCAGTCCCTGGCTGTCATCCGCGTGCTTGACAATATCCTGGTCCTGGAGACCATCTTCTATCCCGACGAAGTGCGGCCTGTCAGCCAGGTCCCGGGCATCCCGGGGGACATAAGGATTGAGGAACGGGAGCTAAGCATGGCCCGGCAGTTGATAGAGAACCTGACCTCCGAGTTCCGGCCTGAAAAATACAGGGATGAGTACAGGGAGGATCTGCTGGAACTGATACGGAAGAAGGCCGAAGGCAAGGAAATCGTTACTGCTCCCGAAGCGCCCCAGCGAAATGTTGTTGATCTCATGGCAGCCCTCCAGGCCAGCCTGCAGCAAGCCCAGGAAATGAGGAAACAGGGTAAAGAGCCACCGGCCAGGCAGCGTGCCAAAAAGGGCAAAAAAGAGCCGGTTGAGACAGGATGACCATGGAATGGATCGAGCCTATGGAACCCATCCTGAGGCCCGATGCGGTTTCAGGACACCAATGGGTCCACCAGGTCAAGTGGGATGGCGTAAGAATCCTCTGCCAGGTGGAAGATGGGAAACTTCGGCTCTTTACCAGGAACAGGCGTGAGCGCACAGGCTTCTATCCCGAACTGGAAGAGGTGGCATGGCTGCTTCAGGCAAAGAGCGCCTGGCTTGACGGTGAAATGGTCGTGTTCGATAAAAACCAGAAGCCGTCCTTTTACCATGCGCTTGTCAGGGAGAGGCTGGGTGATCCGGCCAGGGTACCCCTCTATTTAAGGCAGAACCCGGCCCGGTACATCGTATTTGACATAATGGCCCTTGATGGAAAGGACCTGAGAGACCATCCCCTGAGGCAAAGGAAAGCCATCCTTGAAGAAAGGCTTGCCCCGGGCCGGAACGTGGCGGTAACCCAGGATTTTCCGGACGGGGAAGCGCTTTTGGCACTTATGGTGCAGAAGGGCTGGGAAGGAATAGTTTCAAAGCAGGCCGAAAGCCCGTATGTCGGCGGGAAAAGGCACAGGTACTGGTACAAGACGAAACTTCAAAGAAAGCTCCTTTCGGTTGTTTGCGGCCTTTCCATGAAAGGAGGCGTACCCGCTTCCCTGCTCTTAGGCATCAGGCCCGGGAATGAATGGGTTTATATAGGCAAGGCCTCCCTCGGGCTGACGCAGGAACACTTCCGCCTCCTTAAGGAGAACATGGGTTTTTTGGCGGCCGAAACGCCGCCGTTTCCCATGGCGGCAGGCGCAAAGGACATCGTGTGGTTCAGGCCTGTCCTCACATGCTGGGTGAGCTTCCTGGAGTGGACCAACGACGGCAGCCTCAGGCACCCGCGAATCCTGGGGTTCAGCACCAGCAGCCCCGATGAAGCCGACGGGACAGAATATGTGGAGTAAAGCGGCAAGCCTGGCGAGACCGGGCGCGAGATTGCCACGTCGCTACGCTCCTCGCAATGGCACCAATAATAAAATAACATGTAAAGGTCCGCAAAGACTTATGTAAAGACGTGCCGTTCAGTCTCGGCTGAATCCGCAGGAGCAGTTGAAGTTGTATGCGAAATGCACAGGCGGAGAGGGGAAAAACAACCGGATGTTGTGTTTAGCCGGCAGGCGCACGGATGCGACGTTGCCGGCGGCCCCTCGGAACCAAGCATGAGCATGTACAACTTCCTGCGACGAGGACTGAAGGAGAGACTGACAGCACGTCCATACCGTGCATTTATAGCCACGGGGACAGTCCCCATGGCTTCATTTCAAACCACCGGAACCGTCCCCCTGGTTTGGGAACCGTCCCCCTGGTTTGAAGGAGTGGTAATGCTATGCCCGATGCGGAAATCATCATGATCGAGGGGAAAAAGATCAGGTTCTCCAATCCTGAAAAGCTGCTATGGCCAAAGGCAGGCATAAGGAAGATCGACTACCTGGCCAGGATGCTGGAGTTGGCTCCATATATCCTGCCCCACTCAAAAGACAGGCTTCTTACCTCCATCCGGTACCCCCACGGAGCCGGGGACGAATCCTTCTTCCAGAAGAACGCCCCGGAATACGCTCCGGAATGGGTTAAAACCCACACCTGGAACGATACCGACTATATCCTGCTGGATTCCCTGCCAACGCTGGCCTGGCTTGTGAACCTGGCAGCACTGGAGTTCCATACCTCGTTCAATACCTGGCAGCGGGAGAACCACCCCACCTCCCTGGTCTTTGACCTGGACCCCTCGGAAGGCCAGCGATTTGAGGAAGCAGCCGAGGTCGCCCTGCTCGTAAAGGAGACGCTGGACTCCCTTTCGGTGAAGGGCTATGTCAAAACCTCCGGCGCCACCGGCCTCCAGATCTATATCCCGACAGGAGGCCGCTACGACTACAATGAAGCCCGCAGGATAAACGAGTTCTTTGGCAGGTATTTCAGCCAGAAATATCCCGGGAAGATCACCATAGAGCGCATGGTTGAAAAGAGAGGCGCAAGGCTCTATTTCGATTACCTCCAGATGTGGCAGGGCAAGACCATCGCCATGGTTTATACCCCGCGGGCCACGGACCATGCAAGCATATCCATGCCCATAGGGTGGGACGAACTGGAAAAAGGCATACGCCCTGAAGATTTCACGCTGAACAATGCGCTGGAAAGGATAAAAAAGAAGGGCGACCTTTTCGCCCCTCTTCTTGAGAACCCTGTCCAGGAAAGCCTGGACAGCATACTGAAATATGCTGGATTGTCATGAGAAACCCCAATATGTCATACGACCTCTTCTTCCTGCTTTGAAACAATATCGTCAACGATGGCCATGTTCACGGCATTGACATAAGCCAGTGCGCTGGCCTTGAGGATGTCGGTATCAACAGCCTTGGACGAATAGATCTTACCGTTGTCGTGCCTCACTTTGATGCTGACCCTTCCCAGGGCCTCCTTGCCCCTGGAAATGCTGTTCAGTTTGTATTCAAGGAGGTCAAGATGGATGCCCGTCGCTTCCTTTATGGCCGTGTAGAGGGCGTCGACCGCGCCATCGCCCATATTGCTGCTGGCGAGCATCTCGTCGCCCTTCCTGATCTTGACGCTGGCGGACGGGAAGTTGTTGTTTACGATAACCTGCATGTCAACAAGCTCATAGAGATCATTCACGCCTGCTCCATGGCCGTTTCTCTTTACAGTGCTCTGGATAATATGGTACAGGTCGTGGTTGTATACTTCCTTCTTGGCATCGGCCAGATCAAGGAACCTGGCGAAGATCTTCTCGAACTCCTCGTCGGTATAGTTGGTGAACCCGACTTTTGCCAGGGCGTTCTTAACGGCATGACGGCCCGACCTTGCGGTAAGGATGATCTCCATGTCCTCCACGCCCACGTCCTCCGGATGGATGACTTCATACGCATCCCTGGACTTCAGCAGGCCATCCTGGTGGATGCCCGAGGAATGGGCGAAGGCGTTGTCCCCGACAATTGCCTTGTTGACCTGGACATCAAGGCCCATCAGGGCGCTGACAAGGCGCGATGTCTTCTTTATCTCGGTGGTAACGATGCCTGTGGTTGCCTGGTAGTAGTCCTTCCTCAGGAAAAGCCCCATTACCACTTCTTCAAGTGCCGCATTGCCGGCCCTTTCCCCTATTCCGTTGATCGTGCATTCCACCTTGTCGGCGCCGTTCTTTATGGCGGCCAGGGTGTTGGCTGTGGCAAGGCCGGTATCGTTGTGGCAGTGAACGCTCAGGATAACGTCAGGATTAAGGTTCTTAAGCCTCTCGTTGATCTTCCTTATCAGTTCGCCGAATTCTTCGGGAACCGCGTAGCCAACAGTATCGGGTATGTTGATCATGGTAGCCCCGGCTTTTACAACAGCCTCGATGGTCTGCCAGAGGTAATCGAAATCGGACCTGGAGGCATCCTCGGTGGAATACTGGACATAGGGGCACAATGACTTGGCATACTTTACCGCTTCTACACCCTGCTCCAGGATCTGTTCCCTGGTTTTCCTCAGCTTCTTCTCCACATGCACATCGGATGTTCCGAGAACGATATGGATCAAGGGCCTCCGGGCATGCTTCACGCTGTGGTAAACCGCATCGATATCGTTTTTGACAGCCCTGGCAAGGGCAGTGATCATCACTTCGTCGCCAACCTTTTTGGCGATCTCCGCCACCGCCTTAAAGTCGCCGGCTGAAGAGGCCGGAAACCCTGCCTCTATGATGTCCACGTTAAGTTTTTTAAGCTGGGTGGCAATCTCCAGTTTTTCATACAGGTTCAGCTTCGCGCCGGGAACCTGCTCGCCGTCTCGTAATGTCGTATCCAGTACCATGATTTTTCGCATGATTATGACCTCCTTTTTTCTGTATGTTGCTGGCTCATATCTGCGCAGATTTATTCATTTTGCCATGAAATCCATGGAATTAAAAAACCCCGTCTCTGAAAACAGAGACGAGGTGTATTCCCCGCGGTACCACTCCAATTGATTCATAATGAATCCACTCTTTCGATGGCCAACACCATCTATCCCTTTAACGGTGGAAATCCGTCTTACCCTACATTGTCGGGCAGAAACTCATGGACGAGTTCAATGAATCTGAAAATACCGTTTCTCACCTTGCACGGCTCTCTGTGAATTTCACAATTCATCTACTAGTTCCAATCATCGCTTTTAAAATCTTCAATTATTGAAATTTGCATATATTCTACAACACCATCATATGCGCTGTCAAGCCCTTTATCCACTTAATATGAAAAGCTCCTGTACTGCCTCATTTGAAAAAGTAAATTCCACTCCAAGCTCCATTCCAGAAGGGCGCAGCCGAAAACAACCATGCACTAATCAGGCGTATTATCCCTAAA
>ENA-UPSA01000862-UPSA01000862.1-bioreactor-metagenome-genome-assembly--contig:-NODE-862-length-37157-cov-5.826451_pt1 | contig 37157 bp, 35 predicted proteins | sample MGYA00238183_ERZ773288 | MGnify/ENA primary metagenome ERZ773288 (study PRJEB29028, sample SAMN07631243) | bioreactor metagenome | isolation source: Switchgrass digestor | place: USA: Dartmouth... | reverse complement strand
ACCACCGAGATCTACACTCTTTCCCTACACGACGCTCTTCCGATCTCGGCATCGCCGCAGCCTTCTTCATCTCCACCCACTACTTCCGCCTCTCCCCCATCTACGGGGTGGTGGGTGCGCTGGCGCTGGGGGCTATCTTCCTGCGCTAGCCCCCTCGCCGCAATATCACGCGAAAGTTCGCGAAGGAAGCAGGGTTCTGCAAGGGCAGGGCGAAGAGATACTTCCGGATCCGCGATTCTCGTTTAGGAGGATGTCAGACTTGGCCGTTGTCAGCATTTTTGTCGGGAACCTGCCCTGGGCTACCACGGATGAGGATCTGTATGAGCTCTTCGCCCCGTACGGCGAGGTCAAACGGTCGAAGATCGTCCTGGATCGCGAGACCAACCGCAGCCGCGGCTTCGGTTTCGTGGACATGGAGGAGGAGGCTGCCGCCAAGGCCATCGAGGCCTGGAACGGGCAGACGTACAACGGCCGTGTTCTGACCGTCAACCTGGCGCAGAGCCGCCCGGCCCGTTCGTAAACCAGTTATTGCCCGGTCGAACGGGAGAAGGCGCTTCCACACCACCGGCCCAGCGGATCCCCACCGGCGGTGCGCCCGGATTGACGACTCCTCGCATTCGATCAGGCACATCGGCGGTCAGAAACACAAGGCCCTGGGCCCGCCATCCGGCGGTGCCCAGGGCTCTGTTTATTCCGCCTTTCCGCCCGTCAGGCGCCTCTCCAGCTCCGCCCTGCGGGCCTCGAAGCCTGGCTTGCCCAGAAGCGCGTACATGTTTTTCTTGTACGCCTCCACGCCCGGCTGGTCGAAGGGGTTCACCCCCAGGAGGTAGCCGCTGATGGCGCAGGCCTTCTCGAAGAAGTAGAGCATCTGGCCGTAGTGGTAGGGCGTGAGCTCCGGCAGCGAGAGCAGCAGATTGGGCACGCCGCCGTCGGTGTGGGCCAGCACCGTTCCCTCCAGCGCCATGCGGTTCACGTGGGCCAGGCTCTGTCCCTCGAGGTACCCCAGGCCGTCGGCCGCGTCGCCGCCGGAGATGACCACGTCGGTCTGCGGGCGCTCCACCTGAATCACCGTCTCGAACAGGTTCCGCATGCCCTCCTGGATGTACTGGCCCATGGAGTGCAGGTCGGTGGTGAACTCCACCGAGGCGGGGAAGATGCCCTTGCCGTCCTTCCCCTCCGACTCGCCGAAGAGCTGCTTCCACCACTCGGCAGTGCTGCGGAGGGCGGGCTCGTACGTGACGAGGAGCTCGGTCGTCCGGCCTTTCCGATAGAGCGCATGCCGGGCGGCGGCGTACTGGTAGCATTCGTTGGTGAGCAGATCAGGGTTCGCGTACTCTGCCATGGCCGCGGCCGCACCGGCCATGAGCTGCTCGATGTCGATGCCGGCCACGGCGATGGGCAGCAGCCCCACCGCGGTCAGCACCGAGTACCGGCCGCCCACCGGGTCGGGGATGACGAAGCACTCGTATCCCTCAGCGTCGGCCAGCTGCTTCAGCGCGCCCCGGGCCCGGTCGGTGGTGGCGTAAATGCGCCGCCGGGCGCCCTCCTTGCCGTACCGGCGCTCCAGGTACTGGCGGAAGAACCGGAAGGCGATGGCCGGCTCGGTGGTGGTACCCGACTTGGAAACCACGTTTACGGAGACGTCCTTCCCCTCCAGCACCTCGAACAGGTGGGTGAGGTAGACGGGGCTCAGGTCCTTGCCGGCGAAGAAGATCTGCGGGCCCGGCCGCTTCTCCGCCGGGAGCAGGTTGTAGAAGCTGTGGCCCAGGGCCTCGATGGTCGCCCTGGCCCCGAGGTAGGAGCCGCCGATGCCGATGACGACCAGGGCGTCGGAGTCAGACCGGATCCGGGCGGCGGCTTCACGGATGCGGCGGAACTCGTCCCGGTCGTACCGCTCGGGCAGGTCGAGCCAGCCGGTGAAGTCGGCCCCGGGGCCCCGGCGCTGGTGGAGCAGCTCGTGGGCGGCGCGGACCGCCTCCGCCTGGTACTCAATCTCGTGGGGTGGCACAAAGACTGCGGCACGGGAAAGATCGAAGCGCAATGAAGCGTTCATGTGCAATAACCTCCAGGCGCAAATTCCTCCTTCATTATAGGCCGATCACCCAGGCGGTCCAAGCCGGGCTCAGAAGGTCACCGCCCGAACCGCCCCGGTCCGCACCTGGGTGACGCGGCCGGCCCGGTCCACGAGGACCACCGGGTCCGCCGAGACCAGTTTGCCGGCCAGCCATCGGTTTCCCACCAGCAGCGTGACCTCGTGGCCGCGCAGGGCCGCCAGCAGGTCCCGCAGCGCCTCTGACTGGCACTCCGGGGCCGCCGGCCGCCGCGCCTCCCCGACCGGAGGGGCGCCGCGCCAGGGTGCCACCGGGAGGCCGTTCCACTGGAACCGGGAGGCCCGCCTCACCGCCGCACCTCCAATCCGCGCCAGCCCGTCTGGAGCACTGCGGGCCGGCACGCATACGCTGACTAGTGGGAGAGCTATGCCGTAGCTCGCTCAACCGATACCTGAGGGGGATACGGGACATGTCCCAGAACTCCACGATCCGCCAGCTGCTGGAAGACCTGCGCGGGGGCGGGTACAACACGAGCCTGATCGTGGACGGCGTCGTCATCGAAAACCAGAAGGTGGTCGCCTTCGAAAACGGCATCGTGTACACCGTCAACGCCAACGGCGTGGCCCGCGCCACCCGCATCGACCAGATCGACAGCGTGAACTTCTAGGTCGGGGGGCCACCCCCCGCTACACAGCGGTCCCGTATCGCTTCGATCGAGTAGGAGGGGGCGGTTAGCCCCCGACCTCTCACACCACCGGACATGCGGGTCCGCATCCGGCGGTTCGCCAGGATTGACGAGTTGTTTCGTAGCATTCGGTTAGGCTGAGCAGTCCCTGGGCACGCCAGTAGGCCTTGCCCAGATTCCGTCTCACGACGGACACCCTTGCCTTTGGCTACCGAGCCGAACTACCTGACCCGGGTCGGACTTTCACCGACTAGCTGACGCCCATGCCGGGCGTACACGCAACCGGGGGAGCCCCGAGGGGCTCCCCCGGCCCACAACTCGCCCGGCGCCGCCCGGATGCAGGGCCGCTGCAGCTGGCCGCCCAGGTGGGCGCTGATCTCAGGCTCGTTCTCCGGGGCTTACATTCCCTGACAGCCACGACAGTTCATGGGCCGTTCGCCCTGTCCTCGCTTGTCGCGGATTTATGTGCATGCTACAATGCTCACCGGCAAACTGAGTCGGAGGGGGTTTCTCCCTTGGGTCGGAAATGGGAAAACATTAAGCGTTCGAAGGCCAAGCTGGACCAGGAGCGAGGGGCGACCTTCTCCCGCATCACCAAGGATATTATGAAGGCAGCCCGTGAGGGCGGACCTGACCCCGAGACCAACTTCCTCCTCAAGACGGCGGTGGCCGCGGCCCGCAAGGCCAACATGCCCAACGAGAACATCCAGCGGGCGATCGCCCGGGGCGCCGGCCTGAGCGGCGCGGACCGGTATGAGGAGATCGTCTACGAAGGTTACGGGCCGGGTGGCGTGGCCATCATGATGAACATCGTCACCAACAACCGCAACCGCACGGCGGCCGACGTGCGCCACCTCTTCTCCAAGCACGGCGGGTCGCTGGGCGAGTCCGGCTGCGTGAGCTGGATGTTCCAGAAGCGCGGGGTGGTCGAGCTCGACCGCAGCCAGGTGCCGGTCAGCGAGGACGAGCTGATGATGGTGGCCCTGGATGTGGGAGCCGACGACCTGCAGGCCACCGAGGACGGCTACGAGATCTACACGTCCCCTGAAGCCCTGAACCAGGTGCTGAAGGGGCTGGAGGCGGCCGGCATCCCGGTGGAGAAGGGCGAGATCGCCATGATCCCGACCACGACGGTCTCGGTCACCGGCGAGGATGCCGACAAGCTGCTCAAGCTCCTCGACCTGCTGGAGGAGCACGACGACATCCAGAACGTGTATACCAACGCGGACATAGCGGAATCGTAAGATAGGAATGCCACCGGCGGCGCCCGTTCAAAGGGCGCCGCCGTTTGTGCTCCTTCGGCCACTGCGCGCAATCAGGCGGGCGGGTCGCACCTCATCCGGATGCGCCCTCGGGCTCCCGCCCGCGCCGCAGCATGAGCGGCTCCCGCCCCATCCGCCAGACCACTTCCGCCACCGCCGAGAGCACGTCGGCGGGCAGGTGCGGCTCCTGCATCACCGCCACCGCCGCCGGCGCCAGCGGCGGGGTGAAGAAGCCCAGGCTGACCACCCGGTCCGGGCGGCTGGTGGCGGCCGCCAGGTAGGCCGACGAGACCGTGGGCGAGTAGGTGGCCAGAATGGCGTGGGCCGGCGCCAGTTCGTCCAGCCGCGCGAAGAGCGCCCGCTTCGCCGCCAGGTCGTCGCAGGCGGCCTCGATCACAAAGTCGGCGTCACCCACCGCCGCCTCCAGCGAGGGCTCCAGCCGCACCCGGACCTGGTGGGCCACCTGCACCTTGCCCCCGGGGCCTCCGTCCAGGGACTCCAGCCGCTCCTTCACCAGCCGCCCCGCCTCCGCCAGGCCGGCCGCGTCGCGGTCGTGCAGGCAGGTGGCAAACCCGCCCCGGGCCGCCAGCGCCGCAATCTCCACGCCTGCGGCCGTACCGCCGATCACCGTTATGCGCTCCATCATGTCCGCTCGCCTCCTCCGTTCGCCTCCTCCGGAGGGCGCTGCCTCCGCCGGGGCGTCCCGGCTCCTGCCCGGCCAGGCGCCCGTCTGCCCGGGCACCGCCCCGGACGCCCAGTTCCCGCTTCCCTGCCTCGGGGTCACCTTATGCGGGCGGGACGGGTCTATTCGCGCAAGTTGTCCGGAAAGGCCATTTCCATCCAGCCCCGTTGCCAGCGGCAGGAGTCCCGTTGGTGACTGTGGTATAACTCAAGTGTAAATTGGTGCGGATTGTACGCGCGAATCAGGAGAGGAGGCAGATCATGAACCGGTTCAGGCGACTGCTGTCCATGGGTATCGCCGCGGTACTGGTCTCGGTTCTGGCCCTGCCCGTGTCTGCGGCAGAGGTGGTATCCGCGCGGGTGACCGACTGTGGCCTCGGAGACCACTGGGCCGCTCCGTATGCGTGCGAACTCATTGAAGACGGCATTCTGACGAAGGAAGAGGCGTCTGACCTGAACGCTCCTCTGACCCTGTCGGCCTTCCGCGGCCTGCTGGCGCGGGCCGGCGCATCGCTGGCTGAGGGCACGGAAGCCACGCTCACCCGTGGTGAGGCCATCAAGCTGCTCGCACAGGCCGCCTCCGGCGGGAACCTGGGCGAGGTGGACCTGCGGGTGCTCGATGGTTACGCCGATGCTGCTGCTGCGGATCAGGCGACCAAGGAGGCCCTGGCCTTCCTGCTGCTGCGGGGCGTGGTGGAAGGCCGGGACACCGGCGAGATCGACCTGGACGCGCCCGTGACCCTGGGCGAGGCGGCCAAGCTGATCAACCTGGCCATGCCCGAGGTCCTGCCCGAGGGCGTGGACAAGATCTCCCTGCTGGTCTACAGCGACTTCCACGGTCAGCTTGAACCCAAGGGCGCTCAGCTGGGGGCCGCCCGCTTTACCACGGCCATCGCCGGCCAGTTGCTGAAGAACCCGAACACGGTGCTGATCGACGGTGGCGACAGCTTCCAGGGCACCCCCATCTCCAACCTGGTGGATGGCGCGTCGGTGCAGGAGTGGCGCAACAAGGTCGGCGTGAAGATCGCCACCCTGGGCAACCATGAGTTTGACTGGAGCCAGCCCAAGCTGCAGGAGATGCTGAAGCGCGCCGACCACCCGACGATCGCCGCCAACATCCTGATCGAAGGGACCCAGGAGCGGCCGGACTGGCTGACTCCGAGCACGATCCTCGAGATCGGTGGCTACAAGATCGGCTTTATCGGCATTACCACCCCGGATTCTGAGAACATCGTCCTGGCCGCCAACATCGAGGGGCTCGACTTCGTTGATCCTGCTCCGATCGTCAACGCTGAGGCCAAGGCCCTGCGGGAGGCGGGCGCTGACCTGGTGGTCGTGGTCAGCCACAGCTCAGCCAGCCAGAGCCCCGTGGAGCCGCTTCGGGTGGTCAACGAGGTGTCCGACTGGATGTCCCAGGTGACCGAGAAGATCGATGCGGTCACCGGCGGTCACTCCCATGAGATGGCGGCTGGCTACGTGCTGGATGCCAACGGCAACCAGGTGCCGGCCGTGCAGTCCGGGTCGCAGGGCACCGGCCTGGCCCGCATTGACCTGTACATCGACCGGGCCAGCAAGCAGGTGACCAAGGCGGCGGTCGACGTGTGGAACCCGAACCAGACCCTGGCCCCGACTCCGTGGGCGAACGACCTGGTTGCCAAGTGGGCCGCCGAGATCGAGCCGATCAAGCAGACTCCGGTGGGCAAGCTGGCGCATGAACTCACCCGCACCTACCAGCCCTCCGGCGAGAGCCCGCTGGGCGACTTCATTGCAGACTCGATGGTGGCCGGTGCCCCGGGCGCCCAGATTGCGGCGCATAACGGCGGCGGCATCCGGGCCGACCTGACGCCTGGCGAGAACGGCCTCATCACCTGGGGCGACCTCTACAGCACCAGCCCGTTCGGCAACACCCTGGTGCTCGTGGACATGACCGGCAGCCAGATCAAGACCCTGCTGGAGCAGGCGCTGACCGGCTACGTGAACCGGATTCTGAACAACGGTGGCTATGGCCCGCTGCAGGTGTCCGGCATCACCTACACCTGGGACTTCAGCAAGCCCGACGGCGAGCGGGTGCTCGAGATCAAGCTGGCCGACGGCACGCCGCTTGACATGGATGCCACCTACAAGGTGGTCGTCAACAACTTCATGGCCTCCGGCGGTGACGGCCTCACGATCCTGGCGGAACTCACCGACAAGCAGGTCGACACGGGAATCGTGCTGCTCGACTCGCTGGTGGACTACTTCAAGGCCGTCGCCGGTGATCAGCCGCTCACCTACGAACTGCAGAACCGGGTCCAGGTCATCAACTATCCTGCGGAGTAATCCGCAGGGGCAGTGTGTGGGGGCTGTCCCTCTTCCGGGACAGCCCCTGTGCCTTATTCCAGCACTGGCGGCATGTTCCCCTGGTCGCCGCCGGCGGCTCCTGGCCCGGTGTTCCGGTCCGACCTAGCCGCCAGACCGGGGAAGGGGTTCACGTGCACCAGCACGTTCCGGCACTCGGGCACCGCCCGCATGATCGCCGCCTTCACCCGCTTGCCGATGCGGTGGCCCTCCGCCACGGTGAGGTGGGCGTCCACGCTCACCTTGCAGTCCACGTAGATGGCCGGGCCGAACACCCGGGCCTTCACGTCGTCCACCGCCCGCACCCCCGGAACCGAGAGGGCCGCCCGCTCCAGGGCGGCCATCGTGTCGGGATCCGGGGCCCGGTCCATCAGGTCGCGCACGGCCTGCCAGTAAAGGCCGAGCCCCATGCGCAGGATGAGTCCCGAGACCAGGAGCCCCATGAGGGGGTCGAGCAGCGGCAGGCCGAAGCGGCCGCCCAGGGCGCCGGCCAGGGCCGCCGCCGAGGCCAGCACGTCGGTGCGCTGGTTCGCCGCGTCCGCCAGCACTGCCGGGCTGCCGATCCGCCGCCCCAGGCGCTCCAGGTGGCGGGCGAGGCCCTCCTTCGCAGCCATGGAGAGGGCGGTCACCACGGCCGCCGACAGGCCGATGGGCTCCGGCCCGGCCCGCAGCGCCTGCAGCGCCCCGGCGCCCGTCATGAGCCCGGCCAGCGTGACGATGACGCCCACGAACTTGGCGGCCACCGGCTCCGCCTTCTCGTGGCCGTAGGGGTGGTTCCAGTCCGGCGGCAGCGCGGCGATGCGGCTGCCGCCCATCACCACCAGCGTGGCCAGGATGTCGGTTCCTGAGTTGGCGGCGTCGGCCAGCACGGCGGTGGAGCCGGTGAGCAGCGCGGCCGCCCCCCGGGCGACCGTGAGGCTCAGGTTGACCAGGATGGTGAGCGCGCCGGCCCGGTTGATCAGCCGCTGGCGCTGGCTCCCGGAGACGCTGGACGGCAACGGGTCCCCCTCCTTTCCGCTCTAGTATGCGCCGCGCGCCGGCCGGGCGGGGCCCGCACCGTCCCGGTTGCAGGACTTCCGTGGCTCAACACGAAGTTCAGAGCTGAAACTCTACACGCACGAAGAGGGTGTGCCCCGTGAGACCCTCTCCTACCCTCATCCTCCGCATCAGCATCACGCTGCTGATCGCCGCGATGCTGGGCGGGCTGGCCGGGTACCTCCAGATCAGCCGGGAGCCGGTCATCGCGGCCAACTACCCCGTGCGCAGCGGCAACCCGCCCCTGCGCTTCCTGATCGTGGCCCCGGCGCAGGACAACTCCTTCTGGACGCAGGTCTACCGGGGCGCCAGCGAGGCCGCCGCGCGGCTGAACGTCACGGTGGAGATGCAGGGCGCCCGGCGGGCCTCGGTGGAGGAGCTGGTGCAGCTGATCGACATGGCCGCCGCAGCCCAGGTGGACGGCATCATCACCCAGGGGGTGGAGGATGCCTCCCTGGCGGCGGTCATGACCAAGGCCGCCAACCGCGGCATCCCGGTCATCACCGTGGAAACGGACATCACCGGGTCGCCCACCCGCCGCCTAGCGTATGTGGGCACCGACAACTACCAGGCGGGGCGGCTCGCGGCCGAGGAGCTGATCCTGCGCACGGGCGGCGAGGCCGTGATCGGGATCGTGCGGGGCCACCTGGGGCCGGAGGAGTCCGACCTGCGGCTGCAGGGCTTCCGGGACGCCCTGGCGATGGCACCCAACATGCGCATCGTCGCCGTGGCCGAGTCGCAGCTCAACCGCAACGTGGCGGGCCGGAAGGCGCTCCAGATCCTGCAGCAGTACCCGGAGGTCACGGCCCTCTACGCGACGACGGAGGTGGACAGCATCGGCGTCGCGCAGGCGGTGGCCACCGTGACCGGGAGCCGCGACATCCTCGTGGTGGGCTGGCGCAGCGAGCAGGGCTGGGCGGAGGAGCCGCTCAGCAACCTCGTCCGGGTCTCCATGGTGGAGGACCCGGCCGCCATGGGCCGGGTCGCGGTGGAGGTGCTGGAGGCCTACCTGCGGCGTGACGTGCGGCCCGACCGGGAACTCTCCACCCCCGTCACCGTGAAGTCCAGGGGGCGCCGCCTATGAGGCTCACCACCGTCCAGGCCCGTCTGATGGCCACGATGATGCTCATCGTGCTCCTGCTCTCGGCCTTCGCCCTGCAGATGTTCACCCACTCCCGGGGCACGGCCAACATGTACCAGGAGCGGCTCGCCGACCTGGTGCGGGTGGCCGAACTCACCCAGGCAGTGGACGAGGCGGCCCGGACGCTGGGCCAGCTGGCCACCGACCCCGCGGCCGGCCAGACCGAGGCCCGCTTCGCGGCGCTGCGCTCCGAGATCTACCGCCTGCGCCGCGAGCTTCCCCAGGCCACCGTCAGCCGCACCGGCGCCAAGCTGATGGTCGACCTCGACAACATGACCGACAGCTTCCTGGTGGAGGCGGGCGCCGCCATCCACGCCTTCCGCGCCGCCAACCTGGACCGCTACTACGAACACGACCGGGAGGCGGCCACCATCGCCCGGTACGTGCGGGAGACCGCCGACCGGCTGCTGGCCGCGGAGCTGGAGGCGTTCAGCGAGGTCTACCCCGAAGTGCTCGAGCGGGATCAGCTCCTGCAGCGGATCGCCCTCACCGTGCTGGCGGCCGTCAGCCTGATTGTGGTGGTGGCGGCCTGGTCCTTCGCCCGCAGCGTCACCGACCCGCTGCAGGCCCTGGCCGGCGCCGCGCGCCGAATCGCCGGCGGGGATCTCACGGGCCCGCCGGTGCCCGTGGGGGTCGACGAGGAGATCAAGGTGCTGGGACAGGCCTTCAACCAGATGCAGGAGAGCCTGCGGCGGCACATGGAGGAACTGGCGTCGAAGGCGGAACTGGAGCGCCGCCTCCGCCACGAGGAGATGGAGAACCTGCAGATGCAGAGCCTGCTCCGGGAGGCCGAGCTGCGGGCCCTGCAGTCGCAGGTGAACCCCCACTTCCTCTTCAACACGCTCAACATGGTCGCCAAGACCGCGCTCATCGAGGGGGCGGACCGGACCTGCGGCCTCCTGGAGACCGTGGCCGACCTGCTGCGCTACAGCCTGCGGGCGCCGGACCGGCCGGTGACCCTCGGGGAAGAGGTCGCACAGGTCAGGCGCTACATGACGATCCAGCAGGAGCGCTTCCGCGACCGCATACGGTTCCGGTGTGACATCGACGAGCCCGCCCTGGCCGTCACCATTCCCTGCCTCATGGTGCAGCCGCTGGTGGAGAACGCCGTGATGCACGGCATCGGCTCCCGGGAGCAGGGGGGAACGGTGGAGCTGACGGTGCGGCGGGCCGGCGACCGGGTGCAGGTCGTCGTGGCCGACGACGGCGTGGGCATCCCGGAAAACCGGCTGGCAGCCCTGATCGAGGGCACCGCCGAGGTGAACGCCCGGGGCCACACCACCGGCCTGGGCCTCTACAACGTCCGCCGCCGCATCGAGCTGTTCTACCGCGACCAGGCCACATTCCGCATCGAGAGCGCCCCCGGCCGGGGGACGCGCTGCCTGATCGAGCTGCCCTACCACGTGGATCCGCACACGGCCGGGGCAGACCACGACCAGACAGGGGGGGAGAACCGTGCGCATCCTGGTGGCTGACGACGAACCCATCGAACGGGAGGCCCTGCGCGTGCTGCTGCAGCGCCACCTGCCGGAGGCCGAGGTGGTGGGCGAGGCCGGCACCGGCACCCAGGCGGTGGATCTGGCCGAGCGCCTGCACCCCGACGTGATCCTGCTGGACATCCAGATGCCCGGCCTTACCGGGCTGGAGGCCCTGCGGGAAATCCGGAGCCGCTGCCCGGACACCCGCTGCGTCATCGTGAGTGCGTACGACTACTTCCACTTCGCCCGCGACGCCCTGCGGCTGGGTGCGGTGGACTACCTGCTCAAGCCGGTGAAGCGCGACCAGATGGTGGCGCTCCTCCGGCGCCTGGCCGCGGAGATCGCCTCGGAGCGGCAGAAGCGGCAGGACGACCTGGCCCGCAAGGAGCAGCTCGCCCTCGTCCGGCCCCTGGCCGAGGCGGAACTGTACCGGCTCCTCATCAGCGGCGAGGCCCCCGACCGGCGCGCCACGCTCCAGCAGTTCCTGGGGATCGACTTCCGGGCCGGGTTCTGCATGGTGCTGGGCCTCACGCCCCGGTCGTTCCCGCCCGACATGCCGGGGCCCGAGCGCGCCCGCCTCAAGGAGGCGGCGTTCCAGTACCTGCACTCGCTGGCCCACTCCCTCTGCACCTGTGTCATCGGCGTCGAGGAGAGCGGCGTGAGGCCGCTTCTGGTCACCGTGGATGTGCCCATCGACGAGTACCACAGCCGCACCTGGTCCTCCACCCTGGCCCACCGCCTGCGCGACCGGGTGAAGGAGCAGACCGGGGTGCGCCTCCGGGCGGGCATCGGCCGGCCGGCGCTGCCGGGCGCGCTCCTGCGCTCGTACCAGGAGGCCATGGCGGCCTTCCGGTTCGAGGACGTGTCCGAGAAGGTGACCCACTTCGGCGACCTGGAGGGGCTGGAACCGGCGGAGGAGGCCGGGGCGCAGTCCCCGCCGCGCCTTCCGGACCGCTGGCGGCCCACCCCGGCGGTGCTGACGGCCGTCGCCCGCGGCAAGCGCTTCATCGAGGAGCACTTCGCCGAGGAGCTCTCGCTGGAGCGGGTGGCCCGGGAGGTCTCGCTCACCCCTTACTACTTCTCGAAAATCTTCAGCCGGGTGTGCGGCGAGAGCGTGGTCGACTACCTCACCCGCGTCCGCATCGAGGCGGCCAAGCGGCTGCTGGCCGACCCGGCGATCTCGATCAAGGAGACCTGCTTCCGGGTGGGCTACAACGACCCCAACTACTTCAGCCGGGTGTTCAAGAAGGTCACGGGGCAGACGCCCACCGAGTACCGCACCAGCATGGTCTAGGGGATGTGGCGCGTGCGCAAACTCACCGTCCTGCTCATGGGCCTCGCACTCTCGCTCGCAGCCTGTGCGGCACGGGAGGCCGCCCCGAGCGAGGCCCAGCCGGACATCCTGATCGGCTTCAGCATGGATACTTTGCAGGAGGAGCGCTGGCAGCGGGACCGCGACCTCTTCGTCGCGCGCGCCCGTGAGCTGGGCGCCGACGTGATCGTGCAGGCCGCCTCCGGCGACTCGTTTCTGCAGATGAGCCAGGCGGAGAACATGATCGCCCGGGGCGTGGACGTGCTCGTGGTCGTCGCCCACGACGCCGAGGCGATGCGGCCCATCGTCAGCGAGGCCCGGGCGGCCGGGGTGAAGGTGGTCGCCTACGACCGGCTGATCCGCAACGTCGACCTCGACTTCTACCTGGCGTTCGACCACGAGTGGGCGGGCGTCCTGCAGGCCCAGTACCTCGCCGATCAGATGCCCCAGGGGCGCTACGTGCTGCTCGGCGGTGCGCCGGCAGACGACCAGGCCTGGGAGGTCCGCAAGGGAATCCATCGCGTGCTGGACCCGCTGCAGGAGCGGGGCGACATCGAGATCGTGCTGGAGGAGATGGTCGAAGGCTGGAGTGCGGAGGCGGCCGAGGCGCTGGTCGAAACGTTGCTGCCACCCGACGCCGGAGCCCCCGGGGAAGACGCAGCGGACGCGCCCACCCCCCGCCCGATCGACGTGATCATCGCCGCCGACGACGCCCTCGCGGGCGGCGCTGTTGCCGCGCTCTCCCGGCACGGCCTGGCCGGCCAGGTGCTGGTGGCCGGCCAGAACGCCGACCTGGAGGCGATGCAGCGGATCCTGGCCGGCACTCAGACCATGACGGTCTACAAGCCCATCCGCCAGCTGGCGGCCACCGCAGCCGAGGTGGCCGTGGCCCTGGCCCGGGGGGAGCATCCCTCGGCGACCCGCACGACCTTCAACGGCAAGGACGAGGTGCCCACCCTCGTGCTGGAGCCGGTGACCGTGGACAGGAGCAACTGGCTCGACACGGTGGTGGCAGACGGCTTCCACCGCAAGGAGGACATTCTTGGCATCCCCCACTAGCACAGATTCGTCTGCCGGCAATCCACCCCTCCGCCGGCAAGGGAGCAAACCGGTCCAGCATCAGGACAGGATCGTGCAGAGCACCCGCCGGCGGCATTTGCTACGCTACAGTTGGCTCCAGAATTCGGATATGGGGGGATCGCACAGATGAACCGGTTCTTGAAGGTCAGTCTCGTTGCGACGCTCTGTGCCGCCCTGCTCCTGGCCGCCGGCTGTGGCGGTGGGTCCACCCAGAGCGGGGAGCAGAACAACACCTCGTCGCAGACGCAAACCGAAACGCAGACCCCCTCCTCCGGCGAGAGCACCACCAGCACCAGCTCCGAGAAGCAGGTCGAGATCTTCTCGTGGTGGACCGGTGCAGGTGAGGCGGCCGGCCTTGAGGGCCTGATCCAGCTCTTCAAGGAGAAACACCCTGACATCGAGGTCATCAACGCCGCGGTGGCCGGCGGCGCCGGCACCAACGCCAAGGCCGTCCTGGCCAGCCGCATGAGCGGCGGCAACCCGCCCGACACCTTCCAGGTGCACGCGGCCCACGAGCTGCTGGACACCTGGGTGGCAGCCGACAAGATGGAGCCGCTGAACTTCCTCTATGAGCAGGAAGGCTGGTACGACGTCTTCCCGAAGGGGCTCGTCGAGATGATGAGCAAGGACGGCAACGTCTACAGCGTGGCCGTCAACATCCACCGGGGCAACGTGGTGTTCTACAACAAGAAGATCTTCGATGAGAACAACATCACCCCGCCGACCACTTTCGACGAGTTCTTCACCGTGGCCGAGACCCTGAAGGCCAAGGGCATCACCCCGCTGGCCCTGGGCGACAAGGAGCCCTGGACCGCCCTGCAGCTGTTCGAGTCGGTCCTGCTGGGCACCATGGGGCCTGACAAGTACAACGGTCTGTTCGACGGCAGCGTCGCCTGGGATGATCCGGGCGTGCGCGAGGCGCTCGACATCTTCCACCGGATGCTGCAGTACATCAACGAGGACCACTCCGCCCGCAACTGGCAGGACGCCTCGCAGCTGGTCGCCGAGGGCAAGGCGGCCATGAACCTGATGGGCGACTGGGCCAAGGGCTACTTCACCACCGACCTGGGCCTGAAGCCGAACGAGGACTTCGGCTGGTTCACGTCCTGGAACACCGAGGGCACCTTCATGTTCATCTCTGATACCTTCGGCCTGCCGAAGGACATCAAGCACCGGGATGCGACCATCGAGTTCCTGAAGGTGCTGGGCTCCAAGGAGGGTCAGGACGTCTTCAACCCGCTGAAGGGCTCGATCCCCGCCCGGACCGACGCCGACGTGAGCAAGTACGACGTGTACAGCCAGCAGGCCATGCAGGACTGGTCCACCAACAAGCTGACTCCGTCCATCGCCCACGGCTCGGCGGCCAGCCCCGGCTGGACCGAGAAGATCCAGCAGGTGGTCACGGTCTTCGCCACCACGGGCGACGTGGACCAGGCCCTGAGCGACCTGGTGACGGCAGCCCAGGAAGAGCTCAAGTAAGAGGGGCTGAACGCAACGAGGGCCGACTCCACCAGTGGGCCGGCCCTCTTCCTTCACCCTGAACCGGGGGTGGGTCGAGTGAAAGCGGAGCGGCTGGAACGGTTCGTGCCGTTCCTCATGGTCTTACCTTCGATCATCCTGATCGCCATCTTCGTCTACGGCTTCATCGGCTGGACCGGCTACGTCTCGCTCTCCAACTGGAACACCTTCGTCCCGGACCTCTCCTTTGCGGGGTTCAAGAACTATATCTACATGTTCAAGGACTTCCGCTTCCAGTCCGACCTGCGGAACACGCTCTTCTTCAGCGTCCTCTTCATCGGCTCGTGTCTCGTGATCGGCCTGGCGCTGGCGGTTCTGGTGGACCAGAAGCTGCGGGCGGCCTCGTTCTTCCGCAACGTCTACCTGTTCCCGATGGCGCTGTCGTTCGTGGTCACGGGCGTGGTCTGGCAGTGGATCCTGAACCCGTCCACCGGCGTGAACCTGCTGCTCAAGGCGCTGGGGATGAAGAACACGCCGCTCTGGTACGTGAGCACGCGCATCATCCCCGCCATCAGCGTCGGCCGCATCAAGTTCGGCCTTCCGGTGGCCATTCTGGCCGTGATCATCGCCGGCGTCTGGCAGCAGTCGGGCTTTGCCATGGCCACCTACCTGGCCGGCCTGCAGGCGATCCCCGACGAGGTGCGGGAGGCGGCCAGCGTGGACGGCGCCACGGAGTGGCAGAAGTTCCGCTATGTCATCCTGCCGATGCTCAGGCCGATGACGATCACCATCACGATCATGCTGGCGCACGTGTCGCTCAAGACCTTCGACCTGGTCTACGCGATGACGGGCCCGGGGGCCGGATACGTCACGGACGTGCCGGGCGTGTACATGTTCGAGACCTCGTTCCGGGGCAACCACTTCGCCAACGGCGCCGTGATCGCCATGGTGATGCTGATCTGCTCGGCCATCGTAACCGTGCCGTACCTGCTCGGCCGGGGGAGGAGGGATCTGGGCGATGTCGACATCAACTAGCGCCGTGCCTCCCCGTTCCGTGGCGGAGCGCCTGAAGGCACCCCTCCTCTACCTCCTCATGATCGCGGTGGCGGTCTTCTTCGTCGCCCCGGTCTACGTGATGCTGGCCACGAGCCTGAAGCCGATGGACCAGATCACCCTGGAGCAGATGTGGCAGTGGCCGCGGACCTTCAGCTTCCAGAGCTACGCCGTGGCCTTCGAGAAACTGCGCCCGAACCTCATCAACACCTTCGCCCTGGTCATCCCGGCGACGATCATCTCGTCGCTGGTGGGGTCGCTGAACGGCTACGTGCTGGCCAAGTGGCGGTTCCGCTACGCCGACCAGGTCTTCACCTTCCTGCTGTTCGGCATGTTCGTGCCCTACCAGTCGATCCTCATCCCGCTCATCCGGTTCCTGCAGGAGATCAAGCTGTACAACACCATCTCCGGGTTGGTACTGGTGCACGTCGTCTACGGCATCCCGATCACCACGCTGATGTTCCGCAACTTCTACGCGCAGATCCCCGACTCGCTCATGGATGCCGCCCGCATCGACGGTGCGGGCGTGTGGGGCGCCTACGTGCGCATCGCTCTGCCGCTCTCGCTGCCAGGCTTCGTGGTGACGGGCATCTGGCAGTTCACCCAGATCTGGAACGAGTTCCTGTTTGCGGTCTCCATCACCCAGTCGACCAAGCAGCCGATCATGGTGGCCCTGCAGAATTTGTCGGGCAGCCAGATCGTGCAGTGGAACGTGCAGATGGCCGCGGCGCTCATCGCCGCCCTGCCCACTCTCCTGGTTTACATCCTGCTCGGCCGCTGGTACGTGCGCGGGCTGATGGCCGGCGCGGTGAAGGGCTGATCGCGGGCATGCTATAGCCGGGCCCGACTCTCTTGGGGAGGTGCCTGGCATGTCCGAAGTGTTTCCACCGGAAATGCGGCAGGCCGACAAGTGGGAACTCAGGCAGCGGTACAACCCGGTGGATGTGGAGAAGGTGGAAGGGAACCTGCGGATGACAAAGGTCCGCCGCACGATCCCGGTCACCAAGCAGTACTACTCCAACCACCACGGTCCCAACGAGTAGGCCACGGGGAGGAGGCGAAAGCCTCCTCCTCTTCTGCAGTTCTGAACCGATGCGGCGCCTGCGCCGTTTCACCTTAATGAGATGCTTCTGAACCCCCGTTCCGCCCGGCCTGCGGCCTGCATGGAACCCCGCCGCACCTTCCGGCTGCCAGAGCGGAACGAGCCCTGTAAACGACAAAATCTGGGCTGACGCTTCCGGAGGTGAAGGGAGCGCGATGCGCCTGGCGTCAACGGCGGTGCTCCAGATCCGGCGCCTGACGGCGACCGCACAGCGGCCCGACTGCTCCCTGCGCATTGCACCGCAGCCCGGCGGATGCTGCGGCCAGTTTCTCTACATGTCGCTGGACGTTCCGCAGGAAGGCGACCTGGTGGTCCGGCAGGACGGCGTCGCCGTGTACGTGGCCCCTGCCCTGGCCGAGGTTGTGGAGGGGGCCGTCCTCGAGTACAACGACCGGCTGAGACCGCCCCGGTTTCGCTTCCGCCGCCTGAATGCCCAGCACCGGTGCGCCTGCGGCCGCTCCTTCGGCGCGCCCTTCGTGGGCAAGTCCCGGCAGTGCCGGGCCTACGAGCTCCCTCCCTGGCTGGAAGGAGCCTGAGCAGGCACCCGCACCGGCCGGCGCATACCTGACAGCGTCTGCTCAACGGGAGGCCGTCGCGTCTGTTTCGCCGCCGAGTTGTCTACAAGGCAACAGATTTATGGTAACATTTTGCCATACCCATGAGCACCGACAGAGGGGGAAGGCGAATGACGGCGGCGAGCGAGCGAGAAGGGTACTTCGGGCAGTTTGGGGGCAGCTTCGTCCCGCCTGAGTTGCAGGAGGTCCTGGACTACCTGGCGGAGCAGTTCTTCCGGTACAAGGATGACCCGGAGTTCGTCAGCGAGTACAGGTACTACCTCAGGGAGTACATCGGCCGGGAGAGCCCGCTGACCTTCGCCCGGAGGCTGACGGAGATGCTGGGCGGAGCGCGGATCTACCTGAAACGCGAGGACCTGAACCACACGGGCTCGCACAAGATCAACAACGTGCTGGCGCAGATCCTGCTGGCCAAGCGGATGGGCGCCAGGCGGGTAATCGCCGAAACCGGGGCCGGCCAGCATGGCGTGGCCACGGCAACCGCCTGTGCGATGTTCGGGATGGAGTGCGTCATCTACATGGGCGCCGAGGACACCCGCCGCCAGGCGCTGAACGTGTTCCGCATGGAGCTGCTCGGCGCCCGGGTGGTGCCCGTCAGCAAGGGCCAGGGCCGCCTGAAAGACGCCGTGGACGAGGCTCTGGCCGACCTGGTGGCCAACTACCGGAACACCTTCTACTTGCTGGGCTCGGCCGTGGGCCCGCACCCGTACCCGACCATGGTGAAGCACTTCCAGTCGATCATCAGCGAGGAGTCCAAGCGGCAGATGCTCGAGAAGGAGGGCCGGCTGCCGGATGTCGTGGTCGCCTGCGTCGGCGGGGGGAGCAACGCGATCGGCGCGTTCGCGCACTACCTCGACGAACCGACGGTGCGCCTGATCGGCGTCGAGCCCGACCAGGCCGCCACGCTGACCCAGGGCGTGCCGGCCGTCCTGCACGGGTTCAGGTCCCTGGTACTCCTGGACGAGCACGGGAACCCCCGGCCCACCTACTCGATCGCTGCCGGCCTGGACTATCCGGGCATCGGGCCCGAGCACAGCTACCTGAAAGAGTCGGGGCGGGCCGAGTACCACACGGTGACCAACGAGGAGGTGCTCGAGGCCTTCCAGATGCTTTCCCGCACCGAAGGCATCATCCCGGCCCTGGAGAGCGCCCACGCCGTCGCCTATGCGCTCAAGCTGGCCCCAACCCTGGACAGGGACAAGATCATCCTCGTCAACCTCTCGGGCCGGGGCGACAAGGACGTCGAACAGGTCTTCCGCATGATCAGGCAGGCGCAGTAAATCCCGCTCCCGGGTCCGGCCGCATAGGCTGGGCCCGGGGTGTTCTTCATGGGCGCACTTCCCGTCTATCGCGACGTCCTCCTGGCTCTCGAGGCCGCGGCGCGCGGCGCCCCGCTCTGGCCGGCGTTTCACGACATGGCCTACCGCCCCCACCGGGCCTACTTCGACGGCCTGGCCGAGACCTACGGCCCGGCGCTCCTGGACCCTGGTGGGCTGCCCGGAACCGTGTCCCGCCTGGCCCCTGCCCTCCACCGGGCCCTGCGGCCGGCGCCCAGCTATGACATGGAACGCCGGGCCGGGGAGATCCTGGACGCGCTGCGCCCGCTGCTCCCCGGCCCGCTGCCGCCGCTCTACCTGGCCACGCTCTTCTTCGCCGCCCCCGCCGCCACCATCGCCGTCGGGGGACGGCCGGCCATCGCCCTGGGGCTGGAGCGTTTCTCTCCCGCCCCGCCGCCGGGCCCCAAGTACTGGTACCACCCCGACGAGGTGGTGGAGATGCTGCCCCACGAGGCGGCCCACGCCGTGCGCATGGAGGCGCTGGGGCTGCCGCCCACCCCCCGGCGGCTCACCCTGCTGGACATGGTGATGCTGGAGGGAACGGCCCTGCTCTTCACCGACCTCCTGCTGGGCCGGGAGACCCTGGCCACCTTCATGGACCCCTTGCGCCTCGCCTGGCATCGGGCGCACGACGCCGAGGCGGTGGCCGCGGCGGCCCGGGATTTCGGCGCCGCGGGGATGCCGGTCTTCCTCCGCTACTTCAGCCGAGAAGCGCCCATCAGCGGCTACTGGGTGGGCTACTCCCTCTGCCGCCGCTACCTGGACCGGTTCGGGACGGGCGCCATGCCGGAGCTGCTTTGCCTGCCGTCCGTCGAGATCCTGCGGCGGATCGCCTGAACGGAACCCCCGCCGGGTTCCCGTTCCGCCCGCCGGTCCATCCCCCTCCCGAGCCGGCGGGCCTCCTCAACCCCCGGGGCCTCCCCTCACCATCCTTTCCCCACCACCACCCGCTCCTGCACGAACCCGCTGCGGCGGAACAGCGCCAGCGAGGCCCCGTTGTGCAGGGCGATCTGCGCCACCAGCCCGCGGGCGCCGATCCGGCGAGCGTGCGCCTCCGCCGCGGCCAGAAGGCGCGTCCCAATGCCCCGGCCCCGGAGGGCGGGATGGACCCAGATGTCCATCACGACCACCTCCGGTGCCCCCGTGAACGGGTTCCCCTGCGGCAGCAGGAGCACGTGCCCCGCGAGGGCGCCGTCCGGCGCTCCCGGCGGCGGTGGTCCGGCGAGCTCCGCCACCAGCAGCGCGCTGTCCGGCACGGAAAGCACGAGCCGGTACATCTCGTGAAACTGCCGCTCCAGCGCACCGCCGCAGGCGTGCGGCCGCTCGCGGCCCACCAGCTGGTCCCGGGCGGAGGCCACGCCCCGCGCCAGCACCAGAGGCAGTTCCGCCGGTCGATAGGCCCGCACCCGCACCATGTGCCCTCACCCCTCCAGCCACGAATGCTTATGCGGCGCCGTTCGAGTTGAGAAGGACGCGGCCGGACGCTATACTGAGGGGGAAAGGGGGGTCCTTCGCAGTGGCCGGAGATCGATGGCAGGGCGCGACGACCGACCGCGGAAAGCCGCGGATCTACATCCAGCAGTACCTTGACCTGAAGCTGCCCGAAGAACGCTACAAGCAGATCTGCAGAGAGATGGAGTTGGAAGAGCCGTTCTCCGAGGAGGCGGCCACCGCCGTGATGGAGGCGTTTTTGGAAGACCTGGACGACGGCTCCCAGTGCGATTCGGTCCACTTCCACCGGGGCGACGGCATGGTGGTACTGATGACCGTGGTCTCGTTCCCCTACAGTCAGGCGACGTACGACCGCCTGATGGCCGCCTATCTGGCCAAGAAGGCCCTGGGACAGGCCGAGTGAGGGGCGGTGCGCCGCCGAGGAGCGCTCTGCTCCTCGCTGTTTTTTACAGCAGGAAAACCGGTGCCGGTCACGTACTCCAATGCGTGGAGTGGTCTGACCACCTGACCGACTTGCTCACATGGAGCCCCACGCGAAAGGAAGATCGACGCCATGCTCAAGCCCGAAATTCTGGATGCGCTCCGGCAGGCCGTGGGCCCCGAGTGGTGCCTCACCAGCAAGGCAGACTTGATGGCCTACTCCTACGACGCCACGCCGCTGTACCAGCGACTCCCGGACGCCGTGGTTCTGCCGCGCACCACCGACGAGGTCGCTGCCGTGATGCGCGTGGCCCACGAGCACCGCATCCCGGTGCATACCCGCGGCGCCGGTACCAACCTCTCGGCCGGCACCGTGCCCACGTCCGGCGGCATCGTCATGTCTCTCAACCGGATGAACAGCATTCTGGAGATCGACCAGGAGAACCTGACGGTCACCGCCCAGGCCGGGGTGGTCACCGCGGCCCTGCACAAGGCCGTGGAGGAAGTGGGCCTCTTCTACCCGCCCGACCCCGGCTCCATGACCTCCTCCACGCTGGGCGGCAACGTGATGGAGTCCGCCGGCGGCCTGCGGGGCTTGAAGTACGGCGTCACCAAGGACTACGTGATCGCCCTCGAGGCGGTCACGGCCGACGGGCGCGTCTTCCGGGCCGGCGGCAAGAACGTGAAGGACGTGGCCGGCTACGACCTGGTGAAGCTGATCTGCGGGTCGGAGGGCACCCTCTGCATCGTCACCGAGGTCACGCTGAAGCTGCTGCCCATGCCCGAGACCAAGCGCACCGCCCTGGCCATCTTCGCCGACATGACGGCGGCGGCCCGCGCGGTGTCCAAGATCATCGCCAACCGCATCATCCCCTGTACGCTGGAGTTCATGGACAACGGCACCATCCGGGCCGTGGAAGACTACGTCCACCTGGGCCTGCCCACCGACGCCGCCGCGCTGCTGCTGATCCAGCAGGACGGACCCGCATCCGTCTGCGACGCCGACATCGCCCGCATCGCCGAGATCTGCCGGGAGGAGGGCGCCACCCGCGTGGAGCACGCCAGCGACCCGACAGAGCAGGACCGGCTGATGCAGGCCCGCCGCTGGGCGCTCTCGGCCCTGGCGCGGCGCAAGCCCACCACCATCCTCGAGGACGCGACGGTGCCCCGCAGCCAGCTCGCCCCGATGGTGGCCTACATCCAGAGCGTCGCCCGGAAGTACAACCTCGATATCTGCACCTTCGGGCACGCCGGCGACGGCAACCTCCACCCCACCTGCATGACCGACGAGCGGAACAAGGAAGAGCTCGAGCGGGTAGACCAGGCCTTCGCCGAGATCTACGCCAAGGCGCTGGAGCTGGGCGGCACCATCACCGGCGAGCACGGCGTGGGCGAGGCCAAGGCGCCCTACCTGGAGTGGAAGGTCGGCCCCGTGGGCATCGACCTGATGAAGGCGATCAAGAACGCCTTTGATCCGCACCACATTCTGAACCCGGGCAAGATGTTCGCCGGCGAGACCCGGAAGCGGGTGGTGGTGCGGCAGTGAAGGTGCAGATCTCGGAGGACATGGTCCTCAACTGCATGCGCTGCGGCTTCTGCCTGCCCGCCTGCCCCAGCTACCGGGAGCTGCAGGTGGAGTCGGCCAGCCCGCGCGGCCGCATCGCCCTCATGCGGGCGGTGACGGAAGGGAAGCTCCAGATCGAGGACATCGCCGGCCCGCTGGACACCTGCCTGGGCTGCCGGGGCTGCGAACCCGCCTGCCCGGCCGGCGTCACCTACGGGCACATCCTGGAACAGGGCCGGGCCCAGCTCGCCCAGGTGCGGCCGCTGCCCGGCATCGTGCGCTGGGCCTACCACTACCTGCTGGGCACTCCCGCCGGCATCCGCTTCTCTGGCTGGGCGCTCTGGCTCTACCAGAAGCTGCACCTGAACGGCCTGGCGCACCGCTTCAACCTGGTGGAGAAGGTCGGCGGCAAGGGCCTGGCGGACATGGAGCGGGTGATCCCGCCCGTGGCGTCTCCCGCCCGGCGGGCCGCGCGGCAGCAGGTTAACCCGGCCGTCGGCCAGCGCCGGTACAAGGTGGGCTTCTTCACCGGATGCCTTTCCGACATCGTCTTCTTCGATACCAACCAAAACGCCGTCGAGGTGCTCACGCGCCTCGGCTGTGAGGTGGTGATCCCGCAGGGCCAGGGCTGCTGCGGCGCAGTGCACGCCCATGCCGGCGAGCACGAGATGGCCGTGGCCCAGGCGAAGCGGAACATCGCCGCCTTCGAGCAGGGCGGCTTCGACTTCATCGTCAGCACCGCCGGCGGCTGCGGTGCAGCCCTCCGGGAGTACGACAAGCTGCTGGCCGACGACCCCGAGTGGGCCGACCGGGCGCGCCGCTTCTCCGCCCGCTGCCGCGACTTCTCGGAGCTGGTGGAGCAGCTCGGGCCCATCCCGATGGGCGAGATGCCGGGGGTGTACACCTACCAGGACTCCTGCCACCTGCGCAACGTGCAGAAGGTCGCCGCCCCGCCGCGCAACCTGCTGAAGGCGCTGCCCGGCGCCCGGTTCGTGGAGCTGCCCGAGGCCGACCGGTGCTGCGGCGCCGCCGGCACGTTCATGATCACCCAGGCCGAGATTTCGGACAGGCTGCTGGACGACAAGGCCCGCAAGGTCGAGAAGACCGGCGCCACGACGCTGGTGGTGGCCAATACCCCGTGCCACCTGGAGATGCTGGAAGGCGTCCGGCGGGCCGGCCTCGCCGACAAGGTGCAGGTGCGCCACATCGCCGACGTCATCGCCGAGGCGATGCGCAAGGCGCCCGCCACCGGCGGGGGCCGCTGAGGTACCCGTCTCCTGCGGATACGTCAAACCACCCAGGGGCGCTCGCCCCTGGGTGGCTTCGTTCTGCAACAAACGGGTGGGCAGAATCGTATTATCTAGGGATGTGACTCCGAGGGTTACCCCTCCGAATCGGCCGCCGGGTCACCCTTTGCATCGGAGAGCGGTTTCCGGTTCATCATTCCCTCGTGCAGGCCGTGGTACCAGGCCACCTCGGGCTCCCCCGGCCGCCAGCAGAGCAGCACCTCCTGCCCGTCGATCAGGGCGGGGAAGTCGACCAGGTACCCGCCCTTGAGCTCTCCGCCCAGCTCCCGGATTCGGTCGCACTGCGTCTGTGACAGGATCCGGAGGAAATCGAGTTCGGCCTCTTCCTTGAGGAAGGTATAGGTGTCTACCTTGTCGTCACGCCGCCGGGCCTCCACCTTGCGCTGCCTGAGGCGCCAGTCCTTCTCCTGAATCTCCGCGTCCAGGCGCCGCAGGCAGGCGATGATGCGCTCCAGTTCGGGAATGAGACGGTTCACTTCTTCAGGCGTAAAGTAGTGCTTCCCCAAGACCCATCCCCACTTTCGCTCGGCCGTGCGACCGGTTTACGCGCATTATACGGATTCGGAAGGGCAGAAGTCAAACCCTGCCGGTCCACCGGCGGGGCACGAAAGGTGGATCCCCTGCGTTCATGCTCCTGGATGTCCGCATCGAGTACCTCTCCACCCTGCTCCTGGCCGGCTTCATGGAAGGCACCGGCATCCCCTGGCCGGGCAGCCTCATCATGGCGACCATCGGCATACGGGCGGCCCACAACTGGCACGACGTCGGCGTGCTCACGGTCGCCTTCTGCCTCGGGTACACCCTGGGATCGCTCGCCCAGTACGCCGTAGGCCGGCTCCTCGGTGGGGCGGCCCTGGCCTGGCTGGCGCCGCACCACCGGGAGCGCATCGAGCAGCTCATCGCCCGCTGGGGCCTCGGCGCCGTGTGCTGGGCGCGCCCCCTGGCCATCGGCAACTACGTCTCCATCCCCGCCGGCATGGTGCGCATGAACCCCCTCCTCTTCTGCCTCGCCACCTTCGCCGGCGCCGTCCCCTGGGCCGTGGCCACCCTGGCGGCCGGGCGGCTGCTCCGCAGCCACCTGGGTGCGCTGACGGACCGGCTGGAGCGGTGGCTCCTGCCCACAGTCATCGCCCTGGCCGCCCTGCTCCTGTTCTGGTGGATCCGAATCCTTCGCGGGACCAGTACCATTCAAGGTTTCCGCACCGTCCAAAAAGGCGGATGGGCCAAGCCAGGCAGGCCCAGGTAGTGCGGAAAGGATGTGGCCCTGTTGGCAGTCGACAAGGCAAAGATCGAGCAAGCCGTGCGGATGATCCTGGAGGCCATCGGGGAAGACCCCGGCCGCGAGGGGCTGCTCGAGACGCCGCGGCGGGTAGCCGACTTCTACGAGGAGATCTTCGACGGCCTCGACCGGGACCCGGCCGAACGGCTGTCTGCGATCTTCCACGAAGACCACGAAGAACTGGTGATCGTCCGCGACATCTCGTTCGCGTCCATGTGCGAGCACCACCTGCTCCCCTTCTTCGGAAAGGCCCATGTGGCCTACATCCCCCGCAGCGGGCGGGTGGTCGGACTCTCGAAGCTGGCCCGCATCGTGGAGGACTTCTCCCACCGGCCCCAGCTCCAGGAGCGGCTGACGGCGCAGATTGCGGACCTGCTCATGGAGCAGTTGAACCCCCACGGGGTCCTGGTGGTGGTCGAGGCGGAGCACATGTGCATGAGCATGCGCGGCGTGCGCAAGCCCGGCGCCAGAACCGTCACGTCGGCCGTGCGGGGCGTGTTCCAGACCGATCACGCCACGCGGGCCGAGGCGATGGCGCTGATCCGGCAGGGAACGGCATGATGCGGCGAGCCTCCGTGACCACCCGTCACGGAGGCTCTGCTCTTGCCACCATTCCCCTGAGCACTGCGGGGAACCCTGTAATGGTAGAACCCGTCCAATGTGTTAGTTATATGGTTACTGAGGTGAAACGCCTTGCCTATACGCAGACGACTGGTGGGGCTCGTGGCCGCCGCGGCTCTGGTGCTCACTGCGGCACCTGCCCACGCCAACTCACCACAACCCCTTACCCTCTACGTGAACGGACGGGAACTCTACCTCCCGCAGGTGCCCATCCTGCAGAACGACCGGGTGCTGGTGCCCATGCGGGCCTATCTCGAATCGCTGGGCGCCGAGGTCGGGTGGGAGCCCCCTGATCGGGTCACCGCCACCCTGGGAAGCCACGTCGTGCAGCACCGCATCGGCGAGCAGACCGCCTACGTCGACGGGCGGGAAGTGTACATGGACGTGCCCTCCCGCATCATCCAGGACCGCACCTACGTGCCCCTTCGGTTCCTTTCGGAGGGACTGGGTGCGACGGTGGAGTACAACGGCGCCACCGCCTCGGTCACCGTCGAGACGGCGCCGCCCGGCCAGCTGGAGGTGATCGACGGCCCGCTGAACATCCGCCAGGCGCCGTCCACCTCCGCCCCCATCCTGATGACCGTTCCGCTGGGCACCCGCCTGGAGATCGTTTCGGAGGAACCGGGCGCCGAGTGGACCGAGATCCGCCTGTCCGACGGCACCACCGGCTGGGTGGCCAACCGGTACACCCGCACGCTGGGCAGCCAGCCCGTGGTGGAGCCCTTCCTCCTCCTCCTGGAGGAGCGGGCCTTCCTCCAGGTCGGCGGCCAGTGTCTGGGAGCAGTGCCGGTGCTGGACAACCTGACGGTGGTTCCGCTGGTGGAGACGCTCTCGGCCCTGGGCGGCTCGGTGAGCCGCGTGGCGGACAGCACCACCCTGGTGGCGACCCTGGGCGGACGGCAGCTCTACCTTACACCGGGATCCACCGAGGCGGTCCTTGACGGCCAGACCATGATCCTGAGCACCGCCCCTCTGGTGGCCGGCGGGCGCCCCTTCGTCGCCGCCCGCGACCTGGCCCGGGCCTTCGACCTGCCGCTCACCTGGTCCAATGACACCCGCACCGCCTCCTTCGGCCAGGCCACCACCGCCTGCAACCCGACGGTCGGGACGGAGTCGTACATCATCCTGGACGTCGCGACCGGTGCGGTGCTGAGTGAGTACCACGCTCGTACGCCCCGGGCCATCGCCTCCACCACCAAGGTCATGACGGCCTTGCTGGCCGTCGAGCTGGGGAACCCTGAAGCGGTGGTCACCGTGAGCAGCAACGCCGCCAGCCAGCCGGGCACCAGCGTCTACCTCCGGGCCGGAGAGCAGCGGACCCTGAGCGAGCTGCTCTACGGGCTGATGCTGGTCTCTGGCAACGACGCGGCGGTGGCCATCGCCGAGCACCTCGCCGGCAGCGAGGAGGCCTTCGCCCGGCTGATGAACCAGCGGGCCGCGGAGCTGGGGGCCAGGAACACGTACTTCGTCACCGCCTCGGGGCTGGACGACTGGGTGGACCCCTACTCCACCGCCGAGGACCTGGCCACCATCGCCCGCCATGCGCTGCAGAACCCGCGCTTCCGCTCCTACATGTACCCGTCGCAGTGGACCATCCCGGGGCCCTGGGGAAACCGCCTGCTCACCAACAGCAACCTGTTCACGCTGCGCTACCCCGGCGCCACCGGCGTGAAAAACGGCTGGACCGAGAAGGCCGGCTACACCCTGGTGGCCTCGGCCTGGCGAGGCGGGCGGGAGCTGCTCCTGGTGCTCCTCGGCGCCTCCACCCGCACGGAGCTGTACAGCCAGGCCTATAACCTGATGGACCACGGGTTTGAGCTGGCCGCCCAGTCCTGGCTCCTCAACTGACCGGAACGGAACAAAAGCCCCCCGCCGCTGGCGGGGGGCGCTTGTTCATGCAACGCGAACTAAGCCATTTCCCGGGTTGTGGCCAGGACTGTTGCGTCAACCGGCGCGAGGAAGCAGCGGCCGGGCCCCTTCACCCGTACCAACACAGGGGAGAGCACGGGGCGTCCGGCGACCACCCCCTGCACACTTACCTCCAGCAGGCCTGCGAAGTCCGGGTGGTTCCAGCTGAACTCGGCCGCGGCCGTGAGGGGGTCGCATGCAGTCTGGATGTGCGCGTCGGCCGGCCAGCGGGTTGGGGTGAGGCGTTCGAAGTATGACACGGCAATCTCTCCTCTCCACAACCTGGCCATGCTATTTTTCGCCAGAGAAGCTGGACCTCCTTCCAGTCATAAAGGACTAAAACGCGCGGCCAATTGCGACCGCGCGCTACCTCGAACGGTCACCCCATCGAGAATAATTGCTTCATTCGCTTAACATTAGCGCGGCTCACAATGACCTCGGAGTGGTTCTTGTCCTTTAGCTTCATGATGTAAGCGCCGTTGAAATACGGGCTGATCTCCTTCACCTGGTAAATGTTCACCAGGTAGGAGCGGTGGCTGCGGAAGAACTGGTTGGCGGGCAGCCGCTCCGTCAGCTCCTGCAGGGTGTGCCGGGTCAGCAGCCGCTCCGAGTAGGTCTGCACGTACACGTTGTAGCCCTCGGAGAAGATATACACGATCTCGTTGAGCGGCAGCGGGATCTGCTTGTCGTCCTTCGCACAGCAGGAAAGAGAGCTGCGGCTTGGGCTCCTCCGCCTGGCGGGCGGCCTCCCCCGCCTTCTCCGCCTTGCCCTCTGCCGCTGCGCCCTTCGCTTCCCGGAGACGCTGGATGGTCTCCGCGAGCCGCTCCGCCTCGATGGGCTTCAGAAGGTAGTCCGTCGCCGGAATCTCGAACGCGGAGACGGCGTAGTTCTCGTAGGCGGTGACGAAGACCACCTTCGGCATCACCGCCCGGCCCTTCAGGCTCTTGGCCAGCTCCAGCCCCGTCATCCCCGGCATCTGCACGTCGAGGAAGATCACGTCGTACTCCAGCGCGTTGATGAGCGCCATCGCCTCGCGGGCGTTGGTTGCCTCCCCGATGATTTCGACGTCGGGAAACTGGCTGAGCTGGTACCTCAGTTCCATCCGGGCAGGGTATTCGTCGTCAACGATGAGGGCCCTCAGCACCATGGACAACCTACGCCCCTTTTGGAAATACCGGGTGTTTTCCTTCCATTTTAGGTGACCCCGGGCGCTGTAGCCAAGTCCCTTTTTGTGACGACCGGCTCAATCGCCCTGGCCAGCCGCCCGCTGCAGGGGGATCCGCAGACGGATGGCCGTGCCCCTCCCGGGGATCGAGCGGATGCGCAGCCGGTACTCCGGCCCGTACAGGGAGACGAGCCGCTCGTTCACGTTGGTGAGCCCGAGCCCCATGTTGCTGCCGAAGCCCTCCTCGAACACCCGCCGCTGCGTCTCCTTGTCCATGCCGACACCGTTGTCCGCGATCAGGATATGCAGGTGATCGCCCACCTGCCGCACGCGGATGCCCACCACCCCCACATCCTCCTTGGGGGCGAGGCCGTGGACGACCGCGTTCTCCACCAGCGGCTGGAGCGTGAGCACGGGCACGGAGGCCCCCGTCACCCGGGGGTCGATCTTCAGCTTCACCTGCAGCTTCTCGCCGAAGCGGGCCTGCTCCAGGGAGAGGTAGATCTTGATGTACTCCAGCTCATCCTGGAGCGTGTTGAAGTTGCCGCGGGTGGTGAGCGACCGGCGGAAGAACTGAGACAGGTTGACCAGCAGCTCCCGGGAGCGCTCGGGATCGGTGCGGGAGAACATGATGATCGTGTTGAGCACATTGAACAGGAAGTGCGGGCGAATCTGCGCCTGCAGTGCCTCAAGGCGGGCCCTCACCGCCAGCTGGCGCTGCCTTTCCAGTTCGGCCAGTTCCATCTGGATGCCCAGCAGTGCGGCGATGCCCACCGCCAGGCGGGCGACGTAGCTGGGCAGCGGGGCCTGGGTGGCGCGGTAGAGCTTGAAGGTGCCCACCACCTTCCCCCGGAACTTCAGCGGCGTGATGACCGCGGCTTTAAGGGGATGCGGGCAGTCCGCCTCGTCGCAGGAGAGCACCCGCGGATCGTTCACCACCCGGGTCTGGCCGGTGTCGAGCACCTCGCGGGTGGCGCCGGTCAGAATCGGCCCGCCCTGCCGGTGGCGCCGGCAGCCCACCCCTGAGAATCCGAGAACGACCCGGTCGTCCGTGATGGCCACCGCGTCCATCTCGGTGATCTGGCGGATGATCTCGCAGATCTTCTGGGCCGACTCGAAGTTGAGCCCCTGCTTCAGGTAGGGCATGGTCTCCTCACCGATGCGCAGCGAGGTGTCGAAGCTGGTGATCGACTCCAGCGCCGCCGGCGAGAGCGCCTCATCCTCCGCGGCACGGCGCAGGAACAGCGCCACCGCCAGCACCTCCAGGCCCACCACCAGCGCGGCCCAGACCGGGGCGTAAGCCGGCTGGGCCCACACCAGCCAGAGCAGCAACACCCCGCCCACGGCCACCGTGAGGAGGACCGCCTTCGCTTTCTGGTTCACGCTCCCCTGCCTCCCTCTCCGCCTCAACCCCGGCGCCCGTGCCGCCGGGGGATATCGTCGCGCTACCCTTCGCCGTCAAAAGAGGCGCGTACGTAGCTCCCATCCTTCATTTATTCTCGGCGACGCCGGCTCTCGCCTGCTGCGATCCGGCTGCCAGGAGAGGAGGGCCCTGCCACCGTGAGTGCAAGACCCCCTGTCGCCCAGCCGCCCACCGAGGTGGTGCCGGGAATCTACCTGGTCCAGATCCCGATCCCCATCCCCCTCCGCTTCGTCAACTGCTACCTCCTGCGGGGACCATCGGGCTGGACGCTGGTGGACACCGGCTTCCACGACGACCTGGCCCGGGAGGCCTGGCCCCGGGCGCTGGACTACCTGGGCATCCGCCCGCAGGACATCCAGCAGATCCTGCTCACCCACTACCACCCCGATCACATGGGCGCGGCCGGGTGGCTGCAGGAGCTGAGCGGCGCCCCGGCCTACCTCCCCGAACCGGAGATGGAACAGTTCGAGCGGTTCTGGGGCGAAGGGGCGGCCGAGATGGGCCCGCGGCAGATCGCGTTCTTCACGGCGCAGGGCATGGACCCCGATCTGGCCCGGGCGCTCGTGGCGCTGCACGACCACACCCTGGCGATGGTGAAGCCCCTGCCGGCGGTTAGGCCCCTCCCGGACGGCAGCCGCATCACGCTGGGCGGCGCCAAGTTCGAGGTGATCTGGACCCCCGGCCACTCCGACGGCCTGGCGGTCTTCTGGGACCCTGCCCGCTCCCTTCTGCTGGCCGGCGACATGCTCCTGGCGACGATCACGCCCAACGTCTCCGTCTGGCCAGGGTGTCGGCCGAACCCGCTCGCCGACTACCTGGCCTCGCTGGAGCGGGTGTCGCGGCTGGGTGCGCGGCTGGCGCTTCCCGGCCACCGGGCGGTGATCCACGCCGTGGCGGAGCGGGCCGCCGAGATCGCCGCGCACCACGCCGACCGGCTGAACCGCGTGGTGGCCGCCGCGGGACCGGAGGGGGCCACCGCCTGGGAGATCTGCCGGCGCATCTTCCCGGTGGAGGCGCTCACGCTTCACCAGGTGCGCTTCGCCGTGGCCGAGACGCTGGCCCACCTGGTCTACCTGTGCGCGGAGGGGCGCATGCGCAGGGAGGGTGCACGATACAGGCAAAGTTAGAGCGCCGGCGGGAATGCCCGCCGACGCAGGTGCGAGGTCCGACTCTAATGCGCGCAGCCGCCGCTGCCGCAGGACCGGGGAGACCCGGCGGCGCCCGCCGTGCGGAAGGACTGGCCGCAGCTGCAGGTGGTGACGGCGTTGGGGTTGTGGATGGCAAAGCCGGCGCCCATCAGGCTGTCCACGTAGTCGATCGTGGAGCCGTCGATATACGGCAGGCTGGCGGGGTCGATGACGACCTTGATGCCGTCGAACTCGGCCACATTGTCGTCGGGGCGCGGATTGCGCTCCAGCGCCATGCCGTATTCGAAGCCCGAGCAGCCGCCGGGACGCACCAGCACCCGCAGGGAGAGATCCTCGCCCTTGGCCTTGATGATCTCCTTGAGCCGCGTCGAGGCCTTTTCGGTCAGCGTGATATTCACAGCCCGTTCCCTCCTTTGTTGGCTGAACCATAGTGTACCATGAAACGATGGAGGTCCGTCAATCACCGGCGTTCGGCTGCCCTGCGCGCGGGCAGCGCAAACATATGAAACTCCTTCGTTATGTTTGACGACGCACCCTGCGTTGCGATACTGCCCGATCTCCCCGTGCCGGAAATGGGCGGCGCCCGGCTCCATGGCCGGGCGCCGCTGCGCGCTCGCCGGGATTACGGTTACGGACGGTCGATGGTGAAGACAGGCGAGGTCCAGGTCTCCCAGTCGCTCTTCGAGGTGCCCAGGGGCTTCTGCACCTCGATGACCAGGACGTAGTCGCCGTCGGCCACCGGGCGCTCCTTCTTGCCCTGCATCACGTAACCGTCGAAGGCCACGGCGAAGAACCCGGTGGGCGAAGAGTTGCGGGCCATGTACTCCTCGTCGACGAAGTAGCTCACCGACCCGCCCTTCGCCGGCCGCACGCCGATCTTCACGCGGCTGGCGTGATGGTCCAGGTGGAAGAGCACGTACGGCAGGTCGCCGTCGGTCATGGTGAAGACGGCGCCTTCGCCCTCCCGATAGTAGGTGTCATCGATCACCCGCGCCAGCCACGGGAAGCCGTACGGGGTGGGCGTCAGCACGGTCTTGGCCTGGTAGTCGCCCTTGTAGCCGGCGTAGGGCACCCGCAGGACCGGGCCGCCGCCGCTCACCGGCGTGAGGACGATGTAGCCGCCGTAGATGGTGCCGTCGGGCAGCGACGGGTCAGGCGCGATGGTCACCTTCACCTTGGTAACGCCCTTCGGCGAGAGGGTCACAGTGTTCTTCTGGAACGTGACGCTGTCCTCGCCGATGTAGAAGGAGGGCGAGTAGGTGTCGCCGCCGGTGGAGACGGCCTCCACGTGGCTCAGGGCGTAGGTGATCCGCCGCCCCGTGTCGTTGCGGATCGAGATGGTCTCAGAGATGGCCTTGCCCGTGTACTCGCCCAGCGCGAGCTTGGGCGTCTCGACGTACACGCCGGTCAGGATCGCGTCGTCGATCCGGAGCATGCCGGCGCCCTGGCGGTTCACGCTCTCCAGGAACCCGAGGGCCGGATTGCCCCACCAGTTCTTGGGCTCCGCCGTGCTCAGCAGCCGGGCCGCCACCTCATCGGGCTTGGTCTTGGGCCGTGCCTCGAGCAGCAGGGCCACGGCGCCCGCCACGTGCGGCGAGGACATCGAAGTGCCGCCGAGGGTGGCGTAGCCGCCCGCCTCCAGCGGGTAGGTGGAGTAGATGCCGCCGCCCGGTGCGCCGATGTCGGGCTTCAGCGAGAGGTCAGGAGCAAGCCCGTAGGAGCTGAAGCTGGAGATCAGGCCGCCGGTCGGGCTCTCAAAGGAGCCCAGTTCGTCGGTCCACTCGAGGTAGAGGTCATCGCCGTAGGACAGCAGCTCCCGGATCATCAGGCCGTCGTCCTGGGTGATGGCAACCACGGGGATCGTGATGGCCTCGTCGCCGGCCACCGTCGGGTTGACCCGGCCGGAGGTGTTGTTGTACAGGATGACGGCCGCGGCGCCGGCGTTCTGGGCGTTGAGGGCCTTCTCGTAGAAGGTGCAGGTGCCGCGCTGCACGAGCACGGCCTGGCCCTCGAAGCTGCCGGCGGGCACCGGGGCGCAGAGCAGGTCATTGCCACTGCCCAGGTCTGCGCTTGCGATGGGCAGCTCGCCCTCCGTGGGCGGCAGAGGGGAGGCCGAGGCCGAGGTGAAGCCGACCTCGAAGCCAGCCACGCGGAAGAGGGGCAGCGTCGCGTGCGTGTTGTCGAAGGAGGCGACGCCGATCACCCGCGAGCCGTTGCCCGGGGCGCCCGTGGAGTAGAGGCCGTATTCACCGTTGTTGCCAATGGAGGCTACCACGACGACGCCCTTCTTCACCAGGCGGTCGGCCGCGACGGCGGTCGGGTAGTTCGGCCACTGGAAGGAGGCGCCGAGAGACATGTTGATGACGTCCATCTTGTCCTTCCAGGCCCGCTCCATGGCGGCCAGGATCACGTCGGACGTGGTGCTGCCCTCGCAGCCGAACACCCGGTAGGCGCCCAGCGTCGCGTCGGGGGCCACGCCCTTGATCTTGCCGTTGGCGGCGATGATGCCCGCCACGTGGGTGCCGTGGCCGGCTACGGCGCAGTCATCCGGATCGGGATCGGGCCGCGGAATCGGGTTGTAGCCCGGGTCGTCGGGATCAGCGTTGAAGTCGTCGCCGACGAAGTCGTAGCCGTACGCCACCTTGTAGCGCTTGCCGAAGCCACCGCCCAGGTCGGGGTGGTGGTAGTCGATGCCCGTGTCGATCACCGCTACCTTGATGCCCTTGCCGGTGTAGCCCAGTTCGGACTGCACGATGTCCGCGCCGGTCATCGCCAGGGCGGTCACCATGTCGATGTCGTCAGTGGGCTGCTCCACCTGCGGCCGGGTAATCTCCACCACCGGGTAGATCGCCTTCACGCCGGGCATCCGGCTGAGGGCCGCCACCTCCGCGGGACCGGCCATGACGGAGATGCCGTTGAAGAGCTCCTCATACTCGAAACGCTCCTGGAACTTCACGTTCTGCCGCGCCGCCTCGGCCCGGAACTGCGCTCGCTCGTTTCGCACCGCTGTCGCGCTGCCGCCGTCGGCCAGCGGCGCTCCGGAGAACTCCACGAACCAGGCCCGCGGCGTCTCGTCCACCATGTCGTCCGGCCAGTAGATGGTGGCCGGCTGGTCAGGTTCGAGCTCCTCCACCTGCGCCGCCGCCGGGAACGCCGTACCCAGCAGCATAACCCCGACCAGGACCGCCGTGACGAGTCGCTTGTGCTTCATCTGGGAAACCCTCCTCCCTCCCCGCTGTGCGGAGTTTCATGCGCCCCGGACCGCCGGGCGGCCTGAAGGGCGCAGGGAGGAGTATTCGGTGGAGTGAGTATTTATTCCTGCTGTATTCACCCGACTATTTTCTATTTCGCGTTGACTGCGACGAGGGCGAATGGAACCTCCGTTTTCCAGGCGCCTTCCCCACAGGCGGGCAGGCGGTGTAAGATGAGGTTGATCTTTACCTCTGCAGCAAGGGAGATGGACATGACCCCCACACTGCTCACCCTTTCCGTGCTCGGCACCGCGGTGGCGGCGGGGCTGGTGGGCTCCATGCTGGGCCTGGGCGGCGGCATCATCATCGTGCCGGCACTCACGCTGCTCTTCGGCTACGACTTCCGCACGGCCGTGGCCGCCAGCGCCGTGTCGATCATCGCCACCTCCACCGGGGCCGCGGTCGCGTACCTCCGGGACCACATCACCAACACCCGGGTCGCCATGTTCCTGGAGGTCGGCTCCACCCTGGGCGCCCTGAGCGGGGCGTTCATCGCCGGCTACCTGCCCACCCGCTTCCTCTTCATCCTCTTCTCAATCCTCATGGCCTACTCGGCGTACGCGATGTTCCGGGCCCGGAAGACCGAGCTGCCGGAGGGAGTCGTGCCCGACCGGGTGTCGCAGCGCCTGCAACTCCGGGGTTCGTACTACGACAAAGCCCTCGGGCGCACCGTCTCCTACCACGCCACCGGTGCCATCCCGGGGCTCCTGCTGATGTACGTCTCCGGTGCGGTGGCGGGCCTGCTGGGCGTCGGCGGCGGCACCTTCAAGGTGCCGGCGATGGACATCGTCATGCGGCTGCCGATCAAGGTCTCCACCGCCACGTCCAACTTCATGATCGGCGTCACGGCGGCGGCCACCGCCTCGGTCTACTTCGTGCGCGGCGACGTCGACCCGCTGGTGGCCGGCCCGGTGGCTCTGGGCGTGCTGGGGGGCGCCCTCCTCGGCTCCCGGCTGATGGTGAAGCTGAAGGGCTCCACCCTGCGCCTGCTCTTCGTCCCGCTCCTGCTCTACGTGGCGGCCCAGATGGCCTGGAAAGGGGTGACGTACTGAGATGGAGGACACCCGCACCCCGGAAGGCTCCCGCTCCCCCGAGCGCTCAGTGGCCCGGGGAGTGGAGCAGGTCGAACTGGCCGTCTCCCTGCTCCTGCGCCTGGGCACCGCCGTCTCGGCCTGCCTGATCGCCGCGGGCCTGGTGCTCTTCCTCGCCACCCCCGTGAGCTTCGGCCCGGCCCTGGTGACGGCGGGGCTGGTCACCCTGGTCTGCACCCCGCTCCTGCGCGTTCTGGCGGCCATGGTCATCTACTTGCGGCTCGGCGATGTGACGTACGGGGTAATCTGCCTCAGCGTCCTGCTCTTCGTCCTGGCGGGCTTCCTGCTGGGTCAGACCCACTGAGCGGGCTGTGCCCAAAAGCCCGGTAAGCGGATGTTGAAGGGAGCCCAGGCGGCTGAACCCGCCCGCGGCCGTCGGAGCGCCGGTGGCGAGGGCGGAAACAGGAAACCGTGGATCGGCAGGTCCCCATGCCGATCCACGGTTTCATCGTTGATAACGTATCGCCGGCCCCTCATTCGCTGCCGAACTCTCGCTTCAGCGTCGGATAGGCCCGCAGGATATCCGTACGGCTCAGAATGCCGACCAGGCGTGTGGGGTCGTCGGCTGCGACCACGGGCAGGCGCCCCACGTCGTGGCGGGCCATCAGGAGGGCGGCCTCGGCAACCGTCTGGTCAGGCGTCACGGTAATCAGGTTCTTCGACATGGCCCGGGTCACGGGGGTGGCCAGCCGCCCCTCCAGAGGCACGTCGCGCACGTCCTTCAGGGTGATCATCCCCACCAGCCGGCCGGCGGCGTCCACCACCGGGTAGCCGCCGTGGCGGGTCTGGTGCATCAGGTCGATCACCGCCCGCAGGTCCATGTCGCTGCGCACCACGTCCACCCGGTGCGCCATCGCTTCCCCTACCTTCACCTCCCGCAGGTCGTGCAGCTGCCAGGGCAGCAGGATGCCCTGCTCGGGCAGGTGGAGGGTGTCCACCGAGTAGGGGTTGATGCGCTGGCTGAACACCGCGGCCACGCCGCAGGCCACCATGGCGGGCAGTGCGATGCGGTAGTCGCGGGTAATCTCGAAGATGAGGGCGAGGGCCGTGAGCGGCGCCTGCGTGGCTCCGGCGATCATGGCGGCCATCCCGACCACGGCGTAGGCGCCGGGCTGCACGGCCACGCCGGGGAGCGCCAGCGCCGCGAGATGGCCGTAGAGGCCGCCCCCCATCGCCCCCAGGAAGAGGGCCGGCGTGAAGGTGCCGCCCGTCCAGCCGCCGCCGCTGGTGCAGGCGATGGCCACCAGCTTGCCCCCGAGCAGTGCGGCCAGGGTGAGCAGCGGGAGCCGGCCCTCCAGCGCGTCCTGAATCGTGCGGATGCCGGGGCCAAGGGTCTCGGGCAAGGCGAGGCCCACCAGGCCGAAGAGCACGCCGCCGAGGGCGCATCGCAGCGCCGGCGGCAACCACTCCCCCGGGAAGCCCCGCGCCACCCGGGAAAGCCACAGCCCAGGGAAGAACCCCAGCTTCCGGCCGACCTCCTCGCCGCCCCAGATGGCCGCGATGTAGAGCCGCGAGAGCGGCGCAATGCAGAGGCCCAGGCCGAGGAAGAGCGGGATCTGCACCGGGTCGTGCACCGCGTAGGCCGGGATCGGGAAGGCCGGCTGCCCCGTCATGGCGTTGGAGAGCAGGGCGGCCACCGTCGCGCTCAGGGCGGCCAGGGCGAAAGAGCGGGCCGTGAACGGCGCCAGCACGATCTCCATCGCGAAGAAGGAGCCCGCGATGGGGGCGTGAAACGCCGTGGCGATCGCGGCCGCCGCCCCGGCCGTAACCAGGGCGTTCCGCCAGCTCGCCCGCACGCGTGTCGCCTGCCCCAGGGCAGAGCCGATGCCCGCTCCCAGGAGCACCACCGGCCCCTCCCGCCCCAGCGAGCCGCCGGCGCCCAGGGTGAGAATGGCGGCCAGCGACTTCAGCAGGGTCGTGCCGGGCCGGATGCGGCCGTC
>ENA-UPSA01000859-UPSA01000859.1-bioreactor-metagenome-genome-assembly--contig:-NODE-859-length-37381-cov-15.566870_pt1 | contig 37381 bp, 29 predicted proteins | sample MGYA00238183_ERZ773288 | MGnify/ENA primary metagenome ERZ773288 (study PRJEB29028, sample SAMN07631243) | bioreactor metagenome | isolation source: Switchgrass digestor | place: USA: Dartmouth... | reverse complement strand
GGACTTTGTTCGACGAATACAGCCCGGATATTTCGTTCATGGTACCGTCAAATATCTTGTTTCCTTTTGACAATAGGATAACCCTGTCACATGTTTCCTCGATATCATCCATATAATGGCTTGTGATTATTATAGTTGTTTTCCTTTCTTCCCTGTAATCGCGCACGAATTTTCTTATGGCCAGCTGGCTGTTTAAATCCAGCCCGATTGTAGGTTCATCAAGGAAAACAACTTCGGGTGAATAGAGAAAACTGTTTATAAGCTCCATTTTCATGCGTTCACCCAGCGAGAGGCGGCGAAGCTGAATGTTTAATAAATGCTTTACATTCAGCATCTCCGACAGCATGTCCAGGTTTTTTCGATATAGTTCGTCGGGTACCTGGTACACCAGTTTTTGATACCTGAATGTATCAACGGCGGGCAGATCCCAGTTTATTTCACTTTTGTTGCCCATGACAAAAGCTATCTTTTTAAGAAAATCACGCTTTCTATGTGTTGGAGTATAATTTAAAACAGAAACCTCGCCCGACGTGGGATACAGGATGCCTGTCAGCATCTTCAGCGTTGTAGTCTTGCCGGCACCGTTTTCTCCAAGCAAACCGACAATTTCGCCTTTTTCAATAGTCATGTCAAGATTGTTGACAGCGTTTTTATACGTATATTTTCTATTAAAAAAGTCTTTTATTGTATTTTTTAGTCCTTCCTGCTTTTCATGGACTTTATATGATTTTGACAGGTTTTTTGCAATTATAATACTCATTTATTGACCCCTTCCTTATTGATTAGTGTAATTCCCTGCATTACAAATCAATACCCGGCTGAATTTTAAATTATTGCTTACTCACATTAAATAAAAAAACTGCAGATGAATAGCCTGGCTTTCACCTGCAGTTCTATACACTTTTATAGCTGAGCAAAGTCTTATACCGTATGTTGTTACTTAATAAAAAAACCATGCAGTTAAGCACGGTATTATAATCTAAATACAAGCAACAACATTCTATAAAAATTAGCTTATTATTTCAGCAAGGATGAAATACCGCTATTCTTAACTTGATAAAACTGAAAACAGCACGGCAACAACACCCAAACAGGGGTTGAAAAATGCTTTATTCAGCTGTTAAATCGCTCAAGTTAAGCAACAGCCGGCATAGGACTACCTCGCTTCAAATAATTTTATCAGAATTATAGCATATATGTAAAATTTATTCAATTATCCGAAATAATTAAGAAGTAAAAAGTATATGTCAGTCAGCGTTCTCATCCTGCTATAACACCGTTATCATAGAAATCCTTAACTATGCCGCCTGGATCAGGCATTGTCTTCAACGCCCCATTCAAATATATTCACAAACCGCTGCCCTTCCTGGTAAAGGTCGTGCCATTCAGGCAAACGGGCTTTGCGGATGAATTTTGCACCAAGCTTTTCACAGGTACGCTTTGAAGCTATGTTGGTATATTCGTTCGTAATCAATACCTTTTTCATCCCATGGGCGCGAATGACAGGTGCAAGCAGGCGGCAGGCCTTTGCGGCATAGCCATGCCCACGGTATGGCTCGTCGACAGAGTAGCCGATCTGTCCGCCATAATACAGGCCATCTGTATACCCTATTCGCAGATTGACCTCACCGACACGGCTTCCATCCCGGCGGATTTCAAATGAATAAGACGGAACCCGCTTTTTTTCAGGAACAGCAGGATTTTTAGCAACACAGTAAAGCTCTATTTCACCGTCAGTTAAACCGGGTATATCAACAAAACCATCAAAAATAACAGGGAGGGAATTGTAGAAGGCGATTTCCTGCAACGTTTCCCATTCATCTTTCAGTATTGCATATAAATACTCATCATCGTACTTTTTATCCGAGAACTTATTTGCAGGCCTTGCTTCAATAAAATGGCCCTCCCTGCGCATGCCTATACGTTCCATTACCCGGTATGAGCCATAATTTTCTGCGTTACAGCGGGCAATAATCCTGTGCAGGCCCAATTCTTCAAAACCAAATGCCAGCAGACGCTTGCCCATTTCGGTACCAAATCCCTGCTTCCAGTAATCTCTATGCAAAATCCAGCCCAATTCTGCCTGATCATCGCCCCGGAGAACCAAATTGCATGCGCCTATAAGCTTTTGTGCAGATTTCAATACCGCAGCATATTGATAGTTTTTACATGGGTTTTCCTTTGACATCGCAATGGCATCTGATATAAATGATTTAGTATCGGATTCATCATTTGGCCCCCATTCCATATACTGAATATTCCGGGCAACACTTGCATAGGCGTGAACGGCTTCAAAGTCAGTTTCCTCAAACGGCCGTAAAATCAAGCGTTCGCTTTCAAGAGTTTTCATGATAATCACCTTCATCCCTTTCGAAAAATATACTCGTTATATGTTAAACATATGAATATAACCAGATACGTTTCTCACCGCTAAGTGCTGCGGGTAACTATTGCTCCGGCAGGAGTAGTGGTGTTTTCCTCCTTGCCGAAGGATCGTTTTGTGGCCTGATTCAATTGCAGGCAATTGTTCCTGTTGATATAAAAACCCCACAGAATCACTTTTTAGTGACTCCGTGGGGTATATTTCCACGTGTAGGGTCTGATGCCCCTATGCAGCTCAAGCACCTGGCTCTTATGCATACTCACCGTTTTGAAATATTCTACATGCAGGAGTCAGATACGTCAAGTAATTTTTGCAAGTTTTCCTTCATTAAATTACCGATATTATCCATGTAAACTTTATATTCCTTACCTGTTTTCATTTCACGGATATCAACGTCATACAGCCCAAGCTGCTTCATATAGAATGGCAGCTCCTATGGTTTTATAGCTAAATAATATCACTGCTGTTAAGCCAAACCTATAACGCAAAGTGCGAATCTGCTCGCAAATCAGGTTAGTCTGACGGTCACTTTTTGGCCACTATCATGGTTGTGTTTCCCAACCGCCAAACCATCCCGGCAGACGAAAATCCGGCTTTTCTCAACATCGCAATCTGGTTGTCAATGGTGCATGGTGTATCAAAATGGTAAAACTCCCCATCGGGGATATTCATTTCACGTTTTATCCTTGCATACTCCGCGAAAAGCTCATCCTCAACTGATTGCTCTGTTACCATATAATCACACTCGATGTATATTCCATTTGCTCTGAGTGCTTTATTTATTTTGGTATATAATCCCGTTTTTTTATCATGGGAAAAATGGTGCATCGTTTGAAACGAAACAGCCACATCAAATTCATCTTCGCCCAGGTTAACATCGAAGTAATTCCCGCAAATCAGCCTGATATTTTTATCGGGATATTTTTGCTTAAGTTTGTCCAGCATTGCCTTTGATAAATCAATACCCACCACCGATACATCGGGCAGCTTTTTAAAAACTGCATCAAGCTCAAGTCCGGTACCACAGCCCAGATCAAGGATTGATTCGGTACCCTCGGGAACAAGCTCGGCCATCTTTATATATCCTTCTCTGCATCCCTCAACATTATTGAGCATATGTTCATCATAACCGTCAACGCGGGCGGCAAAAAAATCGCCCATTTTCTCGAGTACAGGCTGTTTTACAGTATCAGCCCCGTATATCCTGGATGCCTCTCCCGATGGTTTTTCTCCCATTCTTCACCACTCCTTTTTCCACCTTTCCCGATTACAGATGCATAATTAACCCAAAAATACTTATGTTTATTTGGGTACAATTATAGCGCAACCAATGATAAACCAACTAACCGGTTTAAGTAATCCCAATTCCGACAACAAAACAAAGCCCGATGTATAATCAGACCAATGAATTTGGTTATCAGTTCACTTGAGATTACTTTTAAATCATCGCCGCGCCCTCATTTCAAAAATATTTAATGACTATTAAAAGAAACCCTTTCACTGCCAGGCTTGCTTTGCTAAGTAGCCCGCAATGGATTCACTTCCTTCAATGAGTACATAAATATAGTAGCATAGTCATTCGGAGCATACAATTGAATTTTCAGTTATAATAAAAAGACGGTGGATTTTTCTCACCGTCTTTTGCTGAAACAGGCAACTCTCACCGGAATAACAGGGGATATGCTGATTACAGGGCAGAGTGCCTGTGTTTGTTTAATCAATAACCACCATTCTGTTTTCGGCTCTCGTCCTTTTAACATCAATTAATCTCTGGTTTCCGGAACCTCTGAATTTCAGAAGAAGATTCCTCTTATCCAGTTCAAACCTGCCGTCCACCAGTATATCGGTTTCATCCAACAACGTATCCCAGCCCATATGTTTTGATGAATTTTCAAGGATATACTCATAAGTGTAACCGGTGTAAGTCATTATATTCAGATTCAGCTTTTTTGCTTCACGGGCAAGAACAGTAAAAGCCTCTGCCTGTTCAAAAGGATCACCCCCGCTGAATGTTATGCCGTCAAGCAGAGGATTTCTTTTTGCCAGTTCCAGTATTGAATCAACCGATACCAGTTTTCCCCCCTCGAAAGAATGGGTTTCGGGATTATGGCAGCCGGGGCACCTGTGCTTGCATCCCTGCGCAAAGACAACCATTCGTATTCCCGGCCCGTCCACAATCGATTCATTTATAATTCCTGCAATTCTTATGTAAGTCTCCATTTAAACCACCTGAAGATTTTATCTTTTGAATGACATATGCTTTATCCTGTCATGTTCTTCGGCCCTTTTCGCATCATTGAACCGTTCCAGCGTTCCTACAAGATATCCTGTGATGCGCCGTATCCTTTCAAACTTTACATCGCCTTCTTCTCTTCCGCAGAAAGGGCATGTATTGGCGATAATCCCTGTAAAACCGCATACGGGATCCCTGTCTACAGGGTGGTTTATGGAACCGTAACCGATACCGGCTTCTTTCATGGCTCTGATTATTTTCTCAAAAGCCTTCAGGTTTTGAGTAGGATCTCCATCCACCTCAACATATGTGATATGCCCGGCATTGGTCAATTCGTGATACGGGGCTTCAATCCTGATTTTGTCAAAAGCGCTGATTTCATAGTAAACAGGAACATGAAAGCTGTTCGTGTAATAATCCCTGTCGGTGACACCTTCAATGGAACCGAACAATTCCCTGTCCATTTTGACAAATCTGCCTGCCAGGCCTTCTGCCGGTGTTGCAATAAGGGTAAAGTTCATTTTGTATTTTTTGCTTGCCTCGTCCATGCGTTTTCTCATATGCGCTACTATTTTCAGGCCAAGCTCCTGTGCTTCTTCAGATTCGCCATGATGCCCGCCTGTAAGAGCTTTTAAACATTCCGCCAGTCCTATAAATCCTGCTGTAAGGGTTCCGTGCTTCAGAACCTCCCTTACTTCGTCATCCCATCCAAGCTTGTCGGAATCTATCCATACTCCCTGTCCCATCAGGAACGGAAAGTTTTTAACCTTCTTTCGGGCTTGTATCTCAAACCTTTCCAGGAGCTGATCAATTACCAGGTCTATCTTTTTATCCAGCTCACAGAAAAACAAACCGATGTCCTTATTGCTCCTTAACGCCAATCTCGGCAAATTTATCGTTGTAAAGCTCAGATTTCCCCTTCCGAAAATAATTTCCCTGGACGGATCGTGCACATTGCCTATTACTCTTGTTCTGCAGCCCATGTAAGCTATTTCTGTTTCAGGACGCCCGGGCTTGTAGTACTTAAGGTTAAACGGGGCATCCAGGAAAGAGAAATTCGGGAAAAGTCTTTTAGCGCTTACCCTGCATGCCAGCTTGAACATGTCATAGTTCGGATCTCCGGGGTTATAATTCACTCCTTCCTTGACCTTGAAAATATGAACCGGAAATATGGGCGTTTCTCCATTGCCCAGACCCGCCTCGGTCGCGAGAAGGATGTTTTTGATAACCATCCTGCCCTCGGGCGAGGTATCGGTACCATAGTTTATTGAACTGAACGGTACCTGTGCTCCTGCCCTGCTGTGCATAGTATTAAGGTTATGTACGAAAGCCTCCATGGCCTGGTATGTATTCCTGTCGGTTTCCGCATACGCCTTTTCTGCTGCGAAGGACTGTGCCTTACCGATAACGGCTGCATCCGGTACATACTCCATAAGCAGTTTTTTCTCAAGTTCCGCATATTCTTCATTTACAGCCAGCGTAGGATAAACATCATGCTCATCTTTAATTTTTTTTGATATGTCATTAACCAGTGTTGCCGCATCCTCAATACCAGCCAGCAATTCCAACGCTTTGGCAAGATTCTGCCTGTAAAGCCTGGAATATGTTTTGGCAACTCCATGGGCCATTCCATAGTCGAAGTTTGGTATGCTTTGCCCTCCGTGCTGATCATTCTGGTTTGACTGGATAGCTATGCATGCAAGGGCGGAGTAGCTGTGTATATCGTTCGGCTCCCTCAGATGCCCGTGCCCCGTGCTGAATCCCCCATTAAACAGCTTGACTATATCAATCTGGCAGCATGTGGTGGTCAGCGTAAGGAAATCCAAATCATGTATGTGTATATCCCCTTCCTTATGGGCTTTAGCATGTTCGGGCTTCAGGATGAACATTTCACAAAACTGCTTGGCACCTTCGGAACCATACTTAAGCATGGTTCCCATGGCCGTATCACCGTCAATGTTGGCATTTTCACGCTTCAAATCATTGTCCTTGGATTCTTTGAAAGTAAGCTCTTCATATATCTTCATCAGCCGGGTATTCATTTCCCTGATGCGTGTTCTCTCGGCCCGGTACAGTATGTACTCCTTGGCAGTTTTGGCATGTCCCTCTTCAATTAAAACTCTTTCAACAATATCCTGGATTTCCTCAACCCCCGGAACTTTTCTGCGCGGGTCTTTATGCAACTCCTCAACTACTTTTTCCGCAAGGGTCAAAGCCATTGTATAGTTTTCCTCTCCTGCAGCTCTGGTTGCCTTGAATATGGCATTGGTTATTTTCTCAATGTTAAAAGGTACTTCTCTTCCGTCCCTTTTCCTTATCTTTGTGATCATTTGTTTTCACCCTCTTTAAACTGAGTATTTGAAGAAATTGCCCATCAATTTCCACACGCCGCTTTAGCTGGATGGGGATATTTAACCCTTCATTGGAACAGATGCACGGCACCGTCAAACAAAAGTTCTTCAGGCCACGTGTTTAAGCTTTTTTTATTCATATGTGGCAAGATAAAACCTCCCGGCTGGCGCCAAGAGGTAATCGTATATAGAGAATAAGTGGATTATTCATACAGCATCCGACACCCCTCTATCACCCGTAGAGTTTATGGTGCAACATTACAGGCAGGTCTTCTGACTCAGGATCAACGGCATTCAATCCCTTCCCGGATTTTTCCAGTGGATATCCCATTAAATGCCTCACCATCACAGTGGCGGGACCGTGCAGGACTTCCACCTGCTTCCCTTTTAAACCTTAGCAAACAGTACCTGTAATAACAATATGTAGTTATTTCATATAATAACATATACAATATATTGTGTCAATAAGACTATCGACCTATTTACCGGTAAACTTGATATAAAATTTGCAGCCTGAGAATTCCAGTTACCTGGAAATGACCGAACCTTGGACATGCCATGAAGCAGCGGAAAAACAGTTTAACATTTTCAGCACAACTTTTCAAGCAGAACCAGGAATTCAGCATCTGACAATAACAGGAAACATGCAGCGATCATATAAATAGGGTGATTGACTTTAATGCAGCAATAATCTCTTGAAAATTGGGAGATTTATGTTAACTTATAATAGGGTCATTATGTAAACTATGACATGCCCGTTAATAATGTAACTGACAAAACAATCAAACAGCATGGTGATGATACTTTGATTACAAATAACCGGCTTCCCGGGCTTCGCTGCTATATTACCCTGGCTGTTATCCTGACATTGCTTGCGGGATGTGGTCCTTCCGGGAAAGCTGTAAATAAACCGGAAAATATTACAAATGTCAGTTATGACTCAATACCAAGCGACACCGTACCCGTTGCACCAGTTAAACAGGAATTTTCCCCTGGAAAGGGTGTAACCGGTTTAAACAGGAGATAGTTAATTTTCGCAATCCAGATATACACGTTTTAAACGGAGCTCGCCAAGTCTGCTCAGAAATTCGTTTGTAATTGTGCCTGCATTGAATGCCGCCTGTTCTGCTGTAATTTCTTCCGTACCGTCCTTTCCAATTAAAGTTACAACATCGCCCCTTTTTACGCCTGGTATATCAGAAATATCCACCATAAGCTGATCCATGCATATTTTGCCGATGATTGGGGCACGGCGGCCGTTAATCAAAACATAACCTTTCGCGGAAAGACTGCGAGAAAAGCCATCTGCATATCCAATGGAAACAACGGCGATTTTTCTTTCACAGGGCATCGTGTAATCCCTGCCGTATCCAATGTTCTCCCCGGCTTCAACGGTTCTGGTCAGCGCAACTTTGGATTTCAAAGCCAGAACGGGTTTTAAGTCCGGCTTAAGTTTCGTACTTTGCCCGTATTTGCTTAAGACACCATATAGCGCAATCCCTATCCTTGCATAGTCGCATTGCAGTTCAGGATGGTTTAAAACCCCAAAACTGCTTTGAATGTGTACCGGCGGAATTCTTATATCCATTTCGGCAAGCTTGTCCAGGAGTTCATAAAAGTTGTCTGTCTGGCGTTTTGTAAACTCTGTATCCTGCTCTTTCAGGCTGTCCGATGCGCAAAGGTGCGTATAAATGCCTTCAACCTTCAGATTCTTTAAATTAAAGACAGAAGCAATTTCAAACACATGCCCGCAGTCTTCTCCAAGCCTGTTCATTCCCGTATTCACTTTTATATGTACCCGTATGGGCTTTCCAAAGCTGTTCAACTCTTTCGCATGCTCAGCATCTGCAACGGTTTGTGATAAACTATAGCCGAACAGCTCACCTGCCCTTTCGGCGGGAGTGTAACCCAAAACAAGAATTTCACCCTTAACCCTGTTTTTGCGCAAAATAATACCTTCATCAACCGTTGCAACTGCAAAAGAACTTATTCCGCAGCGGTTAAGGCAAACCGCCACCGGGGCCAAACCATGCCCGTATGCATTGCCTTTAACCACCGCCATGATTTTGCATTTACCGGGAAGAGCTTCCCCCAGTATTTTTACATTATGCCGCAGATTCGCCAGGTTAATCTCCGCCCATGCCCTGTCGGTACCACTGTCAAAGGTATCTTTTGGCTTATGCGCCGTATTCAAAAGCATGGCCAATATAACCGAGGAAGCAGAAGAAACAACTGTTACAGAAACAAAATGAATGAAACAGTTATCTACAAGCAGTTCCTTAAGTCCTGCCGCTCTCGCAAAGCCACGGACTGCGATAATCACCGCCGGATGCAAAAGGTAAATGTAAAGGGAGATGTCTCTCAAATACTTAAGCCTTCTCCCTTTCCATTCAAGCAGGATCCGGAAAAGGAAATACATGCAGGGTAAGAGCATAAAGTACATGCTGTCATGCTTCTGCAGATTAAACCTATGCAATAACAAGCCTTCGGAAATCATCAGTATAATGGATATTGCAAGTCCTGCAGCCCAAGCTTTCGCATTAACTCTTTTTTTATCCTGTACCAGCAAAGCCCCGAGCAAAAAGAAAACAGGCGCAAAAAACAGGCCGTTCCGTGTATGGTCAAACATCCGGAAGAAGCCTTTATAAACGGCTTCCAAAAACCAAATGCTGCTTGTTATACCATAATAGCTGTCGCCCAGCAAACCCGCCAAATATAACAGCAAACCTGCAGCAAATGCCTGTTTAACATTCAGTTTTCTTAACAGCAGCCACGCTATGAGAGCACCTGATATGGATGCAGGCAGGTACCACAGATGATAGAACGTACCGTCAAATATAATATCCTTCAGAAGATTCGGTAAATACGCCCATTCTTTTACCGTACCTGCATATACATTCACCGGCAGATAAATCAGGGTTGTCAATCCGTATATGATTGCAGTTTTCTTTATAAAATTCAATATCTTGCTGAATTGCAGGCGGCCGTTTTCCTCCCCGGAAAACAGGAAAAAACCTGATGCTGTAAAAAAAAACGGAACTGCGACACGGGCTGTTATTCTTGTCAGTATGAAGTCGTAAGTTTCGGAGCACCCTTTCAAAGGGGAAGTATGGATTGCAACCACAAGGATGGCTGCGACAATTCTGAAAAAGTCAACTCCGGTATAACTGTTATTATTCGCGGTTGTCATAATCGTTCCCTCCATAATGTCAGCACAACCCCGTCTTCATTGTTGCCCGACACCTGGCAGGGAACATTTTCGGGGATTTCTACAAAAACATCCTACGCCTTGACGGGAACGTGGAAAATTTCAAAATCATATCCATGGCTGGCATAATGCAGGTGATTTCTTTTATACAGGAACCGTTTCAGGTACAGGGTGTATTCTTCAAGTGTTAAATCCTTTACTTTCATGATTTCGGAATGCGGATACCCAACATACCTGAAATGCCATGGTTCATGGGCAATTCCTGTTATCTTTTCCCGGTTGGCCGGATAACGCTCAATGAAGCCGCATTTTACGGCTAACTCGCGAAAGCGTCCGCCTATACCGGTATATGGAAACTCCGGACGAATAAAATCAATTTTCCCCTTGTTTATTGCAAGGTCTATTGCAAGACCGGTCTGATGTTCGCTGCTTCCGGGGATGGCTACGAATTTTTGCGTAAAAACCTCCCCGTTTTCCAACATCGAGTCTGCATAAATCTTCTGCTGTTCCTGCATCGTTCTGTAGCCGCTTACCGGAACAATCCCGTCCCGGCATCCCAAAAAGGCCATAACCTGCAGAAGCATCTTCGCAGCCCGGTGCTCCATCAAAACGTGTCCGGCATATGGTTTAAGCGGCATAAGTTCATTTGTCCGTATATCATGTTTTATTGGATGGGACGGGTTGACAAGAATCAAATGACCTTTGGAAATATCCTGTAAACTGAATCCAAGCCTTTTCATTGTTCCACCGCCAGTCTTATAAGTTCATCTATAACCTGCGGAAAGGTCATTCCAATACCCTTCATCATGGTTGGGTAACGGCTGTGGGATGTGAATCCCGGGATGGTATTGACTTCATTAAAGACAATTTCCTTACCTGGCGTCAGGAAAAGATCCACCCGCGCAAAACCTTTACAGCCAAGAGTCCTGTATATTAAAACTGCGGTTTCCCTGATTCGCTCCTTGGTAGTTTTATCAATACGTGCAGGTATGTGAATGGTTGAAGTTGTAAGCGTATATTTTTCGGTATAATCAAAAAATCCCTGTGTCAGCTCAATTTCGTCCACTTCTCCAACAATCGGAGCATCGTTGCCCAGAATGGCACATCCTACTTCGAACCCTTCAACTGCTTCCTCGACAAGCACTTTCCGGTCATGCAGGAAAGCGATTTCCAATGCATTTATCAGCTCACTCTGCTTGTAAACCTTTGTAATGCCAATGGATGATCCTGAATTGGCAGGCTTTACAAACAACGGATACTTCAAATGGGCTGTCTGTTCAAACAATTCCTTGTCGGGTATTGAAGGAAACACAACCATGGACCTTGGCACGCTTACTCCCGCCAGGCTCACCAGCCTATGTGCCACATCCTTGTCCATGCATAAAGCCGAGCTCAGCATTCCGCATCCGACAAAAGGAATACCTGCCATCTCCAGCAAGCCTTGCACCGTACCGTCCTCTCCGTTTTTTCCATGCAATACCGGGAAAACCACGTCAACATGAATTTCTGTCACATTGTTACCACTAAACGCTAGAATGCCTTGAGTGGCGCGATCGGGCGAAATAACAGCCCGGACGCAGGATGTATGCTTATGCCATGTATCGTCGCGGATACAATCGACACCGCCGCCGTATTTCAGCCATTCTCCATGACGGGTAATGCCGATTAAAACAACATTGTATTTTTCCAGGTCAAGGTTTTCTATAACAGAGGCGGCGGATTGCAAAGAAACATCGTATTCAGTGGAATGGCCTCCGAATAAAACAGCAACTGTCCTTTTCATAAAATCACCCTCGTCCTAACTGATTTATCTTAAGATTTCGAAAAGCGAAAATCCTTGTTGCAGCCATCATGCTTTTCTTCCCGTCACTCTGCGTGAAAGAAAAGCATGATACCGAACCCTTGAGAAGAAGCAGAAAGAATTATATCAGGGGGGGAAATAAAAAACCTGCTTCTGTACTTCATCCTAACAAAAGCAGGCATGTCATTTTTGATTATTGACTTATCAAATTCTTAAGAAAACCTTATGATGAGCTTATTTTTTTATAGAATTATCATTGGTTGGATTTTGAAGCGGAAGTGTAACGGTAAACGTGGTTTTTCCACCATTGCTTTCGGCTTTGATCGTACCACCGTGTGCATTTACTATTTCTTTTGCAATTGCAAGGCCTAGTCCTGCTCCTCCTGTTTGCGTGGAACGTGCGGTATCAATGCGGAAAAACCGTTCAAAAATTGCTTCCAGCTTTTCGGGGGGAATGGGATCGCCATAATTTGCAAACTCGATTACCGTATTTTTACCTTGTTCATAAGCAGTTATGTCAATCACGCTTCCTTCATAACTGTAAGCTATGGCATTTTTCAGGATATTGTTGAAAACACGGGAGAGCTTGTCTGCATCCCCCCAGGCAGCCAGGTTTTCAGGAGCATGGACAACAGCCTTTTTATTTTGAGGTGCCAGCATCGGATAAAACTCATCGGCCATTTGCTGCAGCATAAAGGTCAGGTTTATTTTTCCCCTGTCAAGTACAATGGAACTTAAACTGAAACGGGTGATTTCGAACAGTTCATCAATGAGATGCTCCAGGCGAAATGCCTTTTCAAGTGTAATTCCGGTGTATTTTTTGCGTTGTTCCAAAGGCATGTCGGGTGCTTCATTCAAAAGGCTCAGGTATCCAATCACCGACGAAAGCGGCGTCCTTATATCATGTGCAAGGTTTACCACCAAATCATTCTTGCGTTGTTCTGCTTCTCTTGCATCCCGCGCATTTTGCAATGCCATCCTTTTTATTTGATTCATCCTGTCTTCAATATCCCTGAGTTCTTCGGGCAGCCTGATGTCTTCATCGTCGGGTTTTACCAGGCTCATGCTTGCATCAGCAATATCCTCGATAAAACCGACCGTCTTTCTCCAATAAATGTATATAATCAGCAAAACAATGAAAAACCAGGCACCTGGTATAATAATGCTTTCATAACGCATCAGTGCTTTTAAAACATAGTATATAACAGACGGCTGCAATTTAATCCTGTATCCAATATTGTATGCGAGAATAACCATGATAACGTACATAACAGATACTATAAATACCGTTATTGCACAGCGGAAGAATATTCTCCCGGCCAGTTTCGATCCAAACTTTTTATCATTCAATTTTATAACCAACCCCCCATACGGTTTTAATATATTTAGGGTTCTCTGCGCAGTCGTTCATCTTTTCCCTCAAGTGCCTGATATGAACCATCACAGTGTTGTTGCTGCCGGTATAATACTTTTCTCCCCATACCTGCCGGAACAACTCTTCCGAACTTACAACCCTTCCCCGGTTTGAAGCCAGGACCCACAGAATGGAAAACTCGGTTGGTGTAAGCGGCAGAGAATTCTCATTCAGAATGCATTCGTGCCTGTCCTTGTCCAGAACCAATCCTGAGAACGCGATAACATTCTCTTCATGGACAGGGTTTGCTCCGTTATATTTCTTATATCTCCTCAGCTGGGCCTTGACACGGGCAACCAACTCAAGAGGCCGGAACGGTTTTGTTATATAATCATCGGCGCCTAATGTCAGCCCGGTTATCTTGTCAATCTCTTCATCTTTTGCGGTCAGCATGATTATCGGGAAATTGTTCTTTTCCCTGATCTGCCGGCAGATTGAAAAACCGTTTATGTCGGGAAGCATTACATCAAGTATCGCCAAATCTACAGCTTCATTCTCAACGCATTTCAAAGCCTCATGCCCGTTATAGAATTTAAAAACATTATAGTTTTCATTCTTTAAATACACTTCGATCAAATCGGCTATGGGCTGTTCATCATCCACTACCAGTATGTTTTCTGCCATTGCCAGTTCAACCCCTTTTCCAAAAATCAGACCGGTCATCTTACAAATAAACAGGCTGCCGCCGGGTAGAGGCGGGCAATTTTTGTATCGTTTTTAATTATACCAGATATTTAAAATTTTCCCCCTAAAACTTGCATATTTTAATTAGAATTTTGGTGACAGGCTCTTATCCGGAAACAGCACTGCAGGAAATTTTTAACACCGTATAAATGTAATATTAGAATTTTCTTCCATTTTATCTTGACTATAAGATTAATTTGTGTAATATATATTATTGGCGTTTAAAATTGTTAGCTTTTGATAAGCGTTTTAATATTCCTTTTGTTTTTGGTATTAATATTTGTAGCGTGTTTGCGTTATGGGTATTGTATCCGGGTATAAAAAGGAATCTTAAAGCGCTTTTCTGCTGATGGAGCATTACATTTTTGATTACATCCGGCATGAATTACCGGTGAAAGAAAATCTCAGAATATAAAAATTTGATTATGAAAGGGGAAGGTTATATGAGTAATCTGATTGTTGCTGCAAACAGGCAGGAAAGTGGAAGAAAGACAAGAAAACAGGGGTACATTCCAGGTGTTATTTACGGGCCGGGGGTTGAACATAACCTGGACGTACAATTTGACAGGAAGATAATCCACAGGTTTCTGAAAAACCATTCAACGGGCTCAAAAGCTAAAGTTAAAGCCAACGACAGGGAACTGCTTTGTGTAATAAAGGACATTCAGTACGGATTGGTTAACAAGGATCCAATACATATTGATTTTTATGCCTCTTCAGGGGACAGTTCGGTCAAGGTAACAGTGCCGCTGAAATTTACCGGTAAGGAAAAACTTGCTGCAGGCAACCTTGTATTAAACATTCTCCAGGACGGGATGGAAATACAGGGAGCATTAAAGGATTTGCCCGAGGTTGTTGAAATTGATGTCTCAGGTATGACCGACGGGAGTGAAATAACAATGGGCGATATAATACTGCCCGAAGGAGTTAAACTTCTGTCAAGGGAAGATGTGGTCGTAGCCAATGTAATTGAAGCAAAGGCCGGCGTTTCATCAGAATCCGAAGCCGATTCAGAAAGTACGGCCGAGGTTTAGGAATATGTATATTTACCTCTATAGTTAAACACCTGGTCAAGGATGAACAGGAAAAACACATTGACGAATTTCTATACCAATGAATAAATCATTTTGCTTATAAATCAACAGAGCTGACTGTACAGGTATCTGCCATTACAGTCAGCTCCAACTTTTTAAGTAATTCCTGCCTTTCGGTCACTTATGGTTAATTGTTTATCAGGAACCCGCAAACTTCCTTTGCATGTTCGATATTCCTGACAATGTGAAGTCAGATTTCTTAAACTGCATAACAATGCCGGATCACTTCATCTGAAGTTAAATCCGGCATTGGTTATACTTAATTGCCAGGATACATAATCAGGCCGAACCCTGAAGATATGAAGCCTAAAAAATAGGTATAACCGCACCTTCATATGTATCATTAATGAACATTCTTACCTCTTCGCTTCTAAGGGCTTCCACCAATGCTTTTACAGCTTCATTGTTTTCATTTCCTTCTTTTACGACCAGTATATTTGCATAGGTCTGGGCTGCCTCGGATTCCTTGTCTTCAACAGCCAACGCGTCTTTGCTTACATTTAATCCCGCTTCAATAGCATAGTTACCGTTAATTACCGCAATGTCGACATCTTCCAAAGCACGGGCAAGCTGGGCTGCTTCCAGCTCTTTTATGACAAGGTTTTTCGGATTGGACTCGATATCAAGAACGGTGGCTGTAAAACTGACACCTTCCTTCAACTTTATAAGGCCCTGGGCTTCCAGAAGCATCAGTGCTCTTGCTTCGTTGGTGCCATCATTTGGAACAGCTATGACTGCTCCGTCCGGAAGCTGATCAAGGGCTTTTGTTTTTCCGGGATAAATACCAAAGGGCTCATAGTGGATTGCTGCGACCGACACAAGTTTTGTACCGTTTTCTTCATTAAAGTTCTTCAGGTACGGCAGGTGCTGGAAATAGTTCGCATCGAGCTCACCGGTATCCGTAGCAATGTTCGGTAGAACATAGTCATTGTACTCCACTATTTCAAGCGTATATCCCTTTTTGGCCAGTATTTCCCTGGCAACTTCAAGTATTTCGGCATGAGGTGTAACACTTGCCCCTACTTTAATGGTGTTTTTCTCTGTTTTGCCGCAACCTGTCAGTAAAGCGGCAAATATCACTATGGTGGCTATAACGGCTAATGTTTTCTTCATAAAAAATCCTCCTTTTATTTTAATAAAATTATTTAATTATTACCTGATTCTTTTATCCGAATGCCTTGCAATCCTCATCCCTATTTCCTGGAATATCTGTACGATTATTACAAGCAGTATAACCGTAACTGCCATTACATCTCTTTGATACCTGTAATAACCGTAATTAACAGCAATCGTACCCAAACCGCCGCCTCCGACAAATCCGGCCATGGCAGAGTGGCCGAGTATTGTTGTAATAGCTATTGCAGCACCTATTATAAGCGAAGGTTTTGCCTCAGGAATAAGAACCTTGTATATTATTTGAAAGGTTGAGCTTCCCATTGACTGTGCTGCTTCTATAACACCGCTGTCAACTTCCTTCAGTGAGGATTCAACCATCCTTGCAACAAAGGGCGAGGCTGCAACAACAAGGGGGACAATTGTCGCGGTGGAGCCTATCGTGGTTCCCACGATTGCCCTGGTAAGGGGTAATATGAAAACCAATAATATCAGGAACGGAACCGATCTTAAAAAGTTTATGATAAAACCCAATAGCTTATTAACAGCGGGTATCGGGTACACGCCGTTATTATCGGTTACACATAACAGTACACCGAGGGGCAGGCCGAACACATACGCCAATGCCGTGGAAGCAATTGTCATGTATAGTGTTTCAAAAATGCCCTTCCCAAGCAATTCCAACATACCCCGATCAAACATTCCTCTCTTCCTCCTTATAGTAAATTCCTTTATCATCAAGATAAGCAAGTATCCTGTTTACTGATATTTCATCCTCGGGAAGCTGCAGAAGCATTTCACCATAGGCCTTACCCTCAATGCTTTTTGTGTTCGCATATAAAATATTTACCACTGCCCTGCATTCAAGGGTCATATTTGAAATGATGGGTTCAAAGGCTGAATTCCCGTCAAAAATTATACGCAGGCATCGTTTACCGGTCATATGATTTATTTCATGCCCCTTGGGTAAAATCAACTGTTTTGCGGTTTCTGAACGTGGTCTTAGGAATACCTCCCTGACTTCACCGGTTTCAACAATTCTGCCGCCGTTGATTACCGCCACACGATGGCATATCTGTTCAATAACCTCCATTTCATGAGTTATAATCAGGATTGTAACACCCAGGGTGCGGTTAATACTCTGCAGCAGCTCTAAAATGGAGCGGGTTGTGTTTGGATCAAGCGCACTGGTGATTTCATCGCAAAGCAGGACCTTTGGTTTTGTTGCCAGTGCCCTCGCTATCGCCACCCTTTGTTTTTGACCTCCCGACAACTGGGATGGATAAGCATTCAGTTTATCTCCCAGGCCAACAAGCTCCAAAAGTTCCACTGCCCTCTTTCTTGCCTCTTCCTTGGGGACACTGGCTATTTCCATGGGATAGCATACATTTTTCAACGCCGTTCGTTGCTGCAGCAGGTTAAAGCTTTGAAACACCATTCCCATGGATTGCCTTACCTTGAGAAGTTCCCTTGAACTTAATTCACTCATGTACATTCCGTCGAAAATGACTTCACCGCTTGTCGGCTTTTCCAGGAAGTTTATACATCGGACCAGCGTGCTTTTACCGGCACCGCTGAGCCCGATTATTCCAAAGATTTCTCCCTTCCTGATGTCCAGGTTGATATCTTTCAGAACCTCGAGGGTCCCTTCGCCGGTTTCAAATGTTTTGCTTAAATCTCTTAAACTTATCAATCAAGCTCCCCCTTAAACAAAATTAGGAATAAGTATCAGCCGGTAAATAAAAAAGTAGGAAACTTTCTGCTTCCTACTTTTTTGAATGATCATCTATAAAAATCTTATGGGCACTACAACTTTACAGACAGGAGCAGAAAGCAATATGAGAACAGCACAAACCGGACATGCACATACACATGTACATGTTGGATACGCACATAGCAACAGCATTATTGTTCGAAAGTGCCGATATCCCGGTTCTCATAGTGCAACTCCTTCTTTTAAAATATAAACTGATTAGTGAGATAATATAACAGTTTTTCATATATGTCAATAGGGTTTTACTGTTTTTTTCTGTCGGACCACGCAATAAGTTACTATTCAAATGTACCGGTTTGCAATGTCCATCTGCCGTTCCTGCTTCGGGAAAATGCTGCACACAAAACGCATAAGAGAGGTGCCGGCGCTTTCGTTTTCTAACCCCTGGACAGTAACCTTTTTAAGGTTTCGGCATCGTCAAAAAATTGCTCCACACTGTTATCCTTAACAAATTCCAGCATGGCATAGCGGTCTCCCGGCGCCTGCCTGATTACTTTCATATACTCTTCCCACTCATGGAGGCCCGCCTCAAGCGGAAGCCTTTTACCTTCGATCCAATGGAATACATGAATATTTGCAAGGTACGGCAGGACGGATTTTAAACCGTCAATTCGTTCGGCTGCATTCATCTCCTGAGATGGCTGCCAATAAGTTCTTATATTGTCATGGTTAATGCCCTTTAACAGTTTCATGCATGAAGCATTTGTGTCGGTAAGGGTGTTCTTGTGGAACTCAAACGCCACCCTGATATTCTCCCTGCCGGCCGCATCAGTTATTCTGAGCGAATCTGCAACCACTTTTTGCCAGTAATCCTCATCCGCACAGGATGAACCGGCCGTACCCGCCCATACACGTATAACCGGCGCCTTCAATGCTTTGGCAGTATCCAGTACCTGTCCGAAACTGAAACCGTTTTGTTCCCCAACCCTGTAATATGAACCGTATGCAGCCACCTTAAGTCCTGCATCCTCTGTCATTTTCAGCACCCTTTTCGCACATTCGGTATCGCCGTGGGGAACGTGCTTGTCCCCTCCCCATTCAATACCTTCGAGTCCTGCCTTTTTGACAAGTTCTATTATTTCTTCAGGGTTTAAATGCCTGAATGTTACCGAAACAAGGCCTGAACAGATCATAATTGCTCCTTTCTGCAGCCTTCAGCCTGCGGGTAATAAGAATAACCGGCCAGGTTTATTACCTTTCCGGGCTTTGCCCATGTAATACCCATTTCACTAGGCAATTTCCAAAGATTATAGCATTCGGTTAAAGCGCCGGCCAATCCTTCAACGAAGATTACCTCATCACCTGTTGGAAATGTCCCTTTCCTGAGCAGATTTTCAGGAAAGGTTTCTATGTCGGGCATTGATTCCTGCATCCCGTTAATGCACAGGATTTGCGGAAACGCAGCTTCCGGACCGCAGGAAACAGGCTCGCCTGCACCGACCTGGCTGATGAACCTGCAAAGCTTGGTGTAGCTGTCGGCAAACGGAGCATTGTACCGAATAATGGTTCCATCTTTTAAGTGAGCTTCGAGTGAAGTTTCTTCTTTATTTGAGTAATAAACCGTGCCTTCGGTAAACTCATAGCAAAATTCAAGGGAGTTTCGTGTCTCAGCGGCATGTGCATGGGAAGCGAAAAACATCATCTCAACGCCGTCTTCGGTAAAAACCCTTGTTGCTACCGTATCGTAATTTTCAATGTTATTTGCACGGTACAATTCGGCCTGGACAGTAACAGGAGCCGAGCTGCTGTACATGTCTTTGCCGGTTACAAAAAACATGTTGTGCAGGTAATGTGCGGTAGCGTTGTTGGCAATACTGTCAAGCACCCACCTGCCCGAAGGATCCTTCTTTCTCCCGGCCCAGCTTCTGCCGTAATACTTTAAGCTTCTTGGCCAGAGTGCAATTGTTTTTAATCTCCTTGGCTTACCAAAAACGCCTGACAGTATGTCTTTCTTCAACTGCTGAATTTCATCGCTGAATGACCATTGATAGCCAATTGCAAGGGCCTTTCCCCATTTGTTTTTTGCCTCAATCATCTTTTTCGCGTCCTGCACTGTTGCACTGATGGGTTTTTCGCATAAAACATGGCTGCCCATCTCCAGCGCATAACAAACCTGTTCGCAATGAAACTGTATTGGAGAAGCAATAACCGCATATTCCGCGAAGCAATTTGCATAGAAATCCTCAAGGCTTTTATAAACAGGAATATTTCTTTTTCCTACTTCGTCAATGCATGCGCATTTTTCCGGGTAGGGCTCCACGACCCCTGCTATGTTAATCTTGTCCTTATCCTGGTTATCAATAATTCCTTTTACATAAGTATGTCCGAATCCTCCGATTCCGACGATGACTACTGAAACTGAATGTCCCACTGTTTGATTCCCCCAATATTTTCAACTTATTATGCATCAATATGAACCAGATGTCCATTTGATCTTTTCAAAGCATCTACTATTAAAACAGATCTTATTGCCGAATATCCATCAACAAAAAATGGTTTGTTTTCCAGGATACAATCGTAAAATAAGTGAATGATCCTGTTATGAGAAGCGCCCCATTCGGATTTTGCTCCGGTCGGCTGATCACCGTTATAAACTTCTGTTCCATTATCAGTGATAATCTCAAGCTTTTTCTGATCCACAACAAATTTTGCTTTCTCGCAGTTTATTTCAACCTGGGCCAGCTTTCCGCCGGTATAACAGTTGGTAAAATGGCCTACCGCACTGCCGCCGTTAAGAAGGCCGAAATTTGCCATACAACTGTCATCCACTTCATAATCGTCGGTTTCTCTAAGTTTTGCTGCTATTGCCGTAACAGTGCTGATTCCGCCGCATAAATAGTCAAGCAAATCAATTGTATGTATGGCCTGGTTAATGATAACCCCTCCGCCTTCAGTTGCGTACCTGCCACGCCAGCTGGATTCGGTGTAATAGGCGCCGTGCCTGTCCCAGGCAACCTTTGCCATGGCGGATACGATCCTTCCGTATTTACCGCTTTCAAGCTCTTTTTTCGCCATGACAGTCGTTGGGTTCATACGGTTTTGAAAGCATATACCAAGGTATCGATGATTCTTTTCGGCTGCTTCAATCATATTTTTTGCCTCATCAGGATATATTGCCATTGGCTTTTCACAGAATACATGCTTTCCATGCTCCATAGCTTCAATGGCAAGTTCGGGATGTGTATGATGAGGAGTGCAGATATGAACAATATCTACAGCGGGGTCGTCAAGCATTTTTTTATAGTCATTTAAAGGTACACCCCCAAACGTTTTTGAGAATTCAACAGCCCTATCCTCAATTATATCCATGCAGTATAATAATTCAGCATTGGGGCTTTTCAAGACCGCATCGCCATGATTTTTAGATATTGCCCCACAGCCTGTAATGGCTATACCCAGCTTTTTCATATGCGCATCTCCATCCTTAAATTGTATTTTTGTTAATGTGAATCTCTTTCTCCATTGTCTCTTTAAATTGTCCTGGTGTTATCCCTTCGTACTTTTTAAATACACGCATAAAGGTTCGAAGACTGCCGAACCCCACTTTTTCGGAAACGGTATCCAGCTTATGCCCTGACAATATAAGTTTTTTTGCTTCTTTCAACCGCACACTGTTAATATAGTTTGAAAGGCTTTGCCCTTCATGTTCCATGAACGTACGTGAAAGATTAACCACGTGTACCCCCAGTTCTTCAGCAATCATGCTCACATTAAGATTCTGATCGTGGAACTTGTTTTTAACAATTGCAATGCACTGTTTGTGAAGGAAGGCCCCCTCGGGTTTGACTTTCCCGGAATTCTGCTCCCTTATCAGTTCACATACAATATGTACATTCTTTTCAATTTCATTGCACATCACCCTGATGTTGTTTTCCTGAAGCAATGTCTGGAATGATAATTTCGGGAAATTGTACTTCCTTTCAAGCTGGTTAATCACCTTTATTATTGTTCCGGCAATGTTCAGGACCAGGTAGCGTATGGTTACCGGGGTTGAATTGTTCTCTATATTTGAATTTACAATTTTTTCTATGGTTTCAATGACTGCTTGTTCATTGCCTATTTTCAAATTATTAATAATGTGGTTCTCAATTTCTTCAGGGTAATGGAAATTCTGTTCCATCGGTAAGTTTACAAGCTCATGGTAAAATACCGCTTTGTCAAAATTGCGCATGCTGTTGTATTCAATTACCTGGAGCGCTTCCGAATATGCCGCCGGAATGTTTCTCCATGTCCTGTGAATATTACTGCAGCCTGATATAAAGCGTATTACAAAATGCTTGTTTATTGAATTTTTAATTTGACTAATCTTCCCGGAAACATGTTCAAATATAACGTCTTCGCTTTCTTTCGGCGGATTGACGATGAAACCCAGCAGCCTTCCAATATGAAAAAAGTATGTTTTCATCCCTTTCTCCTGCAAAAGCTCTTCGGTGATGTTTTGGAAGATTAGCTGTATCATCTTGTTTTTTTCCTTGTCATCAATAATTTCATTGTCGCCGGGGAAGGGACCTTCGCCGTCGAAAACAAGGAACGTCAGAACCAGAAAGAGATCTGACTGGAACCTGATATCATATTTCTCCAGCATGTGCAAATCAATTTCATTGACAACATCCCGGTTTTCCACCAGGCTAAGCACCATCTGGGATTTAAGGGTGCTTTTCTGCTGTTTAATCATTTCACTTGAAGCCTTCTTTTCATGCTGAAGCTGTTTTATGGTTTGAGTGATATACTGGAATTCGTTCATCGTGCTTCCTGCCGTCCGCAGAGCCGAACCTTCAATGGATTTCACCACCGATTTAAGCGGCGAATAGTTCTGCCGCAAAAGGTAGAAAATCTCAATGCAACCTACAATACAGCATAGGATAATACTGATAATCATTGTATTCTTTATCACGTTAAACTTGGCAAGATAGGTTTTTTCCTCCATAACTATTATATATTTCAACATGGAAGCTGTGGAGCTGGCATGAGACACTATAACCTTCTTTCCGGACAGGGTCATGTTTACACTGTTTATATCCTTGTCAAACATGGCATGATCGAGATCATGATCACTTATCTGCATATCACCAGATTTATATAATACATTGTCTTCACTGTCAATTATAAGAAATGTACCACGGCCGAAAAATTCATTCTTGTAGTTAAGAAAAAGGCTTTCATCAAGAAAAATCAAAACATTGGCATACATCGCACTATGTTTTGCAAGCATGACAGGACTTACCATTACTATCCTGGTTGTGGTTCTTCCTGAAGATTCATAATATTCATAAGGGAAAAAAACAGTTGATGAGTATTTGCTGCTGATAATATCATTCCATAAGTCTCTGGGCAATCCGTATTGAGAAATATATATATCATAAAAGGTATCCGAGTTATTGTAAGAATAATTGGTTATGGCAATATCAGGCCTTGGAAAGTAAATCAGAAACTCAAATTGCTCTTTTGTTGTAAGCATGAGCCTGTGCAATGTGTTTGTAGCCTGGTATAAATCATATGCAGAAACTTCGCTCTTGTCCTTTATAGCAAGAAGCCTCTGGATCATCGGCTCGAATGAAACTTCGGAAATAAATGAGTTTGCTTCATGAAGAGCCTGGTCCATTTTCATTCTTTCCTGTTCGAGGATTAATGTGTTCGAATATTTTATCTCATCCTCGTAAACGGTCAAAAACCTCATCATACTTGCTGTGAAAATGATTAAAGGCAGTATTAATATAGCGATATACGACAAAAGCCATTTGTGTATAACACTATTACTTTTTTTAGACATAACGTTCCCCACTTAATATTATCGGTATCAATTTCCCTTCGAAATCAAATCAGCCTGCCGATGCATTTAATCAATTTCTTAAAAAGATGAGGCCGGGTTTTATAAAGGAGGACGGAATATGATCCCATAAAGTAATCGGAAAAAACCGCCCCCCGTATTATATTTTTGTTTTCGTTTTAAATGCTGGTCCAATCCCGCTCAAAAAGGTTATTTTATATTTTACCTCCGGCTCTCTCCTTAAGCAGATTATAAAACAATTCACCATCCACCGGAATTTCAACCCAGTCGCCGCCTGTCCAGGATGAAAGGTGTATCGCGTTTGATATCTGCAAACCCTTAATCCCGTCATAACCGGGTGAAATCAGCTCGGTTCCGTATAATATTGCATCGCAGAAGTTCTGTGTTATGCCAATATGGCTTGTCATTTTACCTTCCACCGGTATTTCGATCTTTGTGCATTCGGGTTTGCCAAGCCCTTTTTTGTAGCGCCTGTTGAATTCGGGTTCGGGTTCGGATAATTTCCAGAATACTATTTTACCGTCCTCTACAACAATCTTTCCGCACTGTCCGGTTATTTCCAGCCTGTTTGTTCCCGGTGCATCTGCTATGGTTGTAATGTAGCAGCCCGTAGCACCATTTTCATACTCAACGATTGCATAAACGTCATCCTCAACTTCTATATTACGGTGTTTACCGTAATAAACAACGGATTTCACCCTTTTGGGCATTCCGCATATCCATTGCCACAGATCGAGATTATGCGGATTCTGGTTTAACAGTACGCCACCGCCTTCACCTGCCCAGGTTGCACGCCATCCACCCTGATCATAGTAGCTCTGGGATCTGTACCAGTTTGTTATTATCCAGTTTGTGCGTGTTATCTCACCCAGTTCCCCCGACCTGATAACATCCCTTACCTTTTGGTAAACAGGATCTGTTCTTTGATTGTACATAATCCCGAACACCCTGCCGCTTTTTTCAGCAACGGCATTCATTTCTTCAACCTGTTTCGTATATACTCCTGCGGGTTTTTCCACCAGAACATGCAATCCGGCTTCAAATCCTTTTATCGCATATACAGGGTGGAAATAGTGCGGAGCCGAAACAATAATTGCGTCACACTTTCCCGATTCAATCAAATCCTCGGCTTTATCAAAGGTATATATATCTCCGCATATTTTTTTTGCTTCTTCAAGCCTTGCAGGATCAATATCGGCAACAGCTGTTACTTCGGCATTTTTTACAACTCCCTCAGCCAGGTATTTGCCGTGTTTTGATCCCATCGCACCAAAACCGATAATTCCTATTTTCACTTTATCCATAGTACACCTCGAACAATTCTATTTCAAGTCTAATTCCTTTAATATTTTCAAGGCTTTGGCAGCATCTGTCTCAAAGTTTTCCGCCTTGCCTTCTATACTCATCCTGCCGTTATAATTTATCTCTTTCAAAGCTCCAAAGAAATTTTCAAGAAGCTGATCCTTCGAAACCGGGAATCTTCTTCCGTCAAGAGTTGCAACATGGGTATGGATTAATGCGCCGGCCCTGGTTATATTGCTCATTGGTTCGTTTTCACTGAACATATGGAAGCTGTCCGCCAGAAGCCCGACATTTTCCAGGTTTACTTCGGCCTGCATCATCGCTCCTTCTGCGACCGAATTTATTGTATTGGATTCATTCCTGTTAAGGGGTTCTATTACAATGGTTATTCCATATTCCCGGGCTATCTCACCGGTCTTCCGGATAACATCGGCAAGCCTTCTGTGACCCTCGAGGAAGCTCATCCCTTTCGGTATCGTCCGGCATTTGCCGCTTCCAAAAACAACAATTCCGCCCGATAATCTTTCGGCACGTTCAAAAGCACGGTGCAGGTAATCATGAATGGCCATCCAGTCTGAAGACCCATCCAGGAGATTCATTGTTTTCGGAAACAGGATGTTAAAACACTCCACTTTAATCCCCGAATTATTCGCCCTTTTTGCAAGCTCTTCGAACTCCGTCCCGTCCATCTGGACCAGACCGGATATATTGGCCTCAAGATAGTCAAAACCAATCTCTTCAAGCTTTTCAATGTTATCAATTGTTGTGCACACGCCAAACCTCATTTATCCAACCTCCATTCCAGGTTATATGCTTCATTACAATCAGGCTTTCTGAAAATGTATATCTTCATTTAACAGTTCCAATGTTCCTGTTTTTTCTATTTCTATCACAACCCTGCCAAGATCCCCGCTTCCGCTGATGTTTACTTCTTTCGGCGCAATGACCGTAACAAAGCGAAGAGGAACCGGGCCTTTCGATGCAAGGTAGATCTGGGGAATCGGGCTGCGAACCGAATAACCGTATGAAACCCAGCCGCCTATCGGGTCTTCGCTTCCTTCCAGGTAAACCGATGTTATGCCTTCATTCATAAGGCTTACAAAGTTGTATACTGTTCCATTGGGTGTTGTATATTGATAATTGTTCCCGCCCGTACTCTTAAGCTCTCCCGGTGAGAAATTGAAATACAGCCTGAAGTCGTGTTCCTTTTTCCCCAGCCCCGTCAATTGATCATCCACTATATAAATGTCGCCGTTCAGTCTTATGACACGGCGCCTGTGAAATACCGGGTCCTCCATAAATGCATAACCATTATGAGATAAATCAATAATGCTGTAATTTTCAGTTTCTTCAAACCGGTGGCAGTATGTCCTTGCACCGCGAATCCGTTCCACACCGGGCTGGCTTCCCATTTCATGGTCATCTATATACAGCGTATTATGGGCGCATGCAGAAAGGAAATAATGCCTCCAGTTTTTCCAGCACGAGCTGTTGTAAATATATCTTCCGCTGTCAATAAGAATATCCTCACCCTTTATATGCAGTTCGAAATGCAGCTGGTCATTGTGGGAATGAGTGCTTCTTTCACCTCTTTCAAGCTGGATGCCATGTACATGAAAGTAACTGTCGTTTTTATTCCATCCTGTCCGCATAACGTAAATTCCCTGGTCTGTCATCGCAAAATTCCGCTGTTTCGGTGCTTCACCCCGGTTTCCACCCGTTGCAAAGTACAGGAAGTCTTTCCTTCCCGTCAGGTCATGGAATTTTTTAAAATACGCCCTTATTTCATTCAGGTCGCCGGGGTTGAATGACAGGTTCATTCCTTCGTATGGCGAGGTATCGCACCTTCGGTCAAGAAGATCGTTCCTGTCGGCATCGCCTATCATCGGCGTTGAGAAATCGGGTTTAACAAGCTTCATAATGAATTCGGCCGATTTTTCCAAAGTGGGGAATCCATAAGGAGGTACAGGAATATTATTTTTTACGCACATTTCCCATGCCTGCAAAAAAGCAATGCTTGCAACCACATGATAAATAGGAGTGCGCTCCATATGTACGCCGTCATTGTCAAAGGAGTATTTAAGTTCATGCATGACACGGCGGTAACCGGTATTAAACCATGTCTCGGCATTTTTCATCTCAGGGAACATTATACCCAGCTGGAGCAGCGCACTGGACTCCATCGTAAGCCAGTTGCTTGAGCTTCTGTGATTGCTGTAATGGGATACCAGGAAATCCCCATGATCGCATATCATATCAAGGAAAGCAACCCAGCCTTCCCTGTCCCATTCTTCTGAAGACCGGAAGGCAATATAGCAGGGAAGCCAGGTTGTATAAATACGGATTCCTGCTTCAATCTCACGCCATGGATGTGACGGGTATTTCAAGTCCGAAGTTTTATTCTGTACATATTCATCATATCTTTCAAGAGGCCAGGCTTTTGAAAAGCTCTTCAACTGTTCAACAAATCCACGGGTGTACTTTTCATCCCCTGTTAAAACATAAGCCCTGGCCAATGGCTGCCATTGCAGAGTTCTGAAAAGAGTCCAGCTCCATTCGTTGTCCTTTGACGTTTCGACGGTGGGATTATACGTCCAGTCTATCTCACCATCAAATTGGTGCCCGTATAGATTAAGGTTCAATACTTCTTCAGCCTCTTCGAGTATTTTATCATCCTTCAGTTTCAGCATGTCTTCCTTTTTAAACAGGTATTCGGGCCTGCTCCTTGTTGAAAAATGCCTGATAATTTCATCCAGGCATCGGTCAAAATCCTGGTTTTCAAATTTCCGCTTTGCCGATTCAAGCCCGGGATGGTTTAAATCAATTCGCTCAAGAAGCTTAAAAACAGTTGCCATATAACATTCCTTTCTTTGCTTTTCTTGAAAACATATATTTATCTTTTTTAAACATGAATACCTGACCTTATCACTTCAGGCAATAAGGTCAGGCGTTCAATTATTTTTTTACAGACGATTATCTTTTCATGTACCTGTCGTAGCAATTCTGTGTTATTTCAATTGCTCTTTCAATACCGAAAGCTTTTAACTGATTTACATATTCATCAAATTTGCTCAATGGTTCCACACCGGTGATAAACTTGCTTTCCATTTCTTTGCTGTATATCTTGACGTTGTTCATGATTTGCGCAAGCTCTTCACTTTCGGCAGATGTTGCCGATACAGGCGGCAGCAGGTGCTTGCCCATTTCAGTTTGGGTCCACATCCTGAGAGCTTCCTGCTGCTGTGGAAGCCTGTAATATTGCTCGATATAGCGCGGATCCTGTACAAATGCACCGTTCGTATGACAACGCATATAAAGTGACATTGCATTTGTCATTGACAAACCATTGGGATTATCGGTAATCACCGCGGTATATGTGGGAGTGCCGTTAACCATTTCATAGCTTACCCCTTCAATACCGAAGTTCACCAGCATATGTCCTTCCTCGCCGTACATGAAATCCAGAACCCTTGCAGCTGCTTCAACATTCTTGCATGCGGTGGAAATGGCAGCACTCGGTCCGCTGTTGCCGTAAATGGTATTCATCTTTGAGAATTTTGCAAGCCTGCCCTTTACAGGAGTCATAGGCGGTGCCGAAGTAAAATCAATATTGGGATCTGTTTCCTGGAGCGCAGGTATCCATGTACCCATTCCCGATCCACCGGGTGCATAGGTAGCTCCCACCTGGCTGTTCAGTACCTTGGTAGCCTGGGTGTTCTTGTCAACAACCAGGAACTCGCTGTCCAGCAAGCCTTCTTCATACCATTTTCTTGCCTCGGTCAGGTAATCAAGACGGGTTGCATCAATCAGACCGTGCTTAACAACACCGTCTTCAACATAGAAATCATCAAAGCTGTCGAAGCCGGGTCCGAGAAGCCTGGTAAGATGATCGGTTCCGCGTATGGTTAACGGAATTTCGATATTTAGCTGTTCCTTGAATCCTTTAAGCATTGCATACCATTCAGACGCTGTTTCAGGTATGGACATTCCCAGTTTGTCCAGCAGGTCCTTTCTGATTGCGGCGCCTTCCGAGAATAACAGGGCGTTGTTCTCCTCCGTATAGCCTCTCAGGAAAGGATATACATAAAAATGACCTTCATCGGTACGAATCATTTTCTTTATTTCCGGGTATTTTTCAAATAATGCTGTAAGATTCGGGCTGTATTTTTCAAATACTTCACTTAATTCAATTATTACGCCGTTCTCGATTGCAGATACGGGACTGCCCGGATAATCAATCCATTTATACTCGATAATATCCGGATAATCCCCTGAGGCAACAAGGATGCTGAAGGCATCATCAACCTGTCCGGCAGGAGGATGCTGGAATTCTATTTTTACACCGGCTTTTTCCTGCCATACTTTGGCAAACTCTGTTTCCCCCAGGTTTTTAACCACCTGTGCTGTATTGGCATTCAGTTCGGTCCAATATGTAATTACCGGAACTTCCTTTGGCTTGGTACTTGTGTCCTTGTCCTGTTCGGTCTGTTTCTGTGTCCCTCCGGTATTGACTGAACCGCCCGGTGCCTTCTGACATGCCGCAACGGTAAGAATCATGATAAATACCAGGATACATGTTAATAATTTCTTCATCAAACTTTCACTCCTTTTTTATTATTTAAATGCACGTAAAGTGCATAATTGAACTGTGGATTAATGCCAATTCATATACCGTGCTTCCTGAATACCGAGGATAAAATGCCGCCGGCATCTACGTACAATGCTTTTGTGGGACAAACCTGGAAACAATAGCCGCAGCCTATGCATGCATCTGTTTTCCTTGCTTTCCGGTCTGCTATCTCTATTCCTTCATGCCAGCATACATCCACACATTTGCCGCAGCCTATGCATTTTTCAGATAAAACTTCTGTTTCTTTATAAGCTTTGCCAATTGCCTTTACACGCTCGCTTGCAATTTCCGGGGGCATGTTGAACAGTTTCAGTGCATCCCCGCACAGGCTGTCAATATCTTTATATCCGTTATTATCCATCCATTTTTCCAGGTCTTTTATAAGCTTTTCACATGCCGAAACACCACCTGCACATGCAAGCGCTCCAACCTGGACACATTCGCTGCCTGCCATTAGTATCCGGGCTGCCTGTTCAAATGAGAATACGCCGCCCCCTGCATACATTGGCGTTTTTATTCCGGCACTGCGTGCTTCGGCAACGGTGTAGCATACAATCGGCGTTGCCTGGGTGCCGCCGTATCCACCACCCGGCCGCGGCTGTGTTGCCCTCCAGTCAAGGTCAAAACAGAAGGCCTTCCATCTTGCCGTAGGACCAACCGCATCAGCGCCTGCATGCGTTGCCACGTTTATTGAAGTAAAAGGATCACAGCCTTCCACGGCAAGCTTTACCATGACCGGAATTCCCGGAACTTCTTCTTTCATCATTTTTGTACTGTTATAAATCAATTGGTAATAATTAAAGGAACGATTTTTTGCAGTGGCTACCCCGGGTGTGTTGAAATGTAACTCCAGGGCGTCGGCACCTGCATTCTTTATCTCCCTGGCCTGTTTTACCCACTCTTTCTCCCAATTGCCGCCTTTAACAATATCATTGTAATGACCTACCGAAACCCAAAGCTTTATGTCACTGTCCATGTTCTTCTTGATTTTTCTGATCTCTTCACAGTACTGATCCAGGCTGTTAATCGGGTCGGGTATCTGTGTACCTGCTGCATGGCTGTGAAATGCCTGTTTGCCTGTATACATGGCATTGGCATCAGGGCCGATAAAACTGCCTCCTCCGGAGCCATGCCCGAAATTACGCAGTACAATCGCTCCCGGACGGCACATTGCGGTCTTTAAAACATTCCTCGCTCCCTGTGTTGCAGGACTTGATGCTATAACAAACGGATTAATCATATCAAATTTTTTTACGTATAAATCAGCCATTGTTATCTCCCTTCTTCAATCATTTAATTTAAAGCTCCAGCACCCTGTTCCACACACTCTCTTCAACAGGAATCCCAAGTTTCAAGTTTTCCTCCCTGGTACGAAGCATTCCTTCTCCGGGATACCTGACCTTCTGATCGGGGTCTATTGGTTCGGAACTGTGGAGATCTTCCAGAGTTTCGGAAATTGTATTCTTTATTGCAGCCTCATCAGGAAAGCCTGACAAATCAACCGCTATAAAAACCTGGGACAATTCTGTTTCATACGGCAGTTTTCCAACCTGGTATGAAGTTCTGCCTCCTGCCAGTGCCGCAGCTGTCAAATCCAGTACCAGCGACAGTCCCGAACCTTTCCAGAAACCGATGGGCAGAGGCTGATGAGTTTCAAGAATTTCAGATGCATCCCTGGTGATTTCTCCATTTTTGTTAAAGCCTCCGTCAACGGGAAGCGGTTTGCCCCGGCGAGCATATGACTCAAGTTTGCCGTACGAAAACATCGACATGGCAATGTCTACAAGAACATGGCCGTTTTCATTTGGAATACAAAAAACTACCGGATTGTTTCCAAGCTTAGCATCCTTCCCCCCCCAAGCCGGCATATTAGGTACTGTGTTTGTCCATAGTATTCCAATACAGTTGTTATCCGCCGCCATTAAGCCATATGCTCCGGGCCGCATCCAATGGTTTGTATTTGATATTGCCGTTATTCCGATGACATTTTCTTTTGCCAGTTCTATGGCTCTTTTCATGCAAAAATAAGCGTTTAAATTTCCGGGACCCCTTTGCCCGTCATAACGTTCCAGGAAACCCAGCCGTTCTTTTAAAACGGGTTCCTTGTCAACCAATACGCAGCCATTCTTAATACTGTCAATGAACTTGGGGAAACGGTTCAGCCCATGAGTGTAAACACCGTCAAGGCTTGCGTCTGCAAAAAGCTTTGCCGCCAAGTCAGCCCGTTCCCTGTTAAAACCGTATTTCACAAGAACTCGTATAAACTCGTCATACATGGTTTGATAAGGTACTCTCACTTTTAAACCTCCTCAATAATCCACCCTCTTTTCCTGTATCAGGTACTTTGCATTATCCCTTGATTGCACCTACCATAACGCCTTTTACAAAATAGCGCTGCAGGAAAGGATATACGCACAGAACCGGAACCGTGGCAACAACAATTGTTGCGTATTTTATTGTTTCACCGATTAATGCAACATCCTCTCCCGAACCTGCAGTCATCATAGTTGTATCTCCCTGTATAAGGATTTCGCGCAGGATCAGCTGGAGCGGGTACAATTCTCTTTTTCTGAGGAATATCATCGCGTGGAACCATGAATTCCAGTGGTGAACGGCATAATATAGCGTCAGTACCGCAATTGTTGCTTTTGTCAAGGGTACCATTATGGTGAAAAGGATACGCATATGGCTTGCACCGTCTATTTTCGCAGATTCACTCATGCTCTCCGGGACATTAGCCATGGCCGTTCTCATAATAATCAGGTTAAAAGTATTGATTGCGCTGGGAATGATTAATGCCCATATGGTGCCGTCCAGCTTAACCGATTTAACCGTCAGGTAAAAAGGAATCATTCCTCCGTCAAAATACATTGTAATTACAATCAGGATTGTAAGTGCGTTCTTCCACATGAATTCCTTCCTTGAGATTATATATGCTGCCAGGACGGTAAGAAACAGATTCAATGTGGTCCCTGCAACCACTATAAATATGGTGTTCCGATACCCGGTAAGGATATTCGGATTTTTTGCAACCGCCCTGTATGAATCAAGGGTAAATCCCAACGGTTTCAGGATCATTCCCTTATGTCTCATCACCTGTATAGGTTCGCTGAAAGATGCAAATAAAATATGCAGCAACGGTATGAGTATAACCAGGATTACCAGGATAAAGAATATGACATTAAAAACATCAAAAATCCTTTCACCAAGGCTTTCTTTTATTTTCATGCTGTTCTTGGCTTTCATTTGTCACGTCCCCTTACCATAAGCTTGTTTCACTGACCTTCTTGCTTATTTTGTTGGTACTGTATACCAGGATAAAGCTGACCACCGAGTTAAACAACCCGACAGCGGCACTGTAGCTCCAGTTGAACTGCAATAATCCTTTACGGTATACATATGTGCTTATAACTTCAGCCCTTTCATAAGTCAGTTCATTGTACAGGAGTATTATTTTCTCATGCCCTATATTAAACATCTTGCCTATTTGCAGGATAAGCATAATTATTATGGTACTGGCCAGGCCGGGTAACGTAATATGAATCAACTGCCGGAACCTGCCCGCACCGTCAATTTTGGCAGCTGTGTACAGCTCGGGATCTATACTGGTTAGAGCGGATAAAAATACTATAGAATTCCATCCCATATTCTGCCATATGCCCGAGATTACATATATAGGTACAAAGTAATCCGGATTGTTCAGCATTGTGACAGGCTTAAATCCAAAGAAGGAAAGAACCTGGTTAATTCCGCCGTCTTTAACTGTCAACTGGATAATCATGCTGCATACAACAACAACGGAAATAAAATGCGGCATATATGTAATAGTCTGGACAATGCGGGTGAATTTTTTGCTTTTTAATTCATTAATCAATAATGCCAGTATTATTGGTACCGGAAAACTGAAAAGCAGGTTTACAACACTTATATATATTGTATTCCTGAGTACTCTGGGAAAATAGTAATCATTGAAAAATGCCTTAAAGTGCTTTAATCCAACCCAGTTGCTTCCATAAAAACCCTTTCCGGGTGTATAGTCCTTAAACGCTATTGCTATCCCAAACATGGGACCGTACCTGAAAATAAGGTAGAAAGCAAGGATTGGTATAGCCATCAGGTATAATTCCCTGTTTTTGGCAAAATCCTTTTTTACACGCTGGAAAAAGCCTGGTTTCTTCTTTTGCAAAGGTACAGCAGCGACAGGTGCACCCTCTGTATTTATATTACCTTTAACCATGATAACACCTCGTTTGGATTTATGTCCATAATTTCCAATGTCGACTGAAGTGAATGTCATTTATTAATTTTCAGTTCGTTTTTACGGCATGATTAATCCTACCACACCCGGATTTAAAGGTAAATTGACACTATTTATTCAAATGACATTTCTTTCGGGCACCGGTAAACTACATAGACAATTCTTTCAGCATGGGACATTTCTTTCGAAAAGGCATGGAGAGCGGTTTCTCAGCTTTCCTGTCTATCCCCCGTGCGGCTCTTTTTTCTGTACTGCAAAGGCGTTATATTCTCCATTTTTTTGAAGATCCTTATAAAGTGATTTACATTGTTAAATCCCGAATTAATGCAGACCTGTGTGACATCTTCATCGGTATACAACAGGAGATCCTTCGCCCTTGAAATTCTCTGCATTATTAAATATTCCCTGAAAGTAAAACCAGTTATTGTTTTGAACTTGTGAGATATATGGAACTTGTTTGCAAAAAACAGCCTTGAAACTTCGTCCAGGCTGATTGGATTCATATAGTTTTCTTCAATATACTTTTGAATCCTGACTATTATATTACCCGAACCACCCAGGTTATGTACAGGAAAATACCCCGGGCTGCTTCTGTACAACAATACAAAAACCATGTTCAAAATTGATTTAGCAGCATCCTCCCAGAATTCTTTTTTGCTCTTTACCTCGGTATATAAATATTCCAGGTTTTTAACAATTACATCCTTCATTTCACCGTCATTCCTGAGAACATGCTGAAAGTTTTCAGGACGGTTGTTAAAAACCGAAGAAAAAACGGGATTTTGAACCGAAGCTTTGAAAAAATCGGATTTTACCAGGATGTAATAGCGTCTGTACGGGTACTCCAGGACCTTCAGGTTATGAGTTTCCATGTTATTAATGAAAATGAAGTTGTCCCGGGAAACTGTATAATGCTTGTTGTTTATCCGGCATTCAACTTTTCCGTCCAAAACATATATGATCTCAAAAGAATTATGAAAATGATCCTTCAGTTCAAGCTCATCACTGCTTTCATCATATACGGCATCAATATTACGGTGAAAAAACATAAGGCACTCCTTAAAGGCTAAATAATTACTTTTCAGAATTACCTGCAATATCCATCTCCGGATCCTGCTTCAGGATATATCAAATGCTCCTGGAACTCGGTGGCATGATACAGGATAAATCCATTTTCACTTTAATGTCCGGTCAATATTGTCTGTCCTTCGGTGTATTTATTAATATGCAGCGCAAGATACGCTAATTTTTTAACAAGTACATTATAGAATTTCCGGTCATTTTAATATATATTATCAATTAAAGATAATTTTATATTTTATCTTATCATAACTTGAACTACTTATAAAGTGCAGGACTAAAAACAACCGCAGAACAGGGTGGTGGAATAATGGATTTTAAAGAATTCAACTATCAAAATATTGAGGACTTTAAAAGTGATATCAGGAAAATGGGATTGGACATTCCTTTATCGGACAACCTGGAATACCTTTCAGGGCAAGTGAAAGTTGGCAGCTTCACATTAGCCAACTCGTTGGCAATAAATCCAATGGAGGGTACAGACGGAAAGCTTGACGGAAGCCCCGACGACCTGACAATCAGAAGGTATAAACGCTTTTCCGGGAGCGGAGCCGCATTGATATGGTTTGAGGCAGTAGCCGTCGTGCCTGAAGGAAGAACATGTCCACGGCAGTTATGGATTCACAGGGACAATCTTCCGGCATTTCAAAGGCTATGCAATGATATAATTGAAAATTCCCGCAATGCATCGGGCTTTACACCTTTGTTGATCATGCAGCTCACCCATTCAGGGAGATTCAGCAAACCCCAGGGAAAACCCGCTCCGGTAATAGCCGTGCATAACCCATACCTCGATCCAAGGTTGAATATTGATGAAAACTACCCGGTAATCAGCGACAGCGAACTGGAGCAGCTTGAGGATAAATTCGTTGAGGCGGCGGTTCTTGCGAAAGAGGCGGGTTTTCATGGAGTTGACGTCAAATGCTGCCACCGGTATCTTAACTCCGAACTTCTTTCGGCATTTACCCGTGAAGGCAAATACGGAGGATCGTTTGACGGCAGAAGCAGATTCCTTTTAAATACGGTGAAAAAGATAAAAGAAAGACTTGGTAATGATTTTATTGTAACAACCCGTTTGAATATTTACGATGGAATTCCTTATCCCTATGGATTCGGCGTTGACAGGGAAGATTATTTGAAACCCGACTTTACAGAACCTGTTCAACTGGTTAAAAAACTTAAAGAACTGGGGATGCCGCTTATCAATCTTACCATGGGAACCCCGTATTACAATCCTCATGTGAACAGGCCATATGACAAGGGTGGCTATATACCACCGGAACATCCGCTGGAAGGCATTCACAGGCTAATAACAGGTATAGGTGAAATTCAGAAACAGGTTCCCGGCATTGCCGTTGTCGCCACGGGCTACAGCTGGCTAAGGGAATTTGCCCCCTTCATAGCGGCAGGGGTGCTGGAAAAAGGCCTGGCAACTGTAATAGGCTTCGGCCGCCAGTCCTTCGCATATCCTGAGTTTGCAAAGGACATACTATCGGGCAAGGGCCTGGATCGGAACAAGTGCTGTATTGCCTGCGGTAAATGCGTAGAGATAATGCGTGCAGGCGGAACTACAGGATGTGTTGTCCGCGACGCGAAGGTATATGCTCCGATATACAGGGAATACTGCAGGGGATAGAATATTTTTGTAAATTGCAATTTAACGGACTTACCTAAAAAAAGCCGGATTCCAGGATGGAATCCGGCCTTTTATCGTCATTCCCCATATATGGTTTACAGCAAATGATACCCTTCTGCTAAATATTAAATCCTGCTGCCGGAATTCCATTAATGTCAGAGGAAATTTATTTCGTGTAAACTGTTAGGAAGGAAAAAACATATTCTATATACATTTTTCAACAATTCCATTTTTCATTACAAGTTTTATATGCTCCCTGCCGGTAATACAGCTGATGTCCTCCAGCGGATTCCCGTCTGCAATTACAATATCGGCAAGTTTGTTTGCCTCAAGGCTTCCCAGTTTGTCTGCGCATTTCATAAGGTATGCACCGTTAATTGTCCCGGCTTTAATGGCTTCCATCGGGGTCATGCCGGCCTGTACCATGGCTGCAAATTCCATTCCGTTTTTTGCATAAGGTGTATTTCCGGAGTTGCTGAAATCTGTCCCGAGTGTTATCCGTATACCGGCTTTTCTTGCCATTTCAATGGTTTTTATATTCGCCTCTGCGCATAGTTTTGCTTTTTCCGCAACAACAGGATGCAAGCCCGGAAAACTGGCTACATTTAGTGAAATGTACAGTGTTGTCACGA
>ENA-UPSA01000837-UPSA01000837.1-bioreactor-metagenome-genome-assembly--contig:-NODE-837-length-38297-cov-5.492940_pt1 | contig 38297 bp, 29 predicted proteins | sample MGYA00238183_ERZ773288 | MGnify/ENA primary metagenome ERZ773288 (study PRJEB29028, sample SAMN07631243) | bioreactor metagenome | isolation source: Switchgrass digestor | place: USA: Dartmouth... | reverse complement strand
CGTCCCGACTCGCCGGTTCTGCTCACGACCCAGCGCTTCCCCCCCGAGCCCGCGGCCGACGGGACTGGCCAGGAGGCCGGGCCCCGGGAGCAGGATGGCGGCTCTCGCGGCCAGAGCGGCAACCCGGCGCGGCCCGCCCCGCCCGAGGGTGCGACCGTCGCCGCCGAGGGCCCCGAGGGCTTCGTGGACCTGCTCCCCCTCTTCGGCCCGCTCAGCCAGGCAGTGGCGTACGCCGAGTGCACCTTCGCGGCCCCCGCAGACGGCGAACTGCTCCTCCGCCTTGGCTCCGACGACGGCTACCGACTCTATCTCAACGGCCGGTGCGTGGCCGACGTGCCGGTCTTCCGGGGATCGGCGCCCGGACAGGAGGAATACCGGCTCCCGGTGGGGAAGGGCGCAAACCACCTGCTGCTCCGGGTTCACCAGGGCATCGGGGACTGGCACTTCTTTGCCACCGCCTACCTGCAACCGAAAGGGGAATGATGATGCGCACCCTACTGCTGACCCCCGACCTGCTTCCCCAGGCCGTGGACCTGTGGAACCGCGCCCTGGGCGCGCACTTCCCGATGCGCCCGGCGCTCCTCAAAGCCAACCTCTGGGAGGAACCCAACTTCGACGCCGAGGGCAGCCGCACCGTCCTGAAGGGCGACCGGCTGGTCGGTTTCATCGCGCTGAAGCGCCGCACCGCGCCCATGGGGAACCTGCCCGCCGACCAGAAGGGCTGGATCTCGGCCCTGGTGGTGGATCCCGAGTTCCAGGGGCAGGGCGTGGGCACCGGCCTCCTGCGGGACGCCCTGGCCCATCTGCGCCAGTTCTCCACCGAGCCGGTGGGGATCGGCAGCGACCCCGGCCACTTCTTCCCCGGGATTCCGCTCGAGTGCCGCCAGGCCCTGGACTGGTTCGCCCGGCGGGGGGCCGAGCTGGGCGGTCTCTCCTGCGATCTGGTGAGCCACGAGATCGCCGCCTACACGCACCCGGAGGCGGCCCTGCAGGCCTTCCGCCGCTCGCCATCGGTGATGTACCGTCCGATGGAAGACGGGGAACAGGAAGCCGTGCTTGCCTTCATGCGGCAGGAGTTCCCGGGCCGCTGGGCCTGGGAGATGGAGCAGCACCTGAGCCGGGGCGGGAACCTGGAGGACGTGATGCTGGCGCTGGACGAAGGGCAGGTGGTGGGCTTCGCCCGGATCCATACGCCGCGGTCCCGCCGGTTCGGGCCGGGCATCTACTGGGCCCCGCTCTTCCCGGGCGCCCACGGCGGCCTGGGACCCATCGGGGTGGGCGCTGCCCAGCGGGGACGGGGCATCGGGCTCGGGCTGCTTTCGGCCTCCATCGCCGAGCTGCGCAACCGGGGGGTCGAGAGCGCCGTGATCGACTGGACCGGGCTGATCCGTTTCTACGGCATCGTGGGCTTCCGCCCCTGGAAGTGGTACGTGATGGCCTCGTTCAAGTAGCGCCCGCCCGTCCGGCCCGCAGTTCGCCGCAGGCGTGGCCGGCCAGGTCGGCCGACGCGAGGTTCGCAGTGCGACCTGCCGACGCGCCCGGGGCGTACAGTTCCTGCACCCATCGCTCCACTCGATCTCTGGAGGGAACACGCCATGACATGGATCGACGCCACCGACCCCCGCCTGCAGGTCGCCGGGCTCCCGTGGCTGGCCGAGAACCGGGGCAAGTTCCTGCGCCTGCCGGAGCGGGCGAAAGGACAGGTCCGTCCGCCGATCTGGTGGCTGGCCCAGATGCCTTCGGGCGGCCAGATCCGCTTCCGCTCCGACACCACCTCGATGCAGCTGCGGGTGAGCCACAGCGAGCACGTGCACATGTGGAACATGGCCCGGGTCGGCCACAGCGGCATCGACGTCTACGTGGGCGGCCCGGGCCGGCAGCGCTACTGGGTGAGCACCACGCCCCTGGGGGACGACCCCACATACGAGTGCGACCTGTTTGCAGGCCTCACTCCGGAGGTGCGGGAGTACACGCTCTACCTGCCCACCTACAACGACCTCACCAGCCTCCAGATCGAGCTCAGCCCCGGGGCCCAGGTGCTGCCTCCGACCCCGTTCGCGCTGCCGAAGCCCGTGGTCTTCTACGGCAGCTCCATCACCCAGGGCGCCTGTGCCACCCGGCCCGGCAACGGCTACGTGAACACCCTCGGCCGCCTGCTGAACGTGGAGGTGGTGAACGAGGGCTATTCCGGCAACGGCCTGGGCGAGCCCGAGATGGCCGCGCTCCTGGCCGAGCTGGACCCCGCCTGCTACGTGCTCGACTTCCACTGCAACGTAGAAACCCCCGAGGAGCTGGCGGAGGTCTACTACCCCTTCTACCGCACGCTGCGGGAGGCGCACCCCGACGTGCCCATCGTGATGGTCAGCATGCTGGAGCTCCCGCAGGAGCTGTACCGCCCCGAGGTGCGGGCGAAGCGGCTCGGCCAGACCCGCGTAATCCTTGAGGCCTACCGCCGGGGCATCCGGGAGGGCGACGACCGGCTCACCTTCGTCGACGGCGCCTGGCTGCTGGACGCGCAGACGGAGGGCGCCTACGTGGACGGTGTCCACCCCACCGACCTGGGCTTCGCCCTGATGGCCCGGCGGCTGGAGCCGGTGCTGCGCTCTGTGCTGGGGCTGTAGGCCGGCCATCGACAAGTCAGGCCCGGGGCGGCTTGCCCCGGGCCTGTTGCGTACGATCCCATTTGTGTCACGCGGACCTCTCTCAGATTTGAACGCGCATCCCGTCGTAGGCCACGGCGAACCCCTCCGGGCAGAGCCGCTCCTCCAGTTCGGCGTGCAGCAGCCCGCCGTTGTGGGAGAAATGCGTGGCCACGAAGCGCGTCTCCGGCGTGGCAATGCCCCTGGCCAGCATCCGGCGCCGCACCGCGACCACCTCGCCAATGCCCATGTGGCCGCCGCGGAAGGTGAGCGGCCCGTTGGTGCAGTCCAGCACCACGGCGTGCAGCGGCGACCGGTTCGCCAGGTAGGCCCACGTCTCCTCCGGGAAGAGGTCGGTATCGAGCCCCCAGAGGAGGCGACGGCCTCCCCGCTCGATCAGGTAGAGGTAGCAGGTCTCCAGCGGGTTGTGGTCCGCGAGCAGCGGCGTGATGCGGAAGTCGCCCGCGGCGAAGGGCTCGAAGGGCCGCACCCGGCGCAGCACCACACCGGTGGTGCGCTCCACGGCCAGCGCCTGCCGGGCCATGGCCAGGGCCTGGTCGCCGGCCCAGACGGTGAGGTCGTGCTCCAGGCCGTGGGCGTACACCGTACCCCGCAGGGCCAGGTCGCCCGGAGCGAAGTGGTCGCCGTGCGCATGGGTGACGATCAGGTGCTCCAGCCGGGTGAGGTCGATCCCCTGCTGCAGCGCCTGCATGTACGTGTCAGGGCCGAAGTCAATCTTCAGCACCCCATCGACGACGGCGCCGGCACGGGTACGTACATCCCTGCCCCCGCGCCGGCGCGCCTCCTGACAGTACTGGCAGCGGCACCAGACGGCCGGCCAGCCTTCTGCGGCCGCAGTGCCCATGATCACCAACTCCACGGGCCTCACCTCCCTACCGCGCCCGGGTGCAGACCGAGCGCATGGCGTCCACGTACCAGGCGGTCACCGTCTGCGGCCGCGTGATGGCGGTGCCCACCACCACGGCGTGCGCCCCCAGTTCCAGGGCCCGGGCGCAGTCCTGCGGGTCCCGGAACCGGCCTTCCGCCACCACGGGGACGGAGATCCGGCTGACCAGTTCAGCGATCAGCTCCAGGTCCGGGCCCTCCAGGCGGCGGCTGTAGGAGGTGTAGCCGCTCAGGGTGGTGGAGACCAGGTCCACCCCCAGCTGTGCCGCCGCCAGGCCCTCCCCCAGGGTGGAGATGTCCGCCATCACCGGCAGGCCGGGGTAGGCCAGGCGGATCTGACGCAGCAGTTCGGCGTTGGTGAGCCCGTCAGGCCGGGGCTGGTCCGTGAACTCCACGGCCACGATGTCAGCCCCGGCGTCGGCGATGGAGCGCACCTCGGTCATCGTCGGGGTGATATAGACGGGTGAGTTGGGGTAGTGCTTCTTATAGAGTCCGATCACCGGCAAGGGCACCGCCTGCCTGATGGCGCGCACGTGCTGGGGGTAGTTGGTGCGAATCCCCACCGCACCACCCACGTGCGCTGCACGGGCCAGGGCGACCATGTGCTCGACCCCCCAGAGGGGGTCGCCCGGCTCCGCCTGGCAGGAAACGATCAGCCCTCCTTTGAGTGTCGCGATGACGTCGTTCATCCAATCCACTCTTTCTCGCTGAAAATGGGGTCCACGGCCGTGCCCGCTACACGAGCCGGTCCACCACCGCGCTCGCCGTCTTCTCGGTGAGCCGGAGCGACCGCTCCCGGTCGCGCAGGGCGAGGGCGACGTAGATCACGTCGAGCGCGTGGATCTGGGCGATCTTCGCCGCAAACGAACTGCCCTCCAGCGGCGCCTCCCGGGGTGCGGTGAGGAGGACGATGTCCGCCTCGGCCGTGATGGGCGAGCGGGCATGGGCCGTGAGGCAGATGGTGGTGGCGCCCGCCTGCCGTGCCGCCCGCAGGGCGGCCAGCGTGTCCTTGGTGGAGCCGGAGTGGCTGATGCCGATAGCCACGTCCTCCGGCCCCAGCAGCACCGCGGACATCGCCGCGTAGTGCGGGTCGGGGATGGCGGTCATGTTGATGCCGATCCGGCGGAAGCGGTACATCGCGTCCAGGGCGGTCACGCCCGACGTGCCCACGCCGTAGATCTCCACCCGGCGCGCCCGCCGGATGGCCTCGACGGCCCGGTCGACCGCCGCGGGGCTCAGCAGGGCCCCGGTCTTCGACACGGCGTCTGCGTTGTTCTGCGTCACCTTGGCGAGAATGGCGCCCGGGTCGTCAGACTCCTCGAGGTCCTCCCCCAGGTTGCGGGCCCCGAGCGACTCGTCGCGGGCCAACAGCAGCTTGAACTCCTGGTAGCCGCGGCAACCGAGGGTCCGACAGAAGCGCAGCACGGTCGTCTCGCCCACCCCGGCCTTCTCGGCCAGGTCGGTCACCGAGTCGAAGATCGCCGCCTGGGGGTCGCTGAGCACCGCGTCTGCGACGCGCCGCTCGGCTTTGGTCAGCGACCCGTGAATCGACTGGATCCGCAAGAGCAAGCCCGTACCAGGCTCTGCACTGGCCATCGTCGCGCCACCTCCACCGGCTCGCGATGCCGCTATCCCTTCACGGCTCCGGCGACGCCGTTGATGAAGTACTTCTGCAGCAGCAGGAAGAGGATGATCATCGGGGTGATGGAGATCACCGTGCCTGCGGCCAGGTAGAGGAAGTTGTAGGAGAACTGCCCCTGCAGGTAGAGCAGGCCGGCCGCCAGCGGGTAGTTGTTGGGATCCTTCATGACGACCACCGGCCAGATGAAGGAGTTCCAGTGCGCCATGAAGTCGAAGATGACCACGGTGAGAAGCGTCGGTCGAATCAATGGTACCATAATTCGCCACCAGATGAAGAACTCGCTCGCTCCATCAATGCGGGCGGCCTCCTCCAGCTCCTTCGGGATGGTGGTGTAGGCCTGCCGGAGCAGGAAGATGGAGAAGATGGTGGCGGCGCTGGGCAGGACGACGCCCAGGAAGGTGTTGGTCAGGTGCAGGGTGCGCAGGGTCATGTAGTTGACGATCATGCCGGCGCCGTTGGGGATGATCATCGTGCTGAGCAGGGCGCCGAAGATGATGTCCCGGCCCGGGAAGCGCATCCGCGCCAGGGGGTAGGCCGCCAGGGTGCTGAACGTCAGGTTGAGCCCCACGCCCAGGGCGGTGATGATGGCCGTGTTCCGGAGGTACCGGAAGATGGGCACCATCTTGGCCACGCCGATGTAGTTGGCCAGCGTGGCCGGCCGCGGGATCATCTGCGGCGGGAAGGCGTAGACGTTACCCGGCGTCTTGAACGAGGTGGAAAGCAGCCACAGGAAAGGGAAGACCATCAGGATGGCGATGGCGATCATGAGCAGGTACAGGAGGACATTCTTGATCACCGTGCGGACCTTGCCGGCCCGCTTCAGGGCGATGCTGCTCATTCTGGCCTGAACCCTCCCTTGTTGAGGCGGAAGGTGATGAGCGAGAAGGCGAAGATGATGAGGGCCATCACCCATCCGAGGGCGGCGCCGTAGCCGAACTCGAAGTGCTGGAAGGCAGTCTGGTAACTGTAGAGCGCCACCACGTTGGTGCCGGCCCCGCCGCCGGTCATGGCCATCACCTCTTCCATCACCCGCAGGGCGCCCATCACCGACATCAGGGTGGCAATCAGGGCGAAGGGCTTGAGCAGCGGAATGGTCACGTGCCGGAGCACGCCGACCTTCCCCGCGCCGTCGATGGCCGCCGCCTCCTCCAGCTCCTTGGGGATGGACTGGAGGCCGGCCAGGTAGATCACCATGTAGTAGCCGAACCCCTTCCAGGCGGTCATCGCCATCACGGACCAGAGGGCCAGGCGCGTGTCACTCAGGAAGTAGATGGGCTTGTCAATGATCCCCCACTGCAGGAGCGGGGCATTGATGATGCCCTTGTAGTCGTAGAGCCACTTCCAGGCGATGCCGGCCGCGATGGACGAGGTGACGACGGGCAGGTAGTAGGCGGTCCGGAAGATGCCCACTCCCTTCAGGGGGCGGTTCACCAGCACCGCCAGGAGGATGGCCCCGATCTGGATGACCGGCACCACCGCCACGTAGAGCACGCTGTTCTTCAGCGCTTCCCAGAAGTAGGGGTCGCTCATCAGGCGCCGGAAGTTGTCCAGGCCGACCCAGCGTGTCTCGCCCACCACCGAGTAGTTGGTGAAGGCCAGGGGCAGGCCGTAGATGATCGGCCAGAAGACGAAGAGCGCAATGATCACCAGGGCCGGGAGCATGAACAGGTACGCCACGCCGGTGGTACGCCAGTCGATGCCGGACCACCACTTGCGCAGGCGGGATGCGAAGGAAGGCTTCGTGTCCACACCTGCCGCCCCGGGGGAAGCCAGTGTGCCCATAAACAACCCCCCTGATTGGAAAGTGAAACCTTTTGAAGGAAGGCCGGCGGCTGCCTTGATGCCGCCGGCCTCCGTGCGTTCAGGAGACTTACTCGGGCTGGGCCAGGATGTTGTTGACCTGCTCCTCGAGCCAGTCCACGCCCTCCTGGGCCGTGATCTCGCCGAGCATGACCCGCTCCAGGGCCTTCAGGTAGGCCTCGTGGACCTTGCTCTGCTTGCCGCCGATGCCCAGGGTGAAGTCGTAAGAGATGGCCATCTGGTCAACCGTGATCTTCCGCGCCTTGTCCTCCAGCGGGTTGCCGGTGTCCTGGCTGAAGAACGGATCCTTGGCAGCCTCCTTGGTGGAGGGCAGGATGTTCACGATCTTCGCGAACTCGAGCTGGCTCTCGTCGTTGGTGATGAAGTTGGCGAACTTGATCGCAGCCTCGTGGTTCTTGGAGGCCTTCGGCACGACGACGTTCATCAGCGAGGCCTGCAGCTTCTTGCCCTTGTCGAGGATGTACGGGGCCACGTCGGTGACGGCGTAGATCTCGGGGGCGTTGTCGCGGACCCGGGTGAGGAACTGCGGGCCGGTCAGCAGGAAGGCCAGCTCGCCCGCCATGTAGCGGTTCAGGGCCTCGTTGTAGTTCTTGGTGATGGAGTCGTGCGGGATCACGTCCTGCTCGATCCAGTCACGCATCCGCTGGTAGACGGCGACGGCCTCGGGGGTGTTCAGGGTGGCCTTGGTCTTGTCCTCGTTCAGCCACTCGACGCCCGCCATGTTGAACTGCACCATGTTGCGGTCCGGCATGAAGGCGTACTTGCCGGTCTTCTCCTTGATGGTGCGGGCCCACTCGGTCATCTCGTCCCACGTGGTGGGGGCGTTGGCCGGGTCGAGGCCGGCGGCCTTGATGATGTCGGTGTTCATGATCAGCAGGGCGGACGTGGCGTACCAGGGATAGGCGTAGACGCCGCCCTTGAAGGTGGCACCCTGCAGCAGGCTCTCCTGGTAGATCGACAGGGTCTCGGGCGCCTCGGCCTTCAGGTCGACCAGCGCGCCCTTCTGGGCCATGTTCAGGGCCATGCCGGTGTTCAGGTTGACGACGTCGGGCGCCTCGTCAGAGCCGATGGACGTGAGCAGCTTCTGCTCGATGGCGTCGTACGGCAGGTCGGTCCACTTGACCTTGATGCCTTCGTTCTCGCTCTCGAACTTGGCGATCCGACCGTTGATGTAGTCATCGAAGGTGGGGGACAGGGAGATCGTCCAGAACTGGATCTCCACCGGGTTCTTCTGCCCGGTCTGCTGACCACCGCCGGACGGCGCAGGCGTCTCGCCGCCCTTGTTGCCGCTACCCGCGCAGCCAGCCAGCACGCCCAGGGTGAGTACGGTGGCGATGGAGAGCGCCATGCCTTTGCGAGCCTTAGAGAACATCAATGGGCACCTCCTCAGAGTGTGTGAATCCTGAGCCCTTTCCTGGCGGCTGGGCGCCCTGGCCCGATCGCGGCGCCTGTCCTCCAGGTCTGAATGGAGGATTCTCCGCCTGCACGGTGGATTCCTCCTTCGCGAGTACAACTTTCGGAGGAAATCTCCGCTTCTCGACGACAAAATGGAATGAGGCGCGGAGGAATACTCCTTTTCACCTCGGTACACGGGGGCCGCACCCTTTTCACGCGAGCGCTTCCCGAGTCGCCTCCCACCAGTCGTAGCCGTCCACGTAGCAGAGGTCGAAGAGCATCACGCCGGCCGAGCGGGCCCGGCAGGCGGCGATCGCCTTCCGGTACTGCGCTACGTTGCCCTCGTACTGCTGCAGGAAGAGCGAAGCGATCACCGGGGTGGCACCCATGACGGCCGCCCCGGCCAGGTCGGCGGCGCCCTCCACGCTGTACCAGTCGGCGGGGGAGCTCTTGGCCCGGGCCTCTTCCACCGTCACCTCGGGGTAGTAACAGCCGCTGCAGAGGTAGTCCAGCAGCTCCGCGTAGCCGGTGTCGGCGTAAGTGGGCGGCAGGAAGGGCAGGCCGGGATCATAGCGCCGGCTCGCCCAGTTGACCCCCACCTGGTAGTAGAGCGGATACCAGGAGCCGGTGTAGTCGCCGAAGAACAGGTTGGGCCGGATCGCCTTCACCCGCTGCCGGGCCGCCGCGAAGAAGTCCCGGATCGTCGCTGCCCGGTACTCCAGCCAGGCCCCGAAGAGCGGCCCCGGCGCGCAGCGGGTCCCGGGGATCACCCCGAGGCCCCCGGCGGGTGCGGCGTACCCCGTCACGCCGCCGTGGGTATCCGGTGCGGGCGCCGCTGCGGGCACAGTCTCCTCCCCCGGCCGCAGGATGCGGTAGACCCACTCCGGCCAGTCAGGGCCGTCCAGCCGCTCGCCGGTCCGCCCGGCCAGCGCCCGGCGGGTGTGGTCGCTGAAGTCCACGTGCAGCCCGTCGTACCGGCCCCGGTCGAGGCAGAAGCCGTCGATGGGGTACTCGCGGGCCAGCTCCTCCAGCACCTCCAGGAGATACTCCTGCACCTCGGGATGGCCGGGGTTCAGGAAGCCGACGCCTTCATTATTGATGGGCACGCCGGTGACGAGGCCCTGCGGCACCCGGGTGTACGGGTGGCAGACCGGCCGGAGGGTGGCGGGGTCGAGGCCGTAGACCACCGACTGCCAGTCGGGATGCCGGCTGGCCACGTAGGCCGGGTGGTGGTGCGACCAGCGGCCGCCGCTGAAGACGTCCGGCGCCGCGTGGACCCGGAGCCCCCGCTTGTGCCCCTCTTCCAGGACAAGCGCCAGGAGGTCGTAGTCCTCGGGGTAGTCGCCGTGCACCTGGGAGCGGTGGGGTACCAGCCGGCTGCGGTAGAGGGCGAGCCCGTCCGGACTGCGCACGTTGACCAGCAGGTCGGTGATGCCCGCCTCGGCGCACCGCTCCACCATGCGGGCGACCCCCGCCGGCGTGGAGAGCCGGGGCGCGTTGGCCGACTGATCGAACCAGACCATCTTGGGTTCGGGATGCAGGGGCAGGGTCTCGACCATGTTGGTTTTCCCTCCTCACAGACCGGGGCGGCGGTAAGGGCGTCCCCCGGCTGCATGCTCTAACGGCGCCGCTGCGCCACCAGCCCCCGCCCCCAGGCCAGCGAGAGCCGGGCGAAGTCGTCCCACAGTCGGTCGAGCGGATGCGTGGAGTGGGAGCAGGGATACGACTGGAGCCGCTTCACGCTGCTGCCGAGGGCGTGGTAGATGGCGGCCACCGTCTCGCCGGGCACCACGTCATCCAGCACGCCCAGCCCGATCAGGGCCGGCACCCAGATCAGCGGCGCCACGTTGACCACGTCGAAGTAGCGCAGGTTCTCGATCAGGGCAGCCCGCTCCTCCGGCGTGACGGCGGCCAGGAGCCGGTTCACCTCCGCTCCCGATCCCCGCTTCACCAGGCGCTCGCGCAGGCGGTAGGCACCGAAGGTGGGGACGGAGGCCACGACGCCCATCAGGTTCCGAATCCACGGGGCGGCCAGCAGCGCCAGGCCCCCTGCCATGGAACCGCCCGTGAGCAGCGTGAGGCTGGGGTCGGCGCCGGGAAGCGACCGGGCCACCTCGGCTGCGCGGATGAAGTCGGCCACGGCCCCCCGCAGAATGTAGCCCCGCCGGTCCGCAATACCGTGGACCGCCCAGCCGGGGATGCCCGGGTCGCCGGCCTGGCGGCTCCGGCCGTAGCCCCGCACGTCTACCGTGACGGTGATCCACTCCGGATCGCCCTCCACCACGAAAGGCTCGCTGCCCTGGGGGATGCCGTACCCGTGGCCCCGAATCCACTGTGGCCGCAGGGAACGCCAGGGGCCGGGCGGGATCGTGAAGGTGCCCCCGATTCGGCGGCCGCCCAGCGAGGTGGCGTACCACTCCCCGCGCCCGGCGTCGGGGTCGAGAAGCCGCAGTTCCAGGTCGAGCGGCGTGGCATTCAGTTCGGCCACTACCTCGGCCCAGAAGTCGATCAGGTCGTCGGGCGGGTCGGGCTCCACCCGCACCGCCCGCACGCGCAGGTGGTCGGCGGGGCCTACCTCATCCGGGGTGGACGCGGTTTCCGCCCTGGCGGCGAGCCCCGGGTCTGCGCCCCGGGCGCCCTCCCCCGTCAGCACCCGGGCGAGGGCCTCGCATGAGGGCCGGAAACGGCCGTGGCAGCAGACGGCCACGGGGTACTCGGCCACGGGGTAGGGGCTGCCCATCGAGATCATCACGCGCCCGGGGTGCCCCTCCAGCCGGTCGGCCAGGGCCCGGAGGCCGTCGGGCAGAGCCGCCTTCTCGGTGCAGCAGACCAGCACGGCGTCGAAGTCATCTGCCCCCTGCACCAGGGCGGCCACCCGCTGCGGGTCGGGATCCATGCCGGTGTCCCGCCCTTCCGCCCGCACGCCGCGGCTCTGCAGTGCGGCCACCAGGTCGGCCAGCGGGGAGGAGAAGTCCAGCGACATCGGCCGTTCCACCCGCTCCGGCGCCAGCACCAGCACCCGCTCTCCGGCCCGGAGGCGGGGCAGCTCGCCGTTCACGGGGCGCACGGCCGCCTGGCAGAGCACCTCCACCACGGCCCGGTGCTCCGCCGAGTCGCAGACCGACACGTCGCCGGGCTGGACCCACGCGGCCCGGCCGCCAGGCTGTTCCCTCGCGGCCGCGTAGCCGTGCCCGCGCCGGGGTGCTTCTCCTCCGGTGCCAGCCGCCTCCCGAGCAGCCGGCCCCTCCCGCAGGTACCGGTCCTTGGCGGCCAGCACCCGCCGCACGGACTCCTCGGCCCGCTCCCGGGGGATCGTGCCGTCGGCGATGGCCGCGGCCAGGGCCTCGATCGTCGTGGCCGCCCGGTCCAGGTCGCCGAGGGCCATCACCATGTCGGCCCCCGCGAGCACCGCCCGCACGGCCGCCTCTGCCGTACCGTAGTGCTCCTTGATGGCGTTCATCACCATCGAATCGGTGATGACGAGCCCGTCGTAGCCCATCTCCTCCCGCAGCAGCCCGGTGAGCACCCGGCGGCTCAGGGTCGCCGGCACCCCCTCCGGCTCGATGGCCGGGAAGACCACGTGCGCGGTCATGAGCGAGCCGAGGCCGACGGCCATGGCCATCCAGAAGGGCCACAGTTCCACCGCCTCCAGCCGGTCCCGGTCGTGGGGCAGAACCGGCAGGGCGAGGTGGGAGTCCAGGCTGGTGTCGCCGTGGCCCGGGAAGTGCTTGCCGCAGGCCAGCACGCCCTCTGCCTGCACCGCCTGCACGAAGGCGGCGCCCATGCTGGCCACCAGGTTCGGGTCGCTGCCGAATGAGCGCGGGCCGATCACCGGGTTGGCCGGGTTGCAGTTCACGTCCAGCACCGGGGCGAAGAGCCAGTGGAAGCCCATGGCGCGGACCTCCCGCGCCAGCACCCTGCCGGCGGCCTCGGCGAACGCCGGGTCGCCGCTCGCGCCGATGCCCATGAGAAACGGCGGGTGGGAGACGCCCTGCTGCACCACCGACGCTGCGCCGCCCTCCTGGTCGATGGCGAGCAAGAGCGGCGGCAGGCCGGCCGCGACGGCGGCCTCCTGCAGCCCCCGGGTGAAGGCCGCAGCCTGCGCCGGGGTGGCCACGTTGCCGCTGAAGAGGATCACCGAGCCGACGCGGTAGCGGGCGAGGAAAGCCGCGGTCTCCGGCGTGCACGCCTGGCCGGGCACCTGGATCTGCGTCATCTGCCCCGCCAGTTCGAGCGGGCTCATCCGGGACGGGTCGGGAACCTGCCAGTCCGGAGCGAAGCCCGCGGGATGGGCCGTGGTTGGCATCGTAAGCAACCTCCAGTTGTGAGTGCCCCGGGTGGAAGGGGCTGATGGCCGGGCAGGCCTCCGATGACCTCGGGGGTCGTCGGTCACCGCCCTTCAGCGGGCGGTGACCTCCAGGTCCAGGCCCACCTCGAAGGAACGCTTCCAGGGCAGGTAGATCTCCTTCAGGTTCAGCTCGCCGGCCCGGGCGAAGTAGCGGGCGTGGAACTCCCGCAGGGCGGGCTCCAGCCGCCGGGCCGTCTCCGCCAGCAGCCGGTCGGGCGGCAGCTGGTCCACGCCGAAGGCGGCACGCACCTCCGTCCGCACCAGCACCTGGTAGAGGTAGTCGTCGGCGAACCGCTTCAGCAGGAAGGAGAGGTGGGCGGTCTGGTTGAGCCGGCCGGTGCGGCGGCCCAGGTGGCGCATCGACGCGTGGGCCGCCACGGTGCCCATGGCGTTGCCGGCGGTGTTCCAGCCGGCGTACGCCTCGAGGTCCGGCAGGTTCACGGCCGATCCCAGCAGGGGGATCAGGGCGGCGTCGGCGCCGTTGGCGTAGGCCAGGTCGGCCACCGCCACGGGCCGGCCCGCGGCCAGGTAATGGGCGATGCGGGCGACGAACTCGGGCAGGTTGCGGCCGGCGGTATCCACCAGCCGCCGGTGGGCGGGCTCGGGCGCCTCGCCCTGTGCGTCGCCGGGGGTGTTGACGGCGAGCAGGACGTCCGCGTCCGCCGGCGAGTCGGCCAGCAGGCCGCCGCAGGCAAAGATCTGCCCCTTCACGGTCTCGCCCAGGGGCCGGTCCTCGTAGCGGGCGTGGATCAGCGGGCCCTTCGTGGAGGAGTAGAAGGGATAGAACCGGGGCGTTGTGCCCATGGCCCGGTTGGCCGCCCGGGCCACCAGGGCGAGCCCCACCTCGTCGGCGCCGGGATAGATGAGGGCCTTCATGCCCAGCCCCCGCCGGTTGATCTCCTCCCTGAGCTGCCGCTGCTCGGCGATGTTCCAGCCAAACTCGCTGGTGTCGTCCTGCGGGAAGACGATCAGGTCGAGGAGCCCCTGTTCCGCCATCTCCAGGGCGTAGAGGTTCACCTCGAAGTTGCGGGCGCGACGGGCCCGGAACTCGGCCACCAGTTCGGCCGGCACCCGGGCAGCTGCGGCCTCCGCCTCGGCCCGGGCCGCCTCGTCGCCGGTGGTGCGGAACTTGTCGTCGTAGAAGGAGAGCCGCCACAGGTCGTAGCCGTAGGTGGCCCAGTACTCCGGCTCCTCGGCGTCGCTGTTGTATGCGGGGATGCGCATGGTAGCGCTGAAGGCGTAGACCGGCAGGTCCGGCCGCTCCTCCTTCAGCCGGAAGACCGGGGCCAGCCGCGCCTTCACCTCCTCCTCCGTCACGCCGCCGAAGCGGGAGGGGCAGAGGCCGCCGTAGCCGAGGAGGTCGAGGCTCACCACCACGGCGTCGGCCAGCGGCAGGTGCTCGTCCGTCCAGGCCCGCACGGCGGGCAGGTCGGCAGGCTGCTTGAGGAAGCCGAGGATCTCCTTGGGCGGGACCATCACCTCGATGCCCGCCACGGCGGCCACCTCGACGGCGATGTCGCGGGTGACCGGGCGGGCGTCCACGGGAATCAGGAGAATGCGCATGGGGTTTCCGCTCCTGCTGAAGTTGTGTTCGGTTACCGCTGCCGTGCGCTCGCGCCGCCGGCGCCGGGTGCGCCGGCCTCCGGACATCGGGTCACGGGCATACCGGTCGCCCGGGTCACGCCGGTCGGGCTACAGGCTCGCACCTTTCTCCCGCAGCACCTGCCGCAGTTCGGCCCCGTCCAGCTGCCGCGGGGTGATGCCCTTCTGGAGCGACAGCGCCGCGGCCACGCCGGCCGCCTCGCCCATGGCCTGGCAGTTGGACTGAACCCGCACCGACGACTGCGCCACGAACGTGGCCGAGAGGCAGCGGCCCGCCACCAGCAGGTTGTCCACCTTGAGCGGCACCAGGCACCGGTACGGGATCTCGTGGTACTCGCCCGGCGGCAGGTAGATCAGGTTCCGCTTCTCCTCGTTGATCGACTGCTTGGGCCCGTGGACGTCCACCGGGTAGCGGTTGCGGGCGATGCCGTCCGGGAACTTCCGGCACGCGACGATGTCGTCCAGGTCGAGCACGTACTCGCCGGTGATCCGACGGCTCTCCCGCACGCCCACCTGCGTGGCCACCGAGGCGACGTGGGCCTGCTCAAACCCAGGGAGATACTGGTGGAAGAAACGCATCAGCCGCCGGATGCGCCGCCGCCCCTCGACGAAGGCCCAGGTGAGGTCGTCGGCGTTCGTGCCGTCGGCCCGGAGGGGGATCTCGGGGCAGTTGAAGGCGAGGGCGCGGGGCCGGCCCGGAAGGCCGAAGCACTGGAAGTAGTTGCCGTCGCTCTCGTCCAGCACGCCGTCCGCCACCGCCTGACGGAAGACCGGCTCCAGCGGCCACCCCCGGCCCCAGACCATGGCCGTGTGCACCATGGGCACCGTGGGGTGCATCTCAGCCGGGCCGCCGAGGGTACGGTGGAACTGGCAGAACCGCTCCAGGTCGATGCCGTCGACCGTGAACCGGAGCGACATGGCCTGGTGGGTGCCGTCCTCCTCCATCCCGGCCATCATCGGCACGCCGGCCAGGGCGGCCACGTCGGCGTCGCCGGTGCAGTCGATCACCCGTCGGGCGAGGATGGCCTGGCGGCCCGACTTGTTCTCGACAATGACGCCCTGGATCGCCCCGTCCGCCACGATGGCGCCCACGGTGAGGGTCTGCAGCAGGAGCTCCGCCCCCGCCTCCAGCACCATCTCGTCCAGTACGGCCTTCAGCATCTCCGGGTCGAACCAGGGCTGCCCGGTGTGGGTCCAGCCGCAGCCCGCCTCCTCGGCCCGGCGCATGATCTCCAGGCCGATGCCGGCGTTGAGCGGCACCCCGTCCACGTGATTGGGCATGGTGGGGCAGACCTGCGCGCCGGTCTGGCTCCCGCCCAGGAAGCCTGCCGCCTCCACCAGCAGCGTCTTCGCTCCCTGCCGGGCAGCGGCGATGGCGGCGCACACGCCGGCGGTACCGCCGCCCACCACCAGCACGTCCACCGCTCGGGCCACGGGAATGGTGCGCGCGGACTCCTGATAGGTCGTGGTCATGATCAGTCCTCCCGATTGTGGTAGAAGAACACCTGGGCGGCGGCGCCGATAACGCCGGCGCGGGGACCCAGCGCGGCGGGGCGCACCTGGCAGCGCCCCCGGACGAACGGATGGGCGTCGAGGTGCCCGCGCAGGGGTTCGAAGAGGAGCGCGCCGGCCTGCGACACGCCGCCGCCGATCAGGACGGCCTCGGGGTCGAAGGCGGCCACCATGGCGACGATGCCCTGGGCGAGCCAGCGGGCAACGCGCTCGGTGACGGCCCGGGCGGCGGAGTCGCCCGCGGCGGACAGGGCGTAGACTTGGGCGGCGGACTCGGCGGCGAGACCGGCCTCCCGCGCCAGGCGGAGGATCCCGGTGGCCGAAGCGTAGGCCTCCAGGCAGCCGTGGGCTCCGCAGGAGCAGGGGGCGCCGCCGGGCTCCACGGGGATGTGTCCCAGCTCGCCGCCGCCGCCGTGCGCGCCCCGCACCAGCCGGCCGCCGGACACCACCCCGCCGCCGATGCCGGTGCCGAGGGTGAGGCAGATCAGGTCGCTCAGCCCCTGCCCGGCGCCGTAGGTGAGTTCCGCCAGGGCTGCGGCGTTGGCGTCATTCTCCACCCAGACCGGCAGGCCAAACGCCGCCCGCATGCGCGGGCCGATGTCCATCCCCGTCCAGCCGGGCAACGCCTCGGTGGCATACCGGCAGATGCCGGTGGCGAAATCGATCTGGCCCGCCGAGGCGATGCCGATGCCGGCCACCGATCCGGGCGGCGCCGCGCGCAGGAGCTGCCCTGCCGCCTCGATCAGCCGGTTGATCAGCACCTCGCCGCCGTCCCGGGCGCGAGTTGGGATGTCGCCCATATGATGAAGCCCTCCGGACGAATCCATGAGGGCCAGCTTGCACGAAGTGCCGCCGATGTCGATGCCCAGCGCCAGGCGTTCGGTCACGGCGGGTCCCTCCTCCCTTACAGGTTCACGCCACCAACATTCTCGTTGAGTGTGGAGTTTTCCTCCTTTCGCATCGCGATAATGCGGAGAATCCCTCCATTCCAGGTTCCGGTCGGCTCCGGTCGGGTGTGCGCCGGCGCTGTGCCTCTGAGGCACCCGGCCCCAACGGATCACCAGGGCAGACCCGGTCCGGATGCAGGCGATCACCTCGACCGGGGGTGAGCGAGTGCCAGGTGGGGGCGATACGCGGTCGACGAGCGGGAGCCTGGGCCGTGCGGTCTGCGTGCCCGAGGATCCACGCACCGGTATACCAGAAAACGGAAACCGCAGCCCGGTCAACCTCCACGGGCCACGGTTCCGTTTTTCTGGGGTTCGCACTGCCATTCGACGACGCCCAGCCTGAAGCCCCGCTGTGCGGCTCGCACGCCCTAGCCGGCCTTCAGGTACTGCCAGAGCTGCTTCAGGCTGGGCCGGGTGCCGAAGGTGAGCAGCGCCGCGCGGTAGATGCGGCCGCTGGCCCAGGCCAGTATGGCCGTCGTGGCCGCCAGCAGCACCACCGAGGTCACCACCTGGGCCATCGGCACATCGGAGAGCATCACCCGGATCAGCATCGTGATGGGCGTCCAGATCGGCACGAAGGAGAGCACGGTGGCCAGGGGGCCGCTGGGATCGGAGAAGACCGGGGCGATCAGGAACATGGGCAGCATCATGAGGAGCAGCACCGGCGTCACCACCGTCTGGCTGTCCTCCATGCGGCTGATGGTGGCCCCCAGCGCGGCCAGCACCGAGGAGTTCAGCGCGTAACCCAGCACGATGAAGAGCATGATCAGCAGGGCAACCCCCGGCGTGATGCTGCCCGAGGGCACCCCCAGGGCGCTGGTGGTCAGGGCGTTGCCGGCCACCCAGGCAACCATCACGGCCAGGTACTGCACCACGCCCAGGAGGCCCAGGCCGAGGATCTTGCCGGCCATCATCTCGGCGGGGCGCACCGCTGCCGCCATCACCTCCACGACCCGCGACACTTTCTCCTCCAGCACGCCCTGGAAGACGAACTGGCTGTTCATGACCGTGATCAGGTAGACCGACACGATGGCGCCCATCACCAGGAAGATCATGCCGGCGAACTGGTCGGAGGTCCGCTCCTCATCGGCCGTGAGCTGCAGTTCCTCCACCGTGAGCGGCTCCATCACCTCCCTGGCCACCTCGACAGGCAGCCCCCGCTCGGCCAGGCGGGCGGCCCGGACCAGCTCCTCCAGGGGCCCGGTGACCAGGCCCGAGTCGCCCAGGTCACGCACGCTGCTGGCGAGAAAGCGCGCCCTCAGGTCGCCGGGATAGTTCCCCTCGATGATCAGCAAAGCGGTCTCGTCCGCGCGGGCCTCGGCGATCAGCTCCTCGTCGTCGCCCTCCCCGGCCCTGATCTCCACCCCCCGGCTGCCCTGGTTGGCGGCGACGGCTTCCCGGAGGGGCTCCAGAAGCCGGCCGGTCCGGTCCACCACGGTCACGACGAGGGGCTTGGGCGTTCCGCCTTCCATGAGGTAGGGGATGGCCGTGACCGCAAAGAGGGTCACCATCATCAGGACGGTGCTGGTGATGAACGCCCCCGATCGGATGCGGGTCAGGAACTCACGCCGGGTCACGAGCCAGAGGTTACGCATCCGCCCCACCCACCTTTTCGATGTAGATCTCCCGCAGCGACGGCTCGCCCAGCGAGTACTCCGTCACCGTGTCGGCCTGCAGCGCGCGCTGCAGGATGCGGTTGGGGTCCACGCCCTCGGGCACGGTGATCTCGATCGCCCCGCCCGAGGCAGCCCGGGTGCGGATGCCGGGGAACTCGCGCAGGAAGCTGTAGTCGCCCGACTCAATGCGCAGCCGCACGGTCTGCCGGCGGGCGGCCCGCTTCACGTCCCGGAGGGTGCCGGCGAGGACCACCTTTGACCGGTGGAGCAGCACCACGTCGTCACAGAGGGCCTCCACCTGGTCCATGTTGTGCGAGGAGAAGAGGATGGTGGTGCCCTCCGCGGCCAGGGTGCGGAAGGCTTCCTCCATCACCAGGGTGTTGACGGGGTCCAGGCCGGTGAAAGGCTCGTCCAGGATACAGAGTGCGGGGCGGCTGGCTGCGGCCGCGATGAACTGGACCTTCTGCTGGTTGCCCTTGGAGAGTTGCTCGGCCCGCCGCTGGGCGTATTCGCCCAGCTGAAGTCGTTGGATCCAGGTGTCCACCTGCCGCGCGGCGTCGCCGCGGCTCAGCCCCTTCAGTTGCGTGAAGTAGATGAGCTGCTCCCGCACCTGCATCTTGGGGTAGAGGCCGCGCTCCTCCGGCAGGTAGCCGAAACCGGCGCGCACGGCATCGGTGACGGGCTGGCCCTGCCAGCGGATCTCGCCCTGGTCGGGCAGCAGGATGCGCATGATCATGCGCATGGTGGTCGTCTTGCCGGCGCCGTTGGAGCCCAGCAGCCCGCAGACCCGGCCCGCCGGTACGGTGAACGAGACGTCCTGCACCGCCCGGACGGAGCCGAAGGACTTGTATACATTACGCACCTCCAGCGTCACAAAACCCCTCCATTCCTCAAAGATCTTACCGTCTCAGAGACCGGCCGGGAGGCCACCTGGGTTCAGTGGAACTCCCCGCGACCTCCCTCCTGCCGGGGGAGGTGGGCGGCAGGAACGGCGGGCCGCCGGCTCGCCGATGGTCGTCCGCCCTGCACCGACCGGGAATGCGCTGACTGCGCGCGCAATAGATACACCGGATCACTTGACTCTCGGTGCAATCAATGCTACGTTTTTATTGCACGGAGACGCAACCGAAGGAGTGAGCCCCATGACCGACCGCGACCGGCTCCGGCAGCTCATCCAGTTCCGCTACTCGCCGCTGCTGGACCTGGCGCTCTCGCTGCTCGTCATCCAGAACCCCGAGCGCTTCGGCCCCGCCGCCCCGTGGGAACAGCGGGTGCTGAACCGGCTGCCGCCGGGGCTCCTCGACCGCCTGCACGCCCACGCCCAGCAGACCGACCTGTTCGCCCTGGCGCTGGAGCTGGAGGAGTCCACCAACCTCCCCACGCCCGACGCCCTGCGCCGCCTGGGCGACCGTGAGCCGGCGCTGGCGGCCGACCTGCTGGCCTACTGGGAGGCGATCTCGCCGGAGATCGGGGCCAGGGCGGGGGTGCTGACGGAGTCGATCCAGCGCGAGTCCGCCCTCCTGACGCAGGTGGACCCCGTTTCCTTCATCTCCCGCTTTTCCGACCGGGTCGGGGTGGCTGGCGACGGCGATGCGCTCATCCTCCACTGGGGGAAGGGCATGCGGGTGCCGCTCCAGGACCTGAGCCGGATCCTCTTCGTCCCTTCGGCCTTCAGCCCCCGCAGGCTGATGTTCTACCGGCTCGACCGGACGCAGATCTTCTTCTACGACCCGCAGCACGAGGCGGCTCAGGAACCGGAGGAGGCCCCGGAAAGCCTGCTGCTGGGCTTCACCGCCCTCTCGGACCCCACCCGTTTCAAGCTCCTCCGCCTCATCGCGCACGAGCGGGTGCCCGCGCAGGAGATGGCCCGGCGACTGGGGCTGAACGAGTCCACGGTCTCCCGCCACCTGCGCCTCCTGGTGGAGGCCGGGCTGGTGGGCCGGGCCGGTCAGGAGGGCAAGTTCGTCCTCTACGAGTTGAACCCGGACCGAATCGACCAGCTGGCCGCCCAGGCCAAAGCTTACCTCGGGAGGGAAATCCATGACGGCGACGACGGTGATCTGGCGTTCCCCAACCGCAAGTGAACCCTGGAATCAGGAAGCCAACCTCGCCAGGCTGGCCGCCCGGGTCCTGACGGTCGGCGGGCGGGCCCTCATCTCGGAGGCACGGGCCGAGGTCCAGGGAACGCCGCCGCCGGCGCTGGGCGACAGGTCGCTGACGACTGACGACCAGCCCGTCCTTCCGGACGATGCGGCCTACGTCGACGGCCAACGGGATGACCTCTGGTGGGAGTTCACGTTGGAAGCCTCGTTCCGCTGGCAGGCCCACCTCGCCCGGATGCGCCCCGAGGTCTACCAGAGCCGGCTCCGCCATCTCACCCACACCCTCGGGCTGGAGGGCCTGCTGGGCCGGCAGGTCGCCGGCCTCACCCACGGCACCCGGGCCCTGGCAGACTTGGCCGTCGCCTTGCTGCCCGCGCCCCGGCTCCTGGTCTGGGAGGAGCCTTTCTACCTGATGAGCGAGGCCGAGGCGGAGCGGGCGGTCCGGCTGGTGGAGGCGGAGAACGCCGCCGGCATGGCGCTGGTGGCGGTGGCCCGGGAGAGGCCCGGACTGGCGGACCTTCCCCCCGTGCCCCGCTGGCCGCACGGGCGCAGGCTCCCCGCCGCGCTGTAGAAGGGAGGTGCCCGTGATGAACGGAGACACCAGGACAAACGGCAACAGCCGCCTGGCGCTGGCTGCGCTGGGTACCGCGCTGCTCATCGGCCTCCTGGGGGACCAGTTGATCCTGCAGGCGCAGGATCTGGGCCTGGGCTTTTTCCTCTGGGTGGCGGCCCTCGCCGGGGCGACGGTGGCCCTGGCCAGGTGGATTCGGGCGGACCGGGCAGCGGCGGATGAGACGGAACCGGGCGGTGCGGCGCACGGCGGGACGGAGTCGACTGGTGTAACGCCCGACGCGACGGCACCGGACGGTTCCGCTCCGGCTCGCACGGCGGCCTCGGGGGAGGCGGCCGGTGCGTTCCGGGGCGAGGGGCGCTGGCTGCTGGCCGGAGCGGTGCTCTTCGCCGCCTGCCTCATGTGGCGGGCCTCGTCGGTCCTGCAGTTTCTGGACGTCCTGGCCATCGGCCTCTGCCTGGGCCTCGCCGCCCTCACCCTCCGGAGCGGACGGATCAGCCGGGCCGGTGTGCTGACCTACCCCGCGGGCCTCGTCGTCTCCGCCGCTCACCACGCGGTCGGCCCCTTCTGCCTGTTGTTCACGGATGTGCAGTGGAAGGCGCTCGCCCGGGGGCGCAGGTCGCGCTACACGACCGCCGCCCTGCGGGGCCTGGTCATCGCCATACCGCTCCTGCTCCTCTTCGGCAGCCTCCTGGCCTCGGCCGACGCCGTCTTCGCCCAGCTCCTGCGCAGTGCACTCGCCTGGGACGCGGCCGACTGGCTCGGCCGCCACCTGTTCGGAATCCTGTTCTTTGGCTTCCTGGCGGCCGGGTTCCTGCGCACCGTGCTCATCCAGAAGCCGGACGGGTTGCCGGATCTCCGCCAGATCCAGAGAGGCACCTTCGCCCTGGGCCCGATAGAGGCCGGCGTCGTGCTCGGCCTGCTGGATCTGCTCTTCCTCGCCTTCGTGGCGGTGCAGGTGCGCTACCTGTTTGGCGGCGCCGACCTGGTCCTGGCCACGGCCGGCCTCACGTACGCGGAGTACGCCCGCAGCGGGTTCTTCGAGCTGCTCCAGGTGACCGCCCTCGTGCTGCCCGTCATGCTGGCCCTGCACTGGGCCCTGCCGGAGTCGGACGGGGCGGCGCACCGGCTGTACCGGTGGCTGGGCATCCCGCTGGTCTGCCTGCTCTTCGTCGTCATGGCCTCGGCGATGCAGCGGATGTGGCTTTACGTGCAGGAGTACGGCCTGACCGAGCTTCGCCTCTACAGCACCGCCTTCATGGCGTGGCTGGCCTTCCTGTTCGCCTGGTTCCTGGCCACGGTGATGCGGGGAGTGCGCGACCGCTTCGCCGCGGGCGCCCTGACCGCCGGCCTCGTCGTGCTGCTGCTCCTGCACGCGCTCAACCCCGAAGCGCTCATCGTCCGCACCAACGTCGCCTGGGCACAGTCCACCGGCCGGTTCGACGTGGAATACGCCGCCTCGCTGGGATCCGACGCCCTGCCGGCCCTGACGGAGGCAGTGGAACAACTGCCCGGTCCGACCGCGGACAAGCTGGCCCGGCAGCTGCGGGCGCGGCGGGGAGCCGCACCGCCTGACGACTGGCGGACGTGGAACTGGGGGCGGTACCGCGGCGCTCTGGCGCTGTCAGACCTGCTGACCAAATAGAAAGAACAGAGGAGGCGCAGTCCGGCGCTCTCCTCTTGTTTTTGTCCCCCGGTGGGCGAGCCGGTTTCGCCACACCACGCTCCCACCCAGTCCCCGCCCGCCGAGGAGGCTGATCGAACACCGCACGCAGACTGGCGGTCCTGGAACGGAAGGTGCGCCCGGGCGTCCACCCTGTGACAGGCCTGCGGAGCCAGCAGGAGAAACTAGAGGACAGGTGCGGCGCCACGCGAACCTTGGGCGCCTGTCGCACCCTCTGAAAGAGTGAGAGGCGCCTATCGATCATCCCGGCAGATGCTGTGTCCACCGGCCCCCGTGGCTCCGAACCACGGCACCCGCAGCACCCGCCGGGGGTTCCCTGAAGGAGGCCCTGCGTTGTCACAGAGCAACTGGCACACCCTGCCCGCTTCCGAGGTCACGTCCCGGCTGAAGGTCGACCCCGCCCGCGGGCTCACCGCCGCCGAGGCCACCGAGCGACTTGGCCGCTACGGTCCCAACCGGCTGGCCGAGGAGCGGCGGCGCGGGCTCTTGGCCGCGTTCATCGATCAGTTTCGCGATGCCATGGTGCTGATTCTGCTCGGCGCCAGCCTCCTTGCGCTCCTCCTCGGGGAGTTCCTGGACGGCGGCGCCATCCTCGCGATCGTCGTCCTGAACGCGGTGCTGGGTCTGGTGCAGGAGTTCAAGGCCGACCAGGCTCTGGCGGCCTTGAAGGAGCTGACCGCCCCTCAGTGCAAAGTCCGGCGCGACGGGCGCGTGGTGGAAATCGATACCCGGGAGCTCGTGCCCGGCGACGTGGTGCTCCTGGAAGCGGGAGACCCCGTTCCGGCCGACCTGCGGCTCATCCGGACCGTGATGATGCAGATCGACGAGTCCCTGCTCACCGGCGAGTCCGTCCCGGTGCACAAGGAGGCGGGCAAGGTCCTGAAGGCCGGCACCCCGCTGGCCGAACGGGCCAACATGGCCTTCATGTCCACCGCGGTCACCTACGGCCACGCCGAGGGCGTGGTGGTCGCCACGGGAATGGAGACCGAAGTGGGCCGCATTGCGGGCAAGCTGCAGGAGGAGCAGCAGGAGGCGACGCCGCTGCAGAAGCGGCTCTCCCAGTTCAGCCGGCAGCTGGGTGCGGCGATGCTGGTCATCGTGGTGATCCTGGGCGCGCTCGGCCTCTGGCGGGGAATGCCCTGGCTCGAAGTGCTGATGGTCGCCGTCTCGCTGGCGGTGGCCACCATCCCCGAGGGGCTGCCCGCGGTGACCACCATCGTCCTCGCCCTGGGGATGCAGCGCATGGCCCGGCGCAACGCGGTCATCCGCCGGCTCTCCGCCGTGGAGACGCTGGGCTCGGCCACCTACATCTGCTCGGACAAGACCGGCACCCTCACCCAGAACAAGATGACCGTGACCCGGCTCTGGCTGGCCGAGGGATGGGCCGATCCCGACCAGCGCCACGCCCTGGACAGCCCCCCCGGCCAACTCCTGGCCGCGGCGGCCCTCTGTACCGACGCCAGCCTCTCGGAGGAGGACGGCGAGTTCCGCTCCGTCGGCGACCCCACCGAGACGGCGCTGGTTCTCGGCGCGGCGAAGTGCGGCCTGGATAAGCGCGCCCTGGAGCGGGACTTCCCCCGGGTTGCCGAGGTGCCGTTCTCGTCTGACCGGAAGCGGATGACCACCTTCCACGCGGGCGAGGCGGAGGAGGGCTACACCGGCATCGTGAAGGGCGGGCCGGACGTGGTGCTCGCCCGCTGCACGCGAATTCGCCTGGCGGAGGGCACGGCCGCGCTCACCCCCGAGCGCCGCCGGGCGGTGGAGGAAGCGAACCGCAAGATGGCCGAGGAGGGCATCCGAGTGCTGGCGGTCGCCTTCACCCGCCCCGCCGTGGACCTGCCCGGCGACCTCGCCTCGCTGGAGAAGGACCTGGAACTCATCGGCCTCATCGGCATGACCGACCCGGCCCGCCCGGAAAGCGCCGACGCCGTGCGCCGGGCGCATGAGGCCGGCATCCGCACGATGATGATCACCGGCGACCATGCCACCACCGCCCTGGCCATCGCCAGGCAGGTGGGCATCGCCGACGAGAACAGCCGCGTCCTCAGCGGTCCCGAGCTGGATCAGCTGGACGACGAAGAGCTGGACCGGGCGGTGCGCACGGTGCCGGTCTACGCCCGGGTCTCGCCGGAACACAAGCTGCGCATCGTCGAATCCCTGCGCCGGCAGGGGCAGGTGGTGGCCATGACCGGCGACGGCGTGAACGACGCCCCGGCCCTGAAGCGGGCCGACATCGGGGTGGCGATGGGCGTGGTGGGCACCGGCGTCGCCCGCGGAGCGGCCGACATGGTGCTGATGGACGACAACTTCGCCACCATCGTCGCTGCGATCGAGGAAGGGCGCACCATCTACGCCAACATCCAGAAGGCCACGTTCTTCCTCCTCTCCGCCAACGTGGGCGAACTGCTCATCATGACCGTCGCGATGCTGGCCGGCTGGCCGGTGCCGCTGCAGCCGATTCACCTGCTCTGGATCAACCTCATCACCGACTCGCTGCCGGCCATCGCCCTGGGGCTGGAGCCGGCCGAGGAGGGCACCATGCGGCGCAAGCCCCGGAACCCCAGGGAGCCCGTGCTGACCCGGCGCCTGCTCACGCTGATGGGCATCCAGTCAGTCTTCATCACCGCCGCAGTGCTGGCGGCGCTCTTCCTGGGGCTGCGGACAGCCCCCGAGGGTACGTCGGCCGCGGCAGTGGGTTCCACCTACGCCTTCGCCACCCTGGCCCTCGCCCAGCTCTGGTGGGCACACGGCTGCCGCGACCTCGCCCGGCCGTCCTGGCGCATCGGCTTCTTCCGCAACCGGGTGGCCTGGGTGGCCACCGCCGTCGGCCTGGCGCTGCTGCTGGCCGTCATGACCGTGCCGGGGCTGCGGCCGTTCTTCAAGGTGACCGCCCTGAGCCTGCAGGGCTGGCTCACCGTGCTGGGGCTATCGCTCCTTCCGACCCTGCTGATGGAGCCGCTGAAGGCCCTGGTGGCCCAGATGCGGAAGTAGGCGCCGGCGGCCTGGCACGGGCTGCGGCATGCAGACACACACTTGGGGAACACGCGTGCTGTTCCCGGCTTGCGCACATTGGCAAACCCCCGAGGCCACGGAAAGGTCTCGGGGGTTTCGTGTGAGAAACCATCTGGAGAAGACGTAGTACCGGGTGGAAGGCAACGACGCGCCGTCCCTCACCACACAACGTCGCCGCAGCCAACCAGAGGAGGGTGCAAATGCCGGAGTGGGATGAACAGACGATCCACCGCCTGCTCCTCGCCCGTGACCCCACGGGGCTGGACCTCCTGGTCGACCTGGTCGCCCACAAGGCCTACCGGCTTGCCCGGATGGTCCTGGGCGGACTGGGCACCGAGCAGGATGCTGAAGAGGTGGTAAGCGACGCCCTGGCCGCCGCCTGGGAGCGGGTCGCCGAGTTCGACCCTGCGCGCTCCACCCTCACCAACTGGGTCCTGATGCTCACCAAGTACGCCGCCCTTGACCGCCGCCGGATGCTGCGCCGCCGCAAGCTGGACGCCGGGGGCCAGAGCCGGGTGATCCCGCTGGGGGCCGCACCGGAGCCGGCCGCCCCGCCCAGCGACGAGGTGGTCCTCGCCGGGGAAGAGCAGGCCGCCCTCCACGCCGCCCTGCGCCGGCTGCCGGAGGCGGAGCGGGAACTGCTGATTCGCCGCTACTTCTTTGAAGAGCCTCTGGCGGAGATGGCCCGGGACCTGGGCATCACCCGGGGTGCGCTGGACACCCGCCTCTGGCGGGCCCGGCAGAGCCTCAAGCGCCTGCTGAACGACGAAAGCGAGGTGCAGAGCCATGGACGCTAGGCAGCGAACCGACCTGCAGCCGGAGGAGCAGGCCTTCCTGGCGGAGACCGGCCTGCGGCCCGACGACCTGGCCCACCTGGTGGACGATGCACCCGCGCTGCCTGCCGACGTGCTGGCACGCGTCCGCCGCCGGGCCATGGAGAAGGCGGAGATTGCCCCATCCCAGGCGCCTTCCACCGCGTCTGCCGCCCCCGCGCCCCGCTTCGCCTCGCCGGGCGCCGCTGGTGACGGGATCGGTGCCGCCGGCCAGCCCACCGCCGCCGCGCAGACACATGACTCGACCATCGCGCCGAGCGCCTCCGGGCCGACTTCAGCGCAGCCGCACGGTCGCCCCCGCCGCTGGCTGGCTGCGGCCGCGGCGGCCCTGCTCCTGGTGTCGGGTGCGGTGGCGGCGAGCAACCCGGAGGGGGCCCTGGCGGCCATCCAACGGCTGGTGCGACTGGTGCCCGGGATCGGGCTGACCGAGACGGACGCGGAGACGCGCGTCCTGATCGCGCCCGTCTCGGTAGAGCAGGGTGACGTGCGGGTGACCGTGACAGGGGTCATCGCTTCGCGTGCGAATACGTGGGTCGAATTCCGCGCTGAGTGGCCCGCCGTGCTGAACAAGAAGAGCGTCGCCTGGCGCAGTTTCGCTCCCGTGCTGCGCCTTCCCGACGGAACCGCACTGCGCGGCTCCGGTCACCTGGCGGGTGGCAGCAGGAGCCTCGAGGGCTCGTACTGGTACGCTCCCCTGCCCCAGGGAATCCATGAGGCCGTACTGGTCCTGTCTGACCTGGAAGGCACGGAAGGGCAGGTCGAGGTCCCGCTGACGTTGGTCCGAGCCGACGAGGCCGGGCTGGCCGAGGCCTACGCCGGGACATGGTCGGCCGAGCGGTGGGGCGTGAAGGTGGGGGTTTCCTACTGGACGGCCACAGCCGACCGCATTGTCATCGCCCTCGATGCCGAGTTGCCGGAAGGGGTTACCCTGATACGGTACGGCGACGACTTCGGAGGTGGGAAGACGCTGCCGGCCCTCGCCGACGACCGGGGCCGCGTCTACCCGCTGCTGGTGGATGAATCCCGCTTCCAGGGGGGTAGGGCCCAGGTCGTCTTCCGGGGTCCCCTAGCGCGTGACGCCAGCACCTTGACGCTCTCGGTCCCTGCGCTGACCGTGGCGGAACCCTCCGCCAGGACCCGGCTGACGGTCCCTCTCGCCCGCCTGCCCGAAGGCGAGCCTTTGGAGCTGAACGAGGAGTTGGCCATCGGCAGCCGAAGCTTCACGGTCCGGTCGGTGACCCGGCTGAGCCCGCAGACCTTCCGCTTCGACCTGGACCTGGGCCCGGAAGTCGACGGAGCCCTCCTGCAGTGGGTGAGCTTTGCGCCGCCCGGGCTGCCCTTCGGCAACAGTCCGACGGGCTGGAGCGGCCAGGGCACCGACGGGCAGATCACGCAGCTGGAGGTCGACTTCAAGCGGGCGCCGATCGGGAATCTGACCGTCGTCTTCGCGAGCCCCGAGTACCGCCTGAGCGGCGGGTGGGAGGTGCAACTCCCGGTCGCGCCGAGTCCGTCTGTGGATCGGTAGCCTGGCGCAAGCGCGCATCGAAGGCCCCTCCAGCCCTGTTCAGATCGTGCTGGAGGGGCCTTGCCTGTCCGCTGGACACCCGCCGGAGGTAGCCACGGCCGCCTTCCCTGACACCCCCGGCTCATTGGCAGAGGGCGATGGCCGCGCCCCATGACCGGCACTACTCCACGATCAGCCAGCCCTTCACCCCGAGCTTGCCCGGGTCCCCGATCGCGTACCGCCCCGGCTGCGTGGGCGTGAACTCCACGATGGCCGTGCGGCCGGGCGAGACGTGGATCATCACGTCGGCGTCGCCGCCGTGCATCTCGAGCTGCGGGTCGAAGCGCACCATCTTAAGGAACCGGTGGGGCACCTCCTGGATGATGAAGTTGTGGATCAGCTCGGGATGCCGGTTGGTGAGCGACACCCTGACCTGCTGCCCCACCTTCGCCCGCAGTTCCACCTCCAGGGTCGGCTGGTCGATGACCAGGTTGTAACGCACCGTGTTGAAGGGCTGGGTGTAGAAGAAGGCGAGCCAGATCGCAAACGCCATTACGCCGGCGGCGGCCAGCTTCACCAGCGCGTCGCCCCGGATGCCCCCCTTGCTGCGGGGGTTGTACCGCTTGAGCAGGAGCGAGTTGGAGACCACCGAGACCGAAGAGAAGGCCATGGCCCCGCCCGCGATCATCGGGTTCAGGAGCCCGAAGGCCGCCATGGGGATGCCGATCACGTTGTAGATGAAGGCCCAGAAGAGGTTCTCCTTGATCGTCCGCATCGTCTGCCGGCTGAGCCGGAACGCCTGGGCGATCCCCCGCAGGTCGCCGTTCATCAGGGTGACGGAGGCCGTCTCGATGGCGACGTCGGTGCCGGTGCCGATGGCGATGCCCAGGTCTGCCGTGGCCAGCGCGGGGGCGTCGTTGATGCCGTCGCCCACCATCGCCACCACCTTGGCGCCGCCCTCCTTCAGCCGCTCCACGTGGGCGGCCTTGTCGCCGGGCAGCACCTCGGCCAGCACCCGGTCCACCCCCACCTGCCGGCCGATGGCCTCGGCCGTCCGCCGGTTGTCACCGGTGATCATGACCACCTCGAGCCCGAGGTCGTGCAGCTCCCGGATCGCCTCGGCGGAGGTGGGCTTCACCGTGTCCGCCACGGCGACGATCCCCGCCAGGGCTCCGTCCACGGCCACCAGCATCGCGGTCTTGCCCATGTTCTCCAGCTCGGCCATGCGGGCTTCGGCCGGAGCGGTGTCAATCCCCCGCTCGGCCATCAGCCGCCGGGTTCCCACCAGCACCTGCCGCCCGGCCACTCGAGCTTCCAGACCGGCGCCGGGAATGGCGCTGAATGTCTCGACCGGCGGCAGCGCCACGTCCCGCTCCTTGGCCCCTGCCACGATGGCCTGCCCCAGGGGGTGCTCGGACCGGGACTCCGCGGCTGCGACCCACGCGAGCAGCTCGTCCGCACCTGCCGCCGCCAGCGGGATCACGTCGGTCAGCTCGGGCCGGCCCCAGGTGATCGTGCCGGTCTTGTCCAGCACCACCACGTTCACCCTGTGGGCCCGCTCCAGGTGCTCGCCGCCCTTGAAGAGAATGCCCACCTCCGCGCCCTTGCCGGTGCCCACCATGACGGCCGTGGGCGTGGCCAGGCCCAGGGCGCAGGGGCAGGCGATCACCAGGACGGAGATGGCGGCGTGCAGCGCCTGGTTCCAGTCGCCGGCGATGAGGCCCCAGGCCAGCAGGGTGACGCCGGCGATGCCCACCACCGCCGGCACGAAGATGCCCGAGATCTGGTCGGCCAGCTTCTGAATCGGCGCCTTGGAACCCTGAGCCTCCTCCACCATCTTCACGATGTGCGCCAGGACAGTGTCCTTCCCCACCCGGGTCGCCCGAATGGTGAGGGAGCCGTTCTTGTTGAGGGTGGCGCCGGTCACGGCGTCGCCCGGCTTCTTGTCCACCGGGATCGGCTCGCCCGTCAGCATCGACTCGTCCACGGCGGATATGCCTTCCAGCACCACGCCGTCGACGGGAATCTTCTCGCCGGGCCGGACGAGGATGGTGTCGCCCACCACCACGTCCTCCACCGGGATGTCCCGCTCCACGCCGTCCCGCACCACCCGGGCGGTCTTGGCCTGCAGCGAGAGCAGCTTCTTGATGGCCTCCGACGTCCGCCCCTTGGCGATGGCTTCAAAGGTCTTCCCCAGGAGGATCAGGGTGAGGATCGTCGCGCTGGCCTCGTAGTAGTTCTCGCCGCCCAGGAAGAAGGAAAGGGCAACGGAATAGATGTAAGCTGCCGTCGTGCCCAGGGCCACCAGCACGTCCATGTTGGCCGAGCCGTGGGAGAGGTTCAGCCAGGCGCCCCGGTAGAAGCGCCAGCCCACCACCACCTGGATCACCGTGGCCAGGGCGAACTGGAACCAGCGGTTCATCAGCACCGGAACGTCGATGCGCAGCGGCATCAGGACCATGTTGGCGATGAACAGCGGCAGGGTGAGGGCAGCGGAGAAGACCAGGAGGGCGACCTGCCTGCGCATCTCCTGCCGCCGGCGCTCCCGGTCGGCGTCGGCGGCGTCGACCGCCACCCGGGCGCCGTAGCCCAGGTCTTTGATGGCGCGGATCAGGTCCTCGGCCTTGACCCCGACGGCCTCTACCGTGGCTTTCTCCGTGGAGAGGTTGACGCTGGCCTGCAGGACCCCCGGCATCTTCGCCAACCGCCGCTCGATGCGGGTCGCGCAGGCCGCGCAGGTCATGCCGGAGATGTCGAAGGTGTACTTATCCTTGACGACCCCGTAACCGAGGTCGGTGACGAGGTCAAAGAGCTTGTCGGGTGTGATCTGGGCCGGATCGTAGTAGACCGTGGCCTTCTCGGTGGTCAGGTTGACGCTGGCCTCACGCACACCCTGGGCCTTGCTCAGCCGGCGCTGGATGCGGGACGAGCAGGCGGCGCAGGTCATACCGGTCACGCCGAACTCGAGCCTGACCCCGCCCTGCGCCTCCGTTCCTTTCACGAGCTTCATGGCATCGCTCATGATCGTGCCCTCCAGACGAGTACACTGTATCGGATCCCGTCTGGGTGCTCTCTTGGGGGGAGTACCCCTACGGGGTATGGGTTCTGCGGTTCTATCGTAGTGCGGGAACGACCGATCCGTCAAGGGCATCGTCCTTACGTCCGCCGCGGGCGTCCTCGTCATCCCGTAGCTTCTCCATTCCGCGCCCGATGCGGCTTGATCCAACTACCCGGCCGGCTCTGAACTCGGCCTGGAAAGCATGTCTCCTTAGGCCCTCACCACGACTGGGCGGCCTCCTCCGGGGCATCGCCCGACCTGCAAGGCACATTCTTGTCCGGTCATCGCCCGGCCTGAGTGCCATCTTCGTGCAGATCGTCGGGCGTCATGCGCATCAGGTACTCGGGCGCGGGCTCCCCCGGCACCACGGCGCGCTTCCAGAAACGGAAGCCGGCCTTCTCGTACGCCCGGATAGCGGCCTTGTTCGCCACCTCCGGGCCGATCACACACGCCCGTGCCCCGAACGAGCCGAAGACCACCTGGCGCATGAAGGCACGGATTGCCGCCGGTCCCAGCCCCCGGCCGATCAGCTCGGGCTCCCCGATAAAGATGTCGACGCCGGCGGTGTCGTCGTCCACGCCGATGTGCCTGGCGTAGTCGGGCCAGTCGTTTACGCGGTAGGTCTGGATATACCCTACGGGGGTATTGCGGTACAGGATCAGGTAGGGCTCCGTAGGCTTTTCCCGGCGGATGTAGGGGAGGTACTCCTTTTCCACCTGCTCCCGCGTCCGACCGCCGGGGCTGTACCAGCGCATCACGTGGGGCGTGTTCAGCCAGCGGTGCATCAGGTCCAGGTCGCCTTCCGTCAGTCGTCGGAAACGAATCTCGTGCTCCACGGTGTCCGGCCTCCTCGTGCACAAGGGTACAGACCAGGTCTCGCCGGCCCCCCGCCCCATGTGCGCGACCATAGAACAAGGCGCCGGAATCGGTGGCGGCCCGGCAGCCCCCACCCGCACGCGAAGATCTCCGTGCCGACGAGCACAACCGCCGTACGGGTCTCTTTACACGCGCCCGCGCAGAAATCGCAGGAGCGGGAGGGACAACGGCGCGCTTCTGTCGAACTATTGTAAAGAATCATTTCGGACGGAGGAACTGCGCGATGAAGGCGTTGCGTGCGGTCTCGGTGGCCAACACGGTGGTCATGCTCGCAGCGGTCCTCTGGGGCGCGTGGGTCACGTCCAGCGAGTCTGGAGACGGGTGCGGGGCATCCTGGCCCCTGTGCAAGGGCACCTTCATGCCGGAGTGGGACTATGCCGCCATCGTCGAGTTCGGCCACAGGGTCGTCTCCGCCCTCGCCGGGCTATTCTCGATCGTCGTGCTGATCTGGGTCCTGCGGGCCCTGCCCGCCGCAGTCCGCCTGAAGCGGCTTGCCTTCGGAACCTTCTTTTTCGTCGTGCTGCAGGGCGCCCTGGGTGCGGCGGCGGTGCTGTGGCCGCAGCCGGACCTGGTGATGGCCCTCCACTTCGGTTTCTCGCTGCTCTGCTTCACCTTCGCCTTGCTGGTGACGGTCGCACTGGGGGAGGCGGTCAGAGAGGATCGTCCCGCGGCTCCGCCCGCCCCGGGTGAGGCTGCACCGGCGGAGGCGGTCGACCCGGGCCTGCGCACCATCATCTGGGGCACGGCCGTCTACACCTACCTGGTCATCTACCTCGGGGCCTACGTCCGCCACATCGGGGCGTCGCTGGCGTGCATGGGCTGGCCGCTCTGCAACGGGGAGCTGTGGCCGACGCTCTACGGCCCCGTCGGGGCCAACTTCGCCCATCGCCTCGGTGCGGCGCTCGGGGTGCTGCTCGTACTCCGCCTCTGGTGGGCCGTCCGCCAGTCCGGCCGCCGGGACCTCCGGCGCGGCGCCTCCTGGGCCCTGGCGTTCATGCTGGCCCAGGTAGCCAGCGGGGCGCTCTTCCCCCTGGGCTATCTCAACCTCCTCACGCAACTCCTGCACACCACGTGCATCTCCGGCTTCTGGGCCGTGCTCAGCTACCTCTGCTACCGCACGCTGCCCGCCCGTCCGGCCGCAGTGGCGGTGAGCGCGTAGGCCATGATGCAGGACGTCATCCTCGACCCGGCACTCACGCTGGAGCAGAAGGGTCTGTACTCGTTGCTCTCCGTGATGGCTGAAAGAGGCGAGCCGACGACCATCGGCAACGTGCTGGCCCGGTCCGATCTCAGCCCGAAGACGCTCCGGAATCACCTGAAGGCCCTGGCGGCCAAGGGTTTTCTCTCGGTCGTCCCGTCGGAGCGGGATCGCCGTTCCCGCCTGGTGCTGCTCGTGGGAAACATCGAGAAACGAAACGAGGCCATGATCCAGGCGATCATCCGGCGGCTCGCACAGGCCCGGAGCCGCATCCGGGACGAGGGCAGCAAGGAGTCCATCGGCGAGGCCCTCATGAAGGAGTGGCTGACCCTGCTGATCGCCATCGATACGTACACCGACAACGCCCGCCCCGGGTTCCTGGTAAGTCCGCTCACCCACGAGCGCCTGGAGTACGACCGCTGGTACCCCACGGTCAGGGTGGCGTTCGAGTTCCACGGCCCCCACCACTACCAGACTACGAAGCGCCAGTCCGACCCTGCGGCCCTCGCCAGGCAGCGGAACAACGACATGGTCAAGATCGGCCTCTCGCAGCGGAACGGGGTGACCCTCGTGGAGGTGCGTCCCGAGGACCTGCGGTTGGACCGCATGCTCCAGCTGATCCCTGAGGGCGTTCCGCTCCGCCCGCTGCACGGCCTGGGGAAAGTGATCAGCTTCCTGGAGCAAGAGTGCGCCCGGTACCGTCATCAGTTCGGAATCCTGGACTGACACCCGGACCCCCGTCGCCCGGAAAGGGAGACGGGGGCTTGTGCTTGATCGCCGCGCCGGGCGGGAAGAGATGTGACAGGGGCCAGGGCATCCGCTCGACCGCCGCGCGACCATCGACGGTCGCCAGGACCGCGAGGCAGGTTCCTAAGAAATTCCAGGGAAATCTTGCCCCATATTTTCGGGCCGATAGGGGGAAAATCTGCCCCCTATCTCCCCGCGACGGCCGCCGGGAGGGGTCCTGCCAGGGAAAGCCCCTGTCGATCGCCGTCGATCTGGGCGACAAATGCGTCGAAGTCTGTCTAACCGGCCCGATGCGGAACGCTTCGGGTGGCGGAAATGGGGAATTCGGGCCCCCTAATCGCCGAAAAATAGGGGGAAATTCTGCCCCCTGTTTTCCTGTCCACCTGCCGGGCAGCACAGGGTACTCCAGGCAGGCTCCCGACGTGCCTCCCGAAAGCCGAGGGCGCCCCGGTGGGGTCGCCGCAGCTTCCCGGGTTCGCTCCGCCACCGTAGCCCCGCACGCATCGAGACGGCGGGTCGGTTCGCCGTCGCATCCCGTCCGGGGCCGGCGCGCCTCCGGCGACGCCAGGGCGCCCCGAACCGGCACGAGGGGACGACCACGCATCGTCCCCAGGGCCGATGGGCCACTTCCCCCGAGGCCGAGTGGGCGCATGCCCCATCGACCCAGGAAAGACTTCCCCCCGAGCCGATGTGGCCGGAGCCCCTTCCCGGTATGCTCAGAGCGAACGCACCGGAAGGAGGCTGCCCGCATGGTACTCCTGATCTGCGCCGCGCTGCTCATCGTGATGCTCTTCCCGCCCACCCCGGTCGAGGAGCGCCGGCGGGAGCTGCAGCACGGGTTCAACCTCGGTATCTGGAACTCGTCCACCGAGGGCGAGTACGCGAAACGCCCCGCCCGGGGATGGAGCCCCGGGGCGGGGCGGTAGCATGCGCTCGTCGGCGGCGGTGGGGGCTCCACCCCGGCGGCCTCCAGCGCCTCGAGCGAGGCACGCAGGGGGTCGGAGAGGGCCTCCCCGTGGACATTCATGAGCCTGGGCTGCTCGAAGAGCCAGTGATCGCAGACCCCCCTACAGAACCGCCCGGAGGAACGCCACCGTGCGGGGGTGCGCCGGCTGGGTGAAGATCTGCTGCGGCTCGCCCTGCTCGACGATGAGACCCTCGTCCATGAAGAGCACCCGGTCGCAGACCTCCCGGGCGAAGCCCATCTCGTGGGTGACCACCACCATGGTCATGCCCGCGAGCGCCAGCGCCTTCATGACCTCCAGTACCTCTTTCACCATTTCCGGGTCGAGGGCCGAGGTGGGCTCGTCGAACAGCATCACCTCGGGGTTCATCGCCAGGGCCCGGGCGATGGCCACGCGCTGCTTCTGGCCGCCGGAGAGGCTGTCGGGATAGGCGTGGGCCTTGTCCTTCAACCCCACCCGCTCCAACAGCTCCAGCGCCTTGGCCTCGGCGGCCTCGGGCGTGAGGCGGCGTGTCAGCACGGGCGCCAGGGAGACGTTCTTCAGCACCGTCATGTGGGGGAAGAGGTTGAAGTGCTGGAACACCATGCCCACCCGCTGCCGCAGCCGGTTCACGTCGAAGCCCGGGGCGGTGATCTCCTCGCCATCCACCTCGATGGTACCCCCGGTGGGTGTCTCCAGGAGGTTCAGGCAGCGCAGCAGGGTCGACTTGCCGGAGCCGGACGGGCCGATGAGTGCGACGACCTCGCCCCGCCCGACGTCCAGGTCGATGCCCCGCAGCACCTCGAGCTTGCCGAAGGACTTCTGCAGGTTCCTAACGCGAATCACTCTTGCCCATCCTCCTCTCCAGCACCTTGACCAGCTGCGACGTGATGCCGGTCAGGATGAGGTAGTACATCGCCGCCACCAGCAGCGCCGGGAACACGGCGAAGTGTGCGGTGCCCACCGTCTTCGACTTGAACATGATGTCGGCGATGCCCAGCACCGAGATGACCGATGACTCCTTGATGAGCGAGGCGAACTCGTTGGCCAGCGGCGGCAGCGCCCGGCGCAGGGCCTGGGGCAGGATGATGTACCACATCGTCTGGCCGAAGGAGAGGCCGAGGGAGCGCCCGGCCTCCATCTGGCCCCGGTCGATGGACTCAATCGACCCGCGGGCGATCTCCGCCACGTAGGCGCCGCTGTTGAGCGAAAGGGCGATAATGCCCGCCGTCAGCCCGGGCAGGTCGATGTTAAATAGGAAGGTCGGGCCATAGTACATCAGGTACAGCTGCACCAGGAACGGCGTGCCCCGCACGACCTCCACGTAGAGGGTGAACAGCCAGTAGATGATCCGGAGCAGCGGATGCTTCGGCTTCTGGCTGCGCACGAGGCCCACGATGCAGCCGATGATCGTGCCGAACAGGATGCCGAGGGCGGAGACCAGGAGGGTGATCTTGACTCCCTCAAAGATAACCGGAATAAACTTCGGGATCACGTCCCAGCGCATGAGTGCTCTCCCCTCAAAAGGCCCCCAGATCGCCTGTTCCCGGGCGACCTGGGGGCCGGGTGCTGGGCAAGCTTACTACTCGCCCTTGTACTCCGGCGGCGGTGCCACCTCGTATTTCTCGATCAGCTGATCGATGGTGCCGTTCTCCTTCAGCTTGGCCAGGATCTCGTTCAGGGCCTCCCGCAGTTCGTCGTCGCCCTTCCGGATGGCGATGGCGTTCTCCTCCCGGGTCAGCTCGAAGGCGACCGTGAGGCCGGGCTGGGACGCAGCGTAGTTCTTCACCACGGCGTAGTCGCCCACCACCGCATCGAGGCGGTTCGAAACCAGGTCGAGCACGGCGGCCTCAAACAGCTCGTAAGACCGCACCTCGGTCCCTTCCACTTCCTTGGCCGCGACCTCGCCGGTGGTGCCCAGCTGCACGCCGACCCGCTTCTCGCTCAGGTCCTCGGCCTTGGCGATCTTCTCCGCGTCCCCGCCCCGGATCAGCACCGACTGGGCGGTCATCCAGTAGGGATCGGTGAAGTCGACCGACTCGAGGCGGTCGGGGGTGATCGTCATGGCGGAGATCACCATGTCGGCCTTGCCGGCGGCGAGGTCAAGGAGCAGCGTGTCGAAGATGCCCTCCTTGATCTGCAGCTCCACGCCCAGCTCGGCGGCAATCGCCTCGGCCAGCTCCATCTCCCAGCCGACGATCTTATCCTTGCCATCGATGAGGGCGTGATACTCAAACGGCGGGTAGTCGGCGCTGGTGGCCACCACGATCTTACCCTGGGACTTGATCTCCTCCAGGTGGTTCGCCGGGGTCTCGTTCTGCGGGGTTCCCGTCTCGGGGGTCTCAGTCTGCGAGGCCTCCTGCTGTCCGTTCTGCTGCGCCGGGACGTTGCTGCTCTGCCCTGACTGCGCACCGCCGCAGGCAGTCAGCGCCAGGGCGAGGATCAGCCCCGCGGCCAGGGCGCGAATCTGCTTCATCTTCATCTTCATCTTCCCCTTATGCCTCTGTTCTCTAAGACGTCGAGAAAGAATATACACCCGGTCGTATATATATGCAAGTCCCGGGCACGAAAAAGAGCATATGGAAATTATCATTGGTGATGAAAAATAAGGGTGCAGGGGGCGAGACGGACGTCTCGCCCCCTGCGTGTGCTGACGGAGGGCCACCACCCCTCCGTCGGGGAAGTCCGTGCTGGATGAGGGGCCACCCGTTCCCTCGTCCAGCTCCCGGCCGGGTCACCACTCCGGCCGGGGTTGTGGCCGCTTCCGGCTAACCGCACCGCTACAGCCAGCCTTCTGCGACCACGGGTCGCCTGGATGGCGACTACATGTGATTATATCATGTATCCCTGAGTGGCGCGAGACTCATTTTTCGCTATCTGTACTTTATCAACAGTCCCATCTAAGGATAGGCCTGGATGCCGTCACGCGGCGGCAGGCCGGAGTCGACGCGCCGGCCCCTGCGGCGCAGAGCCTGCGCCGCAGGGGCCCAGCCTCACTCCTCGGTGACGGTCACCGATTCGATGTGGACGTCCTCCAGGGGCCGTGACCGTTCCCCTCCGAACGACAGCGTCACGGGCACCGAGGCGATGGCCTGCACCACGTCCATCCCCTCCGCCACCCGGCCGAACTGGGTGTAGTGGGGATACTGGTTCAGCCCGGCCGCCTGGGGGCCTGAGCAGATGAAGAACTGGCTGCCGTTGGTGTTGGGGCCCGCGTTGGCCATGGCGACGATGCCGGGTTCGTAGGGGTGGCGCGGCGGCAGCTCGTCGGGAAACGTGTAGCCCGGGCCGCCCCGGCCGGTGCCGGTAGGGTCGCCGGTCTGGATCATAAAGGGCTTGA
>ENA-UPSA01000832-UPSA01000832.1-bioreactor-metagenome-genome-assembly--contig:-NODE-832-length-38490-cov-5.251958_pt1 | contig 38490 bp, 38 predicted proteins | sample MGYA00238183_ERZ773288 | MGnify/ENA primary metagenome ERZ773288 (study PRJEB29028, sample SAMN07631243) | bioreactor metagenome | isolation source: Switchgrass digestor | place: USA: Dartmouth... | reverse complement strand
CCGTGCAGGCGCGTTCGTTGACAGCGAAAACGCAGGGGTGTTAGTGTAAATAGTATTTAAGGGACAGCACAGTACAGGCCGCCTTCCGGAGGGAGAACTTGCCATGCACTTCTACGGAACCGCAACGCGCAATGCCCGGGGACACCTTGCGGTGGGCGGGGTCGACGTGGCCGACCTGGCGAGGGAGTTCGGCACGCCGCTTTACATCATGGACGAGGCGCTGATCCGCCGGAACTGCCGCGCCTACGTGGAGAGCTTCCGGGAGCATTACCCTGACTTCGACGTGGCCTATGCGTCGAAGGCGTTCCTCTGCACGGCGATGGTAGCGCTGGCCGAGCAGGAGGGGCTCGCGCTGGACGTGGTCTCCGGCGGTGAGATCGCGACCGCGCTTCAGGCGGGCTTCCCGATGGAACGCACCTACTTCCACGGCAACAACAAGAGCGGGGAGGAGATCCGGCTGGCGCTGGAGGCGGGCGTCGGCCGCCTTGTGGTGGACTCGACCCACGAGTTGCACCTGCTGGAGGCCGTCGCGGCCGGCGCGGGCCGGCGAGTGCGCATTCTCCTGCGCGTGACGCCGGGGGTGGAGGCCCACACGCACGAGTACATCAGCACGGGACAGCTGGACTCCAAGTTCGGCATCCCCATCGCCGGGGGCCTCGCCCTCGCGGCGGCCCGGGAGGCGCTCGCACTCCCTCACGTGGAGCTGATGGGGTTCCACTGCCACATCGGGTCGCAGATCTTCGACCTGCAGGGGTATCGCGTCGCTGCCCAGCGCATGCTGGACCTGATGGCCGCTTTCCGGAGCGAGACGGGCATCGTCGCCCGGGAGCTGAGCCTGGGCGGCGGCCTGGGGGTGCGCTACGTCGAGGGCGACCGGCCCACGTCGCCGGCCGAGCTGGTGGCGTGCATCAGCGCCGCAGTGCGCGCCGGTGCGGCGGAGCGGGGGCTGCCCCTGCCGCGGCTCATCGTCGAGCCGGGGCGGTCCATCGTCGCCGAAGCGGGCACCACGCTCTACACCGTGGGCAGCATCAAGGAGATCCCGGGGGTGCGGACCTACCTGGCGGTGGACGGCGGCATGGGCGACAACATCCGCCCGGCGCTGTACCAGGCGGAGTACGAGTGTGCGGTGGCCAACAAGCTCGACTCCCCGCGCACGCGGGTGGTCACGGTGGTGGGCCGTTACTGCGAGTCGGGCGACGTCCTGCTGCGGGACGTGGCCGTCGCCGGCGACGTGGCGCCCGGCGACCTGCTGGCCGTCTTCGCTACGGGCGCCTACAATTTCTCCATGGCCTCGCACTACAACCGCTTCCCCCCGCCCCCGGTGGTCTTCGTGCGCGACGGCCGGGCCGACCTGGTGGTGCGGCGGCAGAGTTTCGCCGAGATGGCGGCCCTCGACCTCCTCCCGGAGCGCCTGCGGTCGCGCACCGCCCGGTAGACAGGACGCCTGGCAAACAGGGGCAGGAACCCGAATGGGTCCTGCCCTCTTGCGTTCCGGCGGAGCGTCTTCGGGGCGGAGGCGCAGGAAAGTGGAACCAACTTGGAAGTTCGAGCGGTCTAACCTATGAGAGGCTTGCTTAACGAGGTGAACCCCTTGAAGAAGCGCAAGATGGCGATTACCATTCTGGTGCTCGTGGCCGTCGCCGCCGGTGGGTGGTACGGCTACAAGCGGTTCTTTGCCGCGCCCGCGAGCGCCGACGTCGTGGCCGAGGGTCCGGAGGGCGCGCCCGTGGTGCAGGTGCAGCCCGTGGTCCGGCAGATGCTGGTGCAGGAGGTCTTCGCGCCCGGCACGGTGAGGGCGGGCAACTTGCAGGAGTACAAGGCCGCCGTGGCGAGCCCCAGGGTGACCCTGCTGGTGGAGGTCGGCCAGCAGGTGGAGGAGGGGCAGGTCCTGGCGGAACTGGACGCGACGGAGCTGCTGGAAGAGGTAAAGGCGAAGGAGCGCGATCTCCTGCAGGCGCAGCGGCGGCTGCAGGAGCTGCAGCGCAGCGTCGAGAGCGCGCCGCTGCAGCTGGAGCGCCAGCTGGAGGAGGCGCGGCGGCAGCTGATTGAGGCCCAGAACCAGCTGGTGAAGGCGCGCGCGGGAGGCGGCACCGGCGAAAGCAGCGAGGTGGCGGCCGTGCGCGAGAAGATCAACCAGCTTCGGAACCAGGTGACGCAGGCGCAGCAGGCGGTCGACCAGGCTCGCGCCGCACTGGCCGCGGCTGAGGCCGCCTACCTGGCCAACCCGGGCGACGCCGAGGCCGAGCGCAACTACCGGAACGCCGAGGCGGCCTACCGGCAGGCGGTGGAGAAGAACCAGGAGACCGCCCGTGAGACGGCCTCCGCACTGGCCCAGGCCGAGGCCGAACTCGAGTCTCTCCTCTCCGGGGAGGGACAGGATGAGGACAGTGAGGAAAATCGGATTCGGCTCCTGGAGATTCAGGTACGGCTGGCCGAGGTGGCGGTGAAGGAGGCCGAGGAGGCCGTGCGCCGCGGCCCTGACATGGGCCAGATCGAGGTGGCCCAGGCCGAGGTGGAGGCCGCACAGGCCACCCTGGAGAAACTGCGGAACAATCTGGACTCCACCCGGATCGTCGCGACGGCGCCGGGCACCGTCCTCTCGCTGGGCGTGAGTAACGGCGACCCCGTCCAGGCGGGCATGGTCATCGTGCGGGTGGGCGACATGGAGCGGATGGAACTGGTGGGCCAGGTGGAGGCGGTAGACCTGGACAGCCTTGAGCCCGGGCAGACCATCATGGTGACCTCCGCCCTTCTGCCGCTGGCCAGCTTCGAAGGCGTGGTCACCGGCGTGGCGCAGCAGACCCAGCAGAGCCAGGACCCGTCCTACCCCGGCATGTACTATGGGGAGAACGTGACCTTCGAGGTGCGGGGTGTGGTGGATAACCCCGAGGGCCGCCTGAAGAGCGGTATGTCGGTGGAGATGCGCATCGAGACCGCCCGCAAGGAGAACGTCATGGTGGTGCCGCTGCTGGCCGTGCGGGAGGAAGCCGGCCAGGCCTTCGTGCTGGTGGTGAAGGACTACACGGTCGAACTGCGCCCGATCCAGACCGGTCTCGTGACGAACATGGAGGTCGAGGTCATCTCGGGCCTGGAGGAGGGTGAGATGATCATCACCTCGCCGTTTGGGCTGATCGAGACCCTGCAGGATGGCGACCAGGTGCGCATCGAGGTGATGCCCGGCATGGAGGGCGGCATGTTCCCCGCCGGGGCCGGCAGGCGCATGCCCGGACGGGCACGGGCGATCACGGTCCCGGTGGGCCTCCTGGCGGGAGGCGCACAGCGATGAACCTGCTGGAGACCTTCAGCATCGCGCTCTCGGCCCTGTGGGCCAACAAGCTGCGCTCGGCCCTGACGATGCTGGGGCTGATCATCGGCGTGGGATCGGTCATCGCCATCATCGCCATTGGGCGGGGCACGCAGAAAGCGGTGGCCGCTGAGCTGGACGCGATGAACGGCGGCGTGTTCCAGCTTCTCGCCACCGGCGGCTGGACGCCTGACGGCCAGCAGATGGCCAAGCAGCGCTCCTTCCGCGACGAAGACATCGAGATCCTGAAGCAGGCGTTGCCGGAAATCGAGCTGATCGACCCGCAGGTGGGCATGGGCGTCCAGATTTCCTTCCACCGCGACAGTACGTGGGAGTATGTTCGCGGCGCGGGCACCGACACCCAGTCGCTGCTGAACATCCAGCTCTCCTCCGGCCGCTGGTTCACCGAGGAAGAGATCCGCCGGGGCGACCGGGTGATGGTGGTCTCGGCCAACCGGCTGTCCTACCTGCTCGGCGAGGGCGTCGACCCCCTGGGGATCGAGCTGATGCTGAACGGCTACCCCTTCCGGGTGATCGGCGTGATCGCCCCCAACACGGGCATGCTCTCGCAGTTGCTGGGCGGCGAGGGCGGCGACTTCTACATCCCCCGCAGCTACATCACCCGGGCCACGGGGCAGAACAGCTACTATCACCTGACGGCGCGGGTGCGTGACGGCGCCGACCCGGTGGTGGTCAAGGACCTGGCCGTAAAGGTGATGGAGAAGGTCTACCCGGGAACCGCGTATGAGGCGCACATCTGGACGGACTTCATGAGCGGTTTCAACGAGGTGCTCTCCATCGTCACCCGCGTGATGGCGGCCATCGCCGGCATCTCGCTGGTCGTGGGCGGCGTGGGCATCATGAACATCATGATGGTCTCCGTGACCGAGCGGACGCGGGAGATCGGCCTGCGCAAGGCCATCGGCGCCCGCCGGCGCGACATCCTCATGCAGTTCCTGGTGGAGGCCCTCACGCTCTGCCTGATCGGCGGGGCCATCGGGATCGGGCTAGCGGCGGGGCCGGTGATGCTGGCGGCGAAGTACCTGCAGGCGCCTCTCAGCATCGACTGGTACGCCATCACGCTGGCACTGGGCTTCTCCGCGGCGGTCGGCCTGATCTTCGGCGTGTATCCCGCGGTGAAGGCCGCCCGGATGGACCCCATCGAGGCGTTGCGGTACGAGTAGGAACCTGGGCGCGGGCGCCGTGTGCACGTGAGGCGCGGCGGTGCGACAGGAAGGACTCTGCTCGGGCGGGATGGACCGGCCGGCATGGAACGAGGGGCGGTGCAGATGGCGCACCGCCCCTCTTGTCGATATCGCTTTTCTCCTGGCACCGCGCGCAGACGTCTCTATTGCTTCGGCCCACCCGCCGCGGGCCGGGCCGTGCGGAGTCGGGCCGCGATCGCCTGCGCCCTCCGGGTGACATCGTTCATGCCGCCGCCCGGGAAGCCCAGCCGCGCCGCCTCGGCGAGGTGGCGTTCCGCCGCGGTGCGGTCTCCCCGCACGGCGGCGAGCACCGCCCGGTTGTAGTGGGGGACCGCGAAGAGCGGATCCTGCGCCAGGGCTTCCCGGAAAGCCTGCTCGGCCTCGTCCAGGTGCCCGGCGCTCAGGTGGGCCGAGCCGATGTAGTTCAGCAGCATCGCATCGGCGCTGGGCGTATAGAGCGACACCCGCACGAACCAGCGGAGCCGCCAGGGCTCCGCCTGCAGGCGGGCGCGGCAGCGCCGGAAGAGCTCGAGGGCCTCCTCGGGCCGGCCGGCAGCCAGAAGGCGCCGGCCCTGGAAGAACTCCCGCAGCACGCGCCGCTGGACCGTGCGGATGGCGAGGGCCAAAGCCAGTACGCCGAGGAGTACTGGCAGGGCGAAGTCCGTCACCACGGCCAGGGCGACCGTGCCGCCCGCGACGACGATCACCACCAGCAGGATCAGAAGCTTGGTCCGGGCCACGCGCGACATCCCTGTTCCTCCCTTACACCGTGTTCCCCTTCTCGAAACCCCTGCCAGTCCATGACCAGCTGCCGATCCACCGGCGCTATCTGCCGCCCGGCGATGGCCGCCTTGGCAGCCCGGGCGCGCTCCAGGGCCTCGTCGGCGCTGGCCGCGAGCGCGTTCAGGTGGCCCATTTTCCGGTGCGGCCGGGCCTCCCGCTTGCCGTAGAGATGCAGTTTCACGCGGGGGTCGGCCAGGGCGGCGCCCACGTGGAGCGGGAAGTCCTCGCCCATCACGTTCACCATGCAGACGGGGCTGAGCAGGTCCACCGCACCCAGCGGCAGGTTGCAGACCGCACGGACGTGCTGTTCGAACTGCGACGTGAGGCATGCGTCCTGGGTGTAGTGGCCGGAGTTGTGGGGGCGGGGGGCCAGTTCGTTCACCAGCAGGCGCCCGTCGGGCAGGCAGAACATCTCCACCCCCAGCAGCCCGACCAGGCCGAGCCCCTCGGCGATGCGCACGGCGAGGCTGCGGGCAGCGTCCTGCACGGCCGGAGGGACCCGCGCCGGGACGATGGAGTAGGCGAGGATGTTGAGTTCGTGAATGTTCTCGGCGACGGGGAAGGCTGCCACCTGGCCGGAGGGACTGCGGGCGACGATCACGGAGAGTTCGCACTGGAAGGGAACGAAGCCTTCCAGCACCAGCGGCCGGGCGCTCGCGTCACTGCCCTGCGGCTGAGCGGCCAGCGCCTGCGGCTGGTGGGAGAGCGCGGCGTACGCGGCCAGCGCTTCTGCCGCCGTGTGGACGACGGCCTGCCCCTTGCCGTCGTAGCCCATGGTGGCGGTCTTCAGCACCGCGGGCAGACCGACGGCGGCAATCGCCTCCCTGAGGTCGGCCTCCGAATGCACGGGGCGCCAGGGGGCGACGGGGATTCCCAGCCGCTCCATGGCCCGCTTCTCGGTGATGCGGTTCTGGCACGTGCGCAGGATCTCCACCCGCGGGTGGACCGGCCGCTTCGCCGCCAGCCGCTCGAGGACCGCGGGGTTGATGTTCTCGAACTCGTAGGTGATCACGTCGGCCACGTCCGCGAGAGGCAGCAGGGCGTCGGGGTCGCTGAGGGCGCCCACGACCACCCGGTCGGCCACGGGGGCGGCGGGGCAGTCGGGGTCCGGGTCGGCCACGGCGACCCGATAGCCCATCGCCCGGGCCGCCAGGGCCGACATACGGGCCAGCTGGCCGCCGCCGACGATGCCCACCACGCTGCCCGGCAGGATCATAGCTGGCTCTCCTCCACCTGTTGCCGCAGATAGGACCGGTACTCGGCCAGCGCCGCCCGGAACTCGGGGTACTGCAGCGCCAGGATCTGCGCCGCCAGGAGCCCGGCGTTCTTGGCGCCGGCCTTGCCGATGGCGAGCGTGGCCACGGGCACGCCGCCCGGCATCTGCACGATGGAGAGCAGCGAGTCGAGCCCGTTCAGAGCGGAGGTCTGAACCGGGACCCCGATCACCGGCAGGAGGGTCTTGGAAGCCACCATGCCCGGCAGGTGGGCCGCACCGCCGGCCCCGGCGATGATAACCTTCAGCCCGCGCTCCTCCGCCGCTTCGGCGTAGGCGAACATCGCATCGGGCGTGCGGTGGGCCGAGACCACCTTCATCTCGTAGGGGACGCCCAGCTGATCCAGTACGTGGGCCGCCTCCTGCATGGTTTCGAGGTCGGAGCGACTCCCCATGATGATTCCAACCAGCGGCTGCGCCTTCTCGCTCTGCCCCATCTTGTGCTGACCTCCCGTGTGCGTTCTTCGCTCTGCGCGGAAAAGCCTGACAGCGGCCAGTGTGGGCCGCTGCCAGCAATTTGGTGGGCGGTACTGGGATCGAACCAGTGACCCCTTGCGTGTGAAGCAAGTGCTCTCCCGCTGAGCTAACCGCCCAGTGCTCGCTTATTATAACCCAGGTTTGTCCTCCTGTGCAAGGGCATCTGTCGATATACGCACGTTCATTCTTGTCGAAAGGGCATCTCTTGCTTGGACAAGCTTTTTTCGCGCGACGGTGCGTCACGCCACGGAGGCTCACCGCCGGCGCAGCGCGAGTCTCCCGACGCGCCAGGCGGTTCGGTGGGAAGACGCCGGCCCGCGGGCGGAAAGGTGCGAAGTTTCGCCCCCGCGTCAGCGCACCTCCGGGTTGCGGGCAGGGTTTGGGCCCTGCGCAGCAGAATAGAGTCCGATCGAGATCAAGCGCCGTGAGGGCGCTCATGGGAGTCGGACGAAGCGGATGCAGATTATCGTGCCCCACATCAACAGCGACCTGGACGCGATCGGCGCTGCCATCGGCGCACAGGTGCTCTACCCGCAGGCACGCATCGTGCTGCCCGGTTCGGCCAACCCGATGGCGGCGGAGTTCCTCTCGCTCCACCGGTACAACCTGCGGGTCTACACCCCCAAGGAGATCGACCTCAGCCGGGTGCAGCGGGCGATCGTCGTCGACACGGCCGACGCGGCCCGCCTCGGTGCCCTGCGGAGCATCGTGTCCGACGCGGAACTCCACCTGTACGACCACCACCCGCCCGAGGAACACGACCTCCAGGGAGAGGTGGAGGTGCGGGCGCAGGTGGGCGCCACCTGCACGCTGATCGCGGAACTGATCGAGGAGGCCGGCGCGCCGATCACCCCGTTCCAGGCCACGGCGCTGCTCGTGGGCATCTACGCCGACACCGGGTCACTGAGCCTGCTGGGCACCACGGACCGGGACGCCCGGGCGGCCGCCTTCCTGCTGGAAAAGGGGGCGAGCCTGCAGGCCGCCACGCGCTTCATGGAGGTCTCGCTCTCGCCCGCCCAGCAGACGCTGCTGCAGCAGCTGCAGGGGCAGGCCCGGTGGGTGAATGTGCATGGCGCTCGCATCCGGCTGCTGGCCGCCGAGGTGCCCGACTACGTGGGCGGGCTCAACCTGGTGATCCACCGGCTGATGGAGCTGGAGCCGGTGCCTGCGCTCTTCGCAGTGGTGCGGATGGGCGACCGCGTTTACCTGGTCGGGCGGGCGTCGGTCCCCTGGGTGGACGCGGCCCGGGTGCTGGGTGCCTTCGGGGGTGGCGGTCACGCCTCGGCCGCCTCTGCGGTAGTGAAGGGGCTCTCCCTGGAAGAGGTGACCCGGCGGCTCGAGGCCGCCCTCCCCGAAGGGGTGGACCGGCCGCTCATGGCGCGTGACGTGATGTCCTCTCCGGTCAAGAGCATCCTGGCGACCAAGCCCATCCGCGACGCCGAGCGCCTGATGCTGCGCCACGGGCACACCGGCCTGCCGGTGGTGGACGACTCCGGGACGCTGGTGGGCGTCGTCTCGCTGCGGGACGTGGAGAAGGCCCGCCGCCACGGCCTGGAGCACGCGCCGGTGAAGTCGGTAATGAAGTCGCGGGTGATCTTCGTCGGGCCCGACACGCCGGCCGACGAGGTGCAGGAACTGATGATCGCGCACGACATCGGCCGGGTGCCGGTGGTGGAGAACGGGAACCTGGTAGGCATCATCACCCGGTCCGACATCCTCGGCCTGATCTACGGGGCGCCGGCGCCGCGCTGGCATCGGCGGCTCTATGCGGCGCCGGAGGAGCCCAAGGACCTGCGGGACGAGGCGGTGCAGCGGGCCCTCGCCGCGGTGGAGGCCGCCCCGGCGGGAATCCGCTCGCTCCTGCGCGCCGTGGGCCATGCGGCGGAGCAGGAGGGCGTGGCGGTCTACGCCGTGGGCGGTTTCGTGCGCGACCTGCTGCTGGGCCGGCCGAACCTCGACTTCGACATCGTGGTGGAGGGCGACGGCATCGCCTTCGCCCACACCCTGGCCCGGGAGCTGGGCGGGAAGGTGCAGGAGGTGCCGCGCTTCGGCACGGCCCACGTCTACCTGGAGCAGCAGGACCCCGCCCTGCCCTCCCGCATCGACGTGGCCACCGCTCGGCGCGAGTTCTACGAGCAGGCAGCCGCCCTGCCCCGGGTGGAGCACGCCGACCTGCACGAAGACCTGTACCGCCGGGACTTCTCGATCAACGCGATCGCCATCCGGCTGGGCTCCGCCGGGCCGTCGGGGCTCATCGATTTCTTCGGCGGCCTGCAGGACCTGGTGGACGGGCAGGTGCGCATCCTTCACACCCTGAGCTTTGTCGAGGACCCGACGCGGCTCCTGCGGGCGGTGCGCTTCGCCCACCGCTACGGCTTCCGCCTGGAGCCGGAAACGGAGGCCTGCGCGCGGGCGGCCATCGCCGAGGGGTTCCTCAACCGGGTGAGCCGTGACCGGCTGCGCAACGAGCTTCTGCTCATCCTGCAGGAGCCCGGGTCCGGCGGAGCCCTGCGGCTGCTCGCCGACCTGGGCGGGCTGGGGGCCGTCCTGCCCGGAGTTCTGCTGGACGCGGAGGTCGAGGCGCTGGTGGACCGGGTGGACGAGCTTCCCGAGACGGCGCCGGAGCTCAGCCGGGGCGCCCGGCTTTGGTTGGTGAAGCTGCTGGCGCTGCTGCACCGCTTGCCGCTCGCGGAGGGCGCCGCGGTGGTGCGGCACCTGCGCCTGAAGCGCCCCGAGACCCAAGCCTGCCTGCACGTGCTGGCGGGGTGGCGGATCGCCCACGACCTCGTCACCGCTCCCCGGCCGGACCCGGCGGCCATCGTGAGCGCGCTGGCGGAGTGGCCTCCCGAGGGGCTCCTGTTGCTCGTCCTCCTCGGTGGCGGTGAGCGGGTGGGGCTCTACTGGCAGGAGTGGCGGCATATCCGGCTGGAGATCACCGGGGCGGACGTGCAGGCCCTGGGGGTTCCCCCGGGCCCCCGGATCCGGCGCGTCCTGGAGCGGGTGCTCGCGGCCCGCCTCTCGGGCGAGGCCCTGGACCGCGCCGCACAGCTGGCCCTGGCGCAGCGCTACGCCGAAATGGAGGAGGAGTGAGCGGCGGTGCCGAGTCTGCAAGAGATCGTGATGGCCGTTCCGGGCGTGGTGATCGGCTTCGCCTTCCACGAGTTCGCCCATGCCCTCGTGGCCACCTGGTTCGGCGACGACACGCCGCGCCTGCAGGGACGGCTGACCCTGAACCCTCTGGCCCACCTCGACCCCATCGGGACCGTGCTGCTCCTCCTGGCGGGATTCGGCTGGGCGAAACCGGTGATGGTGAATCCCAACCGGCTGCACCCGCGGGTCGTCGGCGAGATTGCCGTGTCGCTGGCCGGCGTGACGATGAACTTCCTGCTGGCCGTGCTCTTCCTGCTCCTCTACACCCTGGCCGATCTGGGGCTCCTGGGCTGGTACCACCCGGTGCTGAGCGAGACCTTCTGGATCGCCATGACGATGAACATCTTCCTGGTGGGCTTCAACCTGCTGCCGCTGCCGCCTCTGGATGGCTTCCGCGTGGCCGTGCACCTGCTGCCCCGCGGCTCGGAGAGGCTCATCGACAACCTGTACCGGTTCAGCCCCCTGGTGCTCACCGTGCTGTTCGTCACCGACATCCTCGACCTCTCCCCGGTCTACAACGCCGTCTACCGGGCGGTGGTCTGGGTGGCGACGCCGCTCGCAAAGCTGATCACGGCGTTGCCAGTGGGGTTGCTCAATATGTAAAATATATGAGTTACACGGTGCCGCGGCACCACAGCGATGAGGGGGTTACCGTGGTGGATCGCCTGACCGTCAGGCCGGAGCCGTACGTCGTTCATCTGGCCAACTTCGAGGGCCCGCTCGACCTGCTGCTCCACCTGATCCGGCGGGAAGAGATGAACATCTACGACATCCCCATCGCCCGCATCACGGAACAGTACCTGGCGGCGATTCAGGATCTGGCGGACCTCGACATCGACCGCGCAAGCGAGTTCCTGGTGATGGCTGCCACGCTGCTGGGGATCAAGTCCCGCATGCTGCTGCCCAAGCCGCCGCGTACGCTGGCGGACGAGGCCCTGCCGGAGGAAGAGGAGGAAGACCCGCGGGAGGAGCTCGTGCGCCAGTTGGTCGCCTACAGCCAGTTCAAGGCGGTGGCGGAGCAGCTGCGCGGCCTGGAGCAGGAGATGCTCCGCGTCTACACCCGGGGCCTCTTCGTCGAGGAGCCGAGGGGGCCGCGCCCCCTGGAGGGACTGAGCCTGGAGGACCTGGTACGGGCCTTCCAGGAGGTGCTGAAAGAGGAGTGGAACTGGCGGGAGGTGCCCCGGGAGGAGATCCCGCTCCGGGAGAAGGTCCGGGAAATTCGCTTCCGGCTGGCCCGCTCGCCGGGCGGGGTGCGCTTCCGCGAGCTGTTCTCGCGGGGCGGCTCGCGCCTGGAGGTGGTGGTCACGTTCCTCGCCCTGCTGGAGCTGATGCGGCGGCGGCAGGTGCGGGTGGTGCAGGAGCGGCTGTTCGGCGAGATCATGATCTACCGGGCAGAGCCGCAGACCGATGAGGAGGCGTGGGGAGGCCCCGACGACGAATGATCTGGAACCACGGCAAGATGATACTCGAGGCGCTGCTCCTGGCCTCGCCCGAGCCACTCACCATCAGGCGGATCGCCGAGGTGATCGGGCTCGACGAGAAGGATGCCGCCATCCTGATTGCGGACCTGCAGAAAGAGTACGAGCAACCGGGGCGCGGCCTCGCCATCCGGGAGATGGCAGGCGGCTACGTGCTGACCACCCGCCCGGAGGTGGCGGAGTACGTGGACCGGCTGCTGCAGCCCCGCTCCAAGGGCCTTTCCCACGCCGCCCTGGAGACGCTGGCCATCATCGCCTACCGGCAGCCGATCACCCGGGCGGAGATCGAGTCCGTGCGGGGCGTGAAGGTCGACCGGGCCCTGGAGACGCTGCTGGAGCGGCGCCTGGTGGCGGAGGTGGGCCGCAAGGAGGCGCCCGGCCGGCCGATCCTCTATGGGACGACCCCCGAGTTTCTGAAGTACTTCGGGCTGAAGGACCTGAGTGAGCTGCCGCCGGTCTCCCTCGACACGTCGGAACCCGGCCTGATTCTTCCCACCCGTACCGGGGGCGACGGGGACCCGGAGAGCGAGGCGGCCCTGCGCACACCGGATGACTCGGGGGCCGGCGGGGGCGACCGGTCCCCGGGGCAGGCGGAACAGACTGCGGATACAGGGGAGGGCTAGCGTTTGGGCTTCGTGGGGTATGCCTTTGTGGACTGGGACGACACGCTGGCCGAGAACATCCGTTACTTCCGCGAGGCAGAGGCGGAAGCCTCCGTCCTCATCGCGCGGGCAACCGGCTTCGAGCCCGCCGAGGTGGAGCGGCGGGGGCGCGAGCTGGACGTGGCCGTGGCCCGGCAGATGGGGCTCGTGAAGGAGTCGTTCAGCGTGGCCTGGGTGCGGTGCTACCGCGAGTTCGCCGGCCGGGCGCGGCGGAAGGCGGACCCGGCCCTGGAGCGGGAGATCGAGCGGCTGTGCGCGGTCCCGTACGAGGCCCGGCAGGAGCTCCTGCCCGGGGCGGCCGAGACGCTGCGCTGGCTGCACCAGTCCGGCTTCGAGGTGACGATCTGGACCGCCGGGGAGGAGCATATCCAAAGGCGCAAGATCCGGGAGTCGGGGCTCACCCCCTGGATCCACCGCCAGGTGGTGGTGCTGGAGAAGTCGCCTGAGCGGCTGCGGGAGTGGATCGGCGACCGCGATCCTCAGCGCTGCTTCGTGGTGGGGAACTCCCGCCACTCCGACATCCGCCCGGCGCTCGCGGTGGGGGTGACGGCCTACCACGTGGACGTGTACACGTGGGCGTACGACCACCTGGAGGTGGACGAGGCCGACCCCAACTACCACCGGCTTCGCCACATCGGGGAGCTGCCGCACGCGCTGGCGGAGCGGTTCCGGCTGGCCGTGTAGAGGGAGAGCGGGTGACACGGCGATGCTGGTGTACAACAAGCTGGTGCGGGACCGGATTCCGGAGCTGATCGCGGCCTCGGGCAAGACGTGCACGGTCAGGGTGCTGGATGACCAGGAGTACGTCGACAAGCTGCACGAGAAGCTCGCAGAGGAGCTTCAGGAGTACCTTGCGGACGGGAGCGTGGAGGAACTGGCCGACCTGGCCGAGCTCATCCTGGCGATCCTGGACGTGAAGGGGGTCAGCCCGGAGGAGTTCGAAGCGATTCGGCGGCGGAAGCGGGAGGAACGGGGCGGCTTCAGCGAGCGCCTCCTCCTGGTTCACGTGTCGGACTAGAAGGTTATTCAGTCCCCGGCCCGCGGACGGGAATCCAACTCCGTAAGCGACACAGCCCTGCGTTTGAGCAGGGCTCGCTCTGTTTCTCCGCGGGCCCCAGCTTTGGCTTCTTCGCTGGAAGCGCCACGGTTCGGATCGCCCTGCACGTAAGGAATGGGGAGATATTGCCGGAAGTGACGTTACTGCGTGGCAGGAATGAGGAGTGGAAAGCGAACTACCTTATTGACTGCGATTTTGCACGTCATCCGCCCCCCTTTGTACCCGAGGAGGGATCATTTCGGTATGTGGAAGCTCTGGTCAGGACGGCGAGACCGGCTCGGCCTGGCGCTGCTGGGAGTGGCTGTCCTGAGCACTGGGCTCTCCGTCCTGTCCCTGCTCACCGACTCGGTCCGCGGCACAGTTGTGCGGTCATACGAGCAGACCTGGCGGTCGCCGTACGACATCCTGGTCCACATGCCCTTAAGTGGGGCCCCGCTGGGTGACCTCACGGAGCCCAACATCCTGACCACGCTGCCGCAAGGGATTACCCAAGCCCAGCTGGAGGAGGTCCGGAAGGTACCCGGGGTGGAGGTGGCCGCCCCGGTGGCCGTCGTCGGCTACGTGCGGGCGGGGCCGTCCTATCTGTTCCCCTCGGCCGATCTGCCCCATCCCGGGGGTGGCGTCTACCGCATCACCAGTGAAGTCTCAGCCACCGACAGCCTGGTGCCCGAGACGATGCGGGAGGAGTACCTGGTCGCCCTTGCGGACCCGCGCACGGGGAAGCTCCCGGCCCAGGTGCCAGATGGCGCACTGGTGCTGGACAAGGGGCAGTTGCAGTCTCTCGTGATCTCGGCCCAGATTCCGACGCTGCTGGTCGGCATCGACCCTGACGCAGAGGAGCAGCTGGTCGGTCTGAACCAGGCCCTCACGGAGGGCCGCTCCCTGCGGGCGGCCGACGCAGTTGACTTCAGACCGAGCGGCCGGGGGCCGATTCCGGTCATCCCGGTGCTGGTCAACACGTTCGGGCTGCAGGGCATGACCTATCGCCTGACCATCGAAGAGGTGGACGCGGAGGGCAGAGCTAGGCGGCAGGTGGCGGAGCAGACCCTGGCCGGCGATGCGCTGCTCGCAGCCGTGGCGGAGGGCGAGGTGGGCATCCACAGGGTGTACGGCCAGAGCGGCCCGCTGACGTATGCCCCCGTCCAGAGTCCGTTCCCTGACCGGTGGCCGCATGCCTTCGCCATGCGCCCGGTCTCCGCCGACCTGGAACGCTCCCTGTCGGACGGCGGACCGTTGAGCCCGAGGAGCAGCGTGACGGCGGCGACGCCTGTCCGCCCATGGACGCCGGATGCCGCGGACAAGCTCTTCTACTACAGCATTCGGGGTTACTTTGACTCCTCTCGGCTTTCCATCGCCAAGGACCCCTCTTCACAGCTGCCGCTCATGACCTACCGTCCGGCCGAAGCCCTGCTGGTGCTGGACGGGGACTTGACCCCGGTTAACCCGCCCCGGCGCATCCGCGGTAGCCTTTCTCCCACCGGCTTCCTCTCGTCGCCGCCGGCCCTGCTGACCACCTTGGAGGCCGCCCGGGCGCTGGCCGGGGACAACGCGATCAACGCCATTCAGGTGAAGGTGGCCAACGCCGACCACTTCACCCCCGAGGTGGTGGCACGCGTCCACGCGGTCGCCGCCGAGATCCAGCGCCGGACGGGCCTGGTGGCCGAGGTTACCATGGGCTCCTCCCCCATGAACGTCCTCGTGCAGGTGCCGGGCGAACGCCCGGGCGAGGTGGCCGGGTGGGTCGAAATGCCGTGGGTACACAAGGACGCGGCGGTGACTGCGGTCCAGCAGGTCGAGTTCGGTTACAGCGGCTACGTCGCCCTGGTCTTGATCGTCGGGGCGCTCTATGCCTTGACCACGGCCCTGACAGGCGTGACGGCCCGGCGGCGCGAGGCTGGCATCGCCCTCGCCGTGGGCTGGCCGGGGCGATTTCTGGGCCGCATCGCAGCCAGTGAGCAGTTGCTCTTCGCCGGCATCGCCGGCGTGCTGGCTGCCTTGGCAGCCGCCGTGGGCGGAGCCGGCCCCGAGATGGTCGCGGCGGTGTTCGGTGCGAGTCTCCTGCTCTACCTGCCCGCCTGCATCGCGGCGGGCTGGGCCGCTGCTGCGACCCCACCCGGGGCGGCGCTGCGATGGGGGGACACTGCACCGGGCCGGAGGGTGCTGCCGGGGACTGGCGTTCTGCCCCTGGCCATCGCCAGCCTGATGGGGCGGCCGCTGCGGACCTTCCTGACCGCGCTCGCCATCGCCCTTCCCACCGGGTTGATCACGGTGCTCATCTTCACCGCCAGACAGCTGAGCGGGGTGCTTTACACCACCCTGACCGGCCAGTATGCGGCGCTCAAGGTGGGCCCCCTTCAGTATGCCGCCGGTGCCATCGCCCTGCTGGTCGCCGTGACGGCGGCCTTCGAGCTCATCCGCCAGAACGCCGTCGATCGCCGCAGCGAACGGGCGCTTCTGAGCGCACTGGGATGGCCGGACCGGTGGATTGCGGGCACGATGGTCGCCGAGGGGGGCCTCCTGGGAGTTCTCGCCGGAGCGCTGGGGCTGCTCCTGGGTGGCCTGGCCCTCCATGTGTTCTACGGCTCTGCGGCCGCCGCCTTGAAGGGCGTCTCGCTTCTGACCGGCCTCCTGCCGGCCGGCCTGGGGCTGGCCACCGGGCTGGTGGGCAGCCTTGTGGAACTGCGGTCCTGGAACCGGTCCGCCCTGGCAGGCGTGGGGGCCGGCGAGGTCGCCCGCTTCGGTTCCCGCGTACTGGCGGGGGCTGCCGTCGCACTTTTCGCCGCGGTGAGTCTGACGGCCGCACTGATCGCTCCCCGCTTCATCCGGGAGAGTGCGGTCACCACAACGGGACGTGCACAGGAGGCGTCGAACGTCGGCCACGCGGCCATCGAGGCTGCTGTGTCCGCACAGTCCGAGGCACTGGCGCAGATGGACCTCGACGGGTACCTGGCCACCTTTGACGCCTCGGCCGAGGCGTACCTCATGGCGCAGCGCCACTGGTTCGAGGACGCAGTGCGCTGGCGCAACGAAAAGCCGGACCAGCGCAAGGTGGCGCGATCGGTCAGCCGGGTCGCCCTGCTCGGCGCCAACACCGCGCACGTGGACATCGTCCTGGAGATGGCAGACACGGAGATCCGCTCTGTGACCCTTCAGACGGTCTGGGTGCAGACCGAAGATGGCCGCTGGGTCGAGCACGGGTGGCACAAGGAGGTCCTCGAGTCCGGGGAGGTTGCCGTCTGGTACCCGGAGGCGGCCGCGGACCTGGCCCGGGAGATGCTCACGAACGCCCGGCAGGCCGTTGCCCTCGCCAAGGAGGCTGGATGGTGGACCGGCGCCCGTGATCATCGACATCTTTCCCAGCGAGCACGAGTACCGGGCGACGCTCGGGCCCTCGCTGGGGCAGTTCGAGATGCAGGCCTGGACCGACTATAATGAACCGATTCGCCTGCCCGTTCGGACACAGGCACTCGGTCCCCTCACCCTTTACCAGATGATCACCGGGCAGGAAGTCAGGCGGCTGAGCCACAACAACGCCCCGCGCTGGCTCGCCCTGTCGGTGGGTGAGGTGGCCGCTGCCCGGGCGGCGGGGCTCTCGCCGGAGGAGATGCTCCAACCCCTCGCCGCGGCCGAACCCATGTCCCTGGCGGAGCTGGCTGCCGTACCGCCCACGTTCATGCTGCCTGAGGACCAGGCGAATCTGGTGAGGGATACGGCTTCTGCGCTGGTGCTCTACCTGGAGGAAAACGTGGAGCCCGACGGCGTGCGCCGGCTCCTGCAGAGGCTGGCTGACCACCCGGCCGACCCCAGGGGTGCCGGGCCGGACGTCGAGCCCTCCCGGGGGGCGCTCGCCCTGCAGGCACTTGCGCAGGTGACGGGCAGGAGCGCGGCTGAACTGGAGCATGACTTCCGCACCTGGTGGGCCCGTCTGGCAGCGGCAAGTCGACGCTGCTCTCCCTCATCGCGGGCCTGGACCGTCCCACCGCAGGCACGGTGCGGACCGCCGGCGTCGAACTGACCCGCACGCCGCCGGGGGGACTGGCGCGCTTCCGGTTCCAGCACGTCGGGATGGTCTTTCAGCAGCACCACCTGATCCCGACGCTGACCGCCCTGGAGAACGTCATGCTGCCCTGTACGCCGTGGAAGGTGGACTATGCCCCCGCCAACGGGCCGAGGAACTGCTCACGCTGGTGGGGTTGAAAGACCGGATGGCCCACCTGCCGGCCCAGCTCTCCGGCGGCGAGCAGCAGCGGGTCTGTATTGCCCGGGCGCTGATCAACCGGCCCACCGTCCTGCTGGCCGACGAGCCTACTGGAAGCCTGGACGAGGAGTCCGCCGCCGAGGTGCTGCGGCTCATCTGCGACCTGGCAGAGCAGTTTGGCATGGCGCTCCTCTTCGTCACGCACGACATGCATCTGGCCCGCAGCTTCGGCCGCGTGGTTCGGCTCTACCGCGGGCAGCTTCATCCGGTAACGTAAACTGGGGCCCGTCCCGGGGTGTCGCCGGGACGGGCCCCGTTCCTTTCACCGTAAGCCCGCGCATGCTTGCCGCCGCGGCTGGAAAGACTCTCCGCGACAGCATGGCAACGCCTTCCGGGGGTGGGTGCGGATGGGTTGGCTGGTGGCCGCGGGGGTTGCGCTGGTCGCCTTGGCCGGGCTGGCCCTGCTGTCCGTGCGGGTCCGCCTCGCCCTCACCCAGGTCAACCTGCGGGCGACTCTGCGGGTGGAGGTGCAGTTCCTCGTGATGCGCCTCCGCCGAGAGGTGGTGATCCGCGACCTGACCGCGGGCATCCAGGAGCGGCTCTCACCGCGGGCGGAGCGGCGGCCGGGCGCCCGGAGCGGGGCAACGCCGGCTGCGGCGGTGCGGTACCTGGCCCGATCGGTGCGCTGCTCCCGCCTCCGCCTGCGCCTGGAGGTGGGCGGGGTCGACGCCTGCGACTCTGCCCTGCTGGCCGGCCTCGGCTGGAGTGCGGTCTACGCGGCGCTGGCCCAGGTCGCGCGCTGGGTCCGGCTGGATGCCGCCGGGCTGGCCGTGGCGGTGGTGCCGAACTTCCACCGGCCTCTGATGCGCACCGACCTCGACTGCATACTTTCAGTGCCGCTGTGGCAGGCTATCGCCGCGGTTGCCATGATGCTTCGCCAGGCCAGGCGGGAAGGGGTGGCCCTGGTGCGGCCGCGGGACGGCCGGCGGAAGAAAGGAGAAGGGATCGGTGGCCGAGCACCCGATTCAGGGCCTGATGAAGACGGCCATGGAAAGCCTTAGAAATATGGTGGACGTGAATACGGTAATTGGCGACCCGGTGGAGACCCAGGACGGGACCGTGATTGTGCCCGTCTCGCGGGTGACGTTCGGCTTCGCGGCCGGCGGCTCGGAGTTCGGTCAGGCGAACGGCCAGGAGCCCGGGCAGGACCACCCGTTCGGCGGCGGCAGCGGGGCGGGGGTCTCGGTTTCCCCGGTAGGCTTCCTGGTGGTGACCAAGGACCAGATTCGGATGCTGCCGGTGGACGGCGGGCAGCCCGTGCACCGGCTGATTGACCTGGCGCCCCAGCTGATCGAGAAGCTGAGGGCGGCCCTGGACCGGCGGCCGCCGCAAGGGGCACGGATCGACGTGGTCGAGACCGGGCCCGCGGCGGATTCCGACACGACCGGCCACGACGGGACGCCCAAGACGCCGCTGACGTGACCGGCTGAGCGCAGAAGGCCGGGCGGGGTGCCGCCCGGCCTTGCCGCGCACGCCCCCGGGGATGGCCCCGGAAGAATACGCGGGCGGTGCCCGGCTTACGCTAGCAAGGGGGGTGGACGCGCTGCGCAGCCTGTGGAAGGGCACCATCAGCTTCGGCCTGGTGACGATCCCGGTGAAGCTCTACGCCGCCACCGAGTCGAAGGACCTCCGGTTCAACCTGCTCCACGAGCCGTGCCACACGCCCATTCAGTACCGCAAGTACTGCCCGCGGTGCGAGCGCGAGGTGGAGGGCGGCGAGATCGTGAAGGGCTACGAGGTCGAGCAGGGGCGGTACGTGACGCTCACCGACGAGGACTTCGAGTCGGTTCCCGTGATGGCCAAGCGGACGCTGGAAATCGTAGCCTTTGTCCGGCTGGAGGAGATCGACCCGATCTACTACGACAAGACTTATTACCTGGAACCCGGGGAGGGAGGCGCCAAAGCCTACGCGCTGCTGCGCCGGGCGATGGAGATCACGGGCCGGGTGGCCATCGCCCGGGTGGTGATCCGGTCCCGGGAGTCCCTGGCGGCGCTGCGGGTCTTCCGGGACGGCGTGATCGCCATGGAGACCATGCACTTCCCGGACGAGGTGCGCCCGACGGCCGGCCTCACGGGCATCACCGCGCCGGAGCTGCGGCCGCAGGAGATCGAGATGGCGACGGGGCTCATCGAGTCGCTGACCACCGACTTCGCCCCGGAGAGGTTTGAGAACGAGTACCGCAAGGCGCTCCTGGACGTGAGCCGGGCGAAGGCGGCAGGAGCCCCGCCCGCCCTGGCGCAGGCCGCTCCCGAGCACGGCACGGTCGTGGACCTGATGGAGGCGCTGCGGGCGTCGATCGCGGCGGCGGAGGGGCGGCGCGGCGCGGCTCCGGGTACGCCCGCGGGGGTTGCGGAGACGCAGGCAGGGGTCGAAGGCCCCGGCGCCCCCCACGGTCCTGCCATCGAAGCAGAGGGCCCGGAAAGGCCCGTCCCCGGGATTGCAGCATCCGACGCACCGGTTCGGGCAGTCCCCGGCACCGCAGCGGCCGGCGTTCCAGGCAGGCCCCTCCGCGGGACCGAGACGGACGGCGTGCCGGACAGACCCGGCGACGGGTTGTCCAGTTCCGGCGTCGCGGCTCCGGGCGTCCCGACGCGTACTGCAGCGGGCCGGCGCGCGATCCCCGGCGTCCCGGGACCCCGGACTGGTCAGGTGCAACCGCCGGGCCCGCCGGCCGGCGAACCCGCTCCGGGGGGACCCTAGCCGGTGCGGCTGCCCTTTGCGCCGATGCTCCTGGAGCGGGCCGGCGCGCCTTTCGCCGACCCGGGCTGGCTCTACCAGGTGAAGTGGGACGGGGTGCGCAACCTGACGCTGGTGGAGGGCGGCCGGGTGCGGCACTGGAGCCGGCGGCTCAGGGAGCGCACGGGGCTCTTCCCGGAGTTCGATGGCCTGGCGCGGGCCGTGACCCGCCGCCGCCTCGTGCTGGACGGCGAGATCGTCGTGCTGCGCGACGGACGGCCCAGCTTCGCCGCCGTGCTGGAGCGGGACCTCGCCGCGTCCCCGCCGGCACACGGGTTGCCCGCGACCCTCATGCTGTTCGACCTGTTGGAGGTGGACGGCGAGGAACTCTACAGCCGCCCGCTGCAGGAGCGGCTGGCCCTGCTGGCGGAGGTGGTGCCGCCGTCGGAGGCCTGGCAGGTGGTCGCCTCGTTTCCGGGGCGCGACGGGCCCGCACTGTTCGAGGCCGCGGTCTCCCAAGGGTTGGAGGGGGTGGTGGCGAAGCGGCTCGGGAGCCGCTATGCGCCGGGCACGCGGAGCCGCGACTGGCTGAAAGTAAAGCGCCGGTCCGAGATGCTGGCTGTGGTGGTGGGCTACACGAATCCGGCCGGGCGCCCGGGCGGGTTGCTGCTGGGGGCCTATCACGAGGGGCGGCTGCGCTACATCGGCCGGGTCGGCTCGGGGCTGTCCGGCGCCGACCTGGCCGCGATCCGAAGCCATCTTCCGCCCGCGCCGTGCCCCTTCGAGCGGGTGCCCGGCCTGCGGGACCGATTCGGCGGCGACCCCGGCCCGGTGGTCTGGGTGGAGCCCCGGCTGACGGTGCGGGTGGCGTTCACCGAATGGACCGAGGAGCAGCGCCTCCGGGACCCCGTTGTGGTAGGCTTCAGCACCGAACCGCCCGAGGCGGCTGTGATACCGTGAGCGCCGACGCGGGAGGTATCGTCGCAAGGAGGGGATTCCCATGAGCGAACACGGACCGGAGGCCGCCAGGCGGGTCAGCATCGTGGCCCTGTTCGGGGACGCCGCCCCGGCGCGCGCCTGTCTCCACAACCTGCAGGCCCGGGGCGTGGAGGCCGCCCTCGAAGGGGTGGCAGGCGCCGAAGAGTCCGATTCGGCGATGGGGCGGGGCGTGGTGCTGGGGGCGACCGTGGGCGCCACCGCGGGGTTCCTCGCCGGCACGTACCTCCTGCCTCCCGGAGCGGTGACGGCCACGGGGTCGATGCTGGCGACGCTGGCTGGGGCCGGCCTCGGCAGCTTCTTCGGCAATCTCGCGGACCTGGGCACGGCTGCGCACGACGAGGGGCAGGAGCCGTCTGACCATGCGCACGAGGCCATGGCGGAGGAGGGGTGGCGCCTGACCGTGCAGGTGCGGCCGGAAGAGGCGGAGGACGTTCTGGCGCTGATCGCTGCCTGGGGGCCGCGCACGGTCCGGGTGTCCGACTAGTGGGGCGCACAACCAGGCAGAGGGTGTCGGTGTCCGGGCGGGAGCTGGTGGTGACCAACCTGGACAAGCCCTTCTGGCCGGCGGACGGGCTGACCAAGGGCGACCTGATCGCCTACTACGTTTCGGTGGCGCCCTACCTGTTGCCCTACCTGAAGGGGCGTCCCGTCGTGCTCACCCGTTACCCCCACGGGTTCGGCGACAAGTGGTTCTACCAGAAGGACGCACCGGACGGGTTGCCCGACTGGATCCCCACCTGGCCGGACGAGGCCGGGGACGGGCGGGTCATCCGCTACATGCGGCTCGAGGAGCCCGCAGCCCTGGCCTACGTGGCCAACCTGGGGACGATCGAGCTGCACCCCTGGCTCTCCTCGTGCGGGACGCCCGACCAGCCGGACTGGGCCGTGATCGACCTGGATCCGGCCGAAGGCGCCACCTTCGACGACGTGCTGGTCATCGCCCGGCTGGTGCGCCGCATCCTGGACGAGCTGGGAGTGGCCGGCTACCCGAAACTCTCCGGCGCCACCGGCATCCACATCTTCTGCCGGGCGCAGCCGGGCACGACCTACGCCGAGACCGCCGAGTTCTGCGAACTGATCGGGCGGTTGCTGCTTCAGGCGTATCCCGAGAAGGTGACCCTGGAGCGGTCGGTGTCCCGGCGGAAGGGCAAGGTCTACGTCGACTATCTGCAGAACCGGCGGGGACAGACGATCACCTCTGTGTACGGCGTGCGGCCGCTGCCGGGCGCGCCCGTGTCCGCTCCCGTTACGTGGGCGGAGGTTGAGGGCCAGCCGCCCCGGTTCACGATGAAGACGCTGCCGGCACGCCTGTCGGCCGTAGGCGATCTGTTCGCACCCATGCTGAACGCCCCGCAGGACCTGCGGGGCGCGCTGGCACGACTCCGCCGGTGGGTGCCGGCGAAGAGGACCTGACCGGCGCGGTCTCGCCACGAGCGCACTGCAGGGCGGTGCTGCCGCAAGGCGGTACCGCTCTGCGCGCGGCGGGACCGGCCACACGGTCGCAGGCGATGCAGCGGTCTCACCCGTGCTCCTTGCGGTTTCGCCGGGGCCTCTCCAGGTGCTCCTTCATGCCGTGCAGGAAGAAGTCCACCAGCCCCCGGGCCAGGGCAGGCTGGAGCCGCTGCGCGCCGTGAAAGCGGAAGTCTGCGTCGTACGCCACCACGCAACCGCTCCCGTCCGGCAGGAAGCGGAGGTCGGCGGCCACCTCGGCGCCGCCTCCATCGGTGGCCGCAGCGATTTGAAGCTTGAACCCGTGGGGCGGGTCGCGGTGGGTGATGGCCACGGTGCCTTCGTACCGGAGCGCAAAGCCTCCAAGTCCAACTCGGATGGACGCGGCCCAGCGGTCGGGCCCCAGTTCCTCCAGGGACTGGAGTCCGACCACGGCGTGCAGCAGCGCGTCCCGGTGCGTGAACAGGGCGTAGACCACTTCCGGAGCCGCGTCGTAGCGGAAGCGACCGGCGATTCGCACGCGGGGAACCTCCTTGCGTGTCCCAGGTGGCGCCACTTGCCCGTGCGCGACTAGAGAAAATCGTAGTGACGCCGAGGGTAGCCTTCAAGCCCCAACGGGGCCAGGCGCGGGCGCCCGAGTCGGCTGCTGACCGGCGTCCGCCCCGGCTCCCAGGAATTCACGAATGACGGCGAAAAGTTTCCCCCTGTATAATCGAGGACGTTTAGGTACGGCGTTCCATTATACGGGGGGATATACGTGTCGGATTGGCGGAAAGGCGCCGCTGCGATGCTCGTGGCGCTGGCGTTGTTGATGGGGGGCCGGACGGCTGCCGCACCGGGGCTGGTGGCGAGCGCCCTGCCGGCGCCGGCGGCGCTGCAGTCGGCCGACACGTGGGTGCTGCCCGACCTGGCCGGCGACGGGTGGGTGGTGCTTTCCGCCGGTGAGACTGCCGCAAAGGGCCCCGTGGTGGTGGGCTACTACGCCGAGGACTGGGAGGGAGACCGGCGGGCCCTGGAGGCGCTCCGGGCTGCGGGCGGACGCGTGGACCGGGTGGTGAACTTCGCCCTGCAGCTCAGGGCGGACGGCTCGATCACGACCCGGTACTACCCTGAGCTGGCTGCTACGGCCTCTGCACTGGGCGTGCCGGTCTATGGGCTGGTGCACAACATGGAGGACGGCCAGTTCAGCGTCGAGATTGCCCGTGCCGTGCTCTCCGACCCGGTGCGGCGCGCCCGCGCGGTGTCCGACATGGTGAGCATCGCCCGGGCGCACGGCCTCGCCGGCATCGACATCGACCTCGAGAACGTGCCGGCAGACCTGCGGCCCCACTACACCGCCCTGGTGCGGGAAGCGGCGGCCGCGCTCAAGCCCCTGGGCCTCCGCCTCACCCTCTCGGTGCCGGCCAAGGTGTGGGACGACACCACCTCCAACTGGGGCGGCGCCTTCGACTACGCTGCGCTGGGGGCCCTGGCGGACCAGGTGGCAATCATGGCCTACGACGAGCACACCTGGGGCCTGCCGGCCGGTCCCGTGGCCTCGCTCCCCTGGGTGGAGCGAGTGGCCGCCTACGCCACCCGGCACATCCCGGCGGAGAAGATCCTGCTGGGCATTCCGGCGTATGGCTACGCCTGGGTCGCCGGCACCAACCGCGTGGTGAAGGGGCTCTCCACTCCGGGGGCGTACCAGCTGGCGGCGGAGCACGGCGCGGAGGTGCTGTGGGACGACGCGGCGCAGGTACCCTACTTCCGCTATGTGAGTGGTGGCGACGAGTACGTCGTCTACTTCGAGAACAAGGAGTCTGCCGCGGCCAAGCTGCGCATCGTAACGAAGTACGGGCTGGGCGGCATCGCCGTCTGGCGGCTGGGCCTCAACGAGGCCGCGATCTGGGAGCCGGTCTCCACCGGCTTCTGAGGGAGAACCCCAACGACGAAACCGCCGGGGGCCACGTGTCCCCCGGCGGTTTACGCGTCACCTGCTGCACCCAGGTGCTACAGCCTGAGTTCGCTGACGCACGTCTGCAGTTCCTCGGCCAGTCCCTTCAGGCTTTCGGCCCAGGTGGCCACCTCCTGAACCGCCTCCGTCAGTTCCGCCACGAAGGCCGTGACCTCCCGGGCCACCTGCTCGTTGTTCCTGGCGGTCTCTTCCACCTGGCCCATGGCCGCGCTCACCTGGGCGGTCGAGGCGTCCATCTCCTCGGTGGCGGCGGTGTACTCCTCCGACAGCGCCGCGACGGCCTGGAACGACGTGACGAGCCGGTTGGTGTCGGCCTGTACCGTCTGGATGCTCTCGGCGATCTCGGCGACGGCCTCGGCCGTGCCGCGGATGGCCGCGAGGATCTCGCCCAGGGCTTGGCTGGCGCTCTCGGCCTTGGCGCTGCCTTCGTCCACCTGGCGGAGGCCGGCCTCCATGGCTGCCACCGCGTCGGCGGTGCCGGACTGGATGCTCTCCACCAGGGCGGCAATCTGCCCGGTCGCGGAAGCGGAGCGCTCGGCGAGGCGCCGGACCTCCTCGGCCACGACGGCGAAGCCGCGGCCCTGCTCGCCCGCCCGCGCCGCCTCGATGGCGGCGTTGAGCGCCAGCAGGTTCGTCTGGTCGGCGATGTCCCGGATTACCCCGGTGATCTCACTGATCTGCGCCGAAAGGGTCTCCAGGCTGCGGATGCGCTCGGCCGCGCCGGCGACCGCCTCCTGGATCCGCTGCATGGCCGCCAACCCTTCCTGTACCACCTGCGCGCCGTCCCGGGCCACCTGCTCGGTCCGGACGGTCTGGGCCGAGACCTCCGCCGTACGGGAGGCGACCGCAGAAGCGGCCTGTGCCGAGCGGGTCAGAAGCTCGCCGGCGGCGGCCATCTCCGCGGCGGTGGTCTGCGCGCCCTGGGCAATCTGGTGGCTGGTCTGCTGAAACTCCGCCATGATGGTGCGCACGTCGGCTGCGGCGGAGGTGAGCGCCCCGGCGCCGGCGGAGATCTGCCCGGCCGTTCCGGCCGCCTCCCGGGCCTGGTGGGCCGACTCCGTCGACATGGTGGCCAGCCCCTCCGCCGAGTCCATAAGCGTACGGGCCACGTCCTGGATCGTCCGGACGAGTTCGCGCCAACGCCCGATCATGTCGTTCATCGCCCGGACCATGTCGCCCAGCTCGTCGTTTCCGGCCTTCACCTGCGCCGGGCTCAGGTCGCCGGAGGCCAGTCGTGCCGCCATGGCCGACACGGCGCCGACGGCGCGGGAGACCCTGCGCGAGACCTGCAGCGCGATGAGGATGCCGAGCACCGCCGCAGCCACGCTGACGGCCAGGACGATGCGCATGGAGAGGTCGGCCTGCTGGGCGGCCGCCCCCGTCTGCTGTCCGACCATAAGGTCGGCCTGGGCCTTGAGGGCGTCGACCGCGGACACCACGTAGGAGCGCAGCGGCCTGAGCTGTCCCGACAGCACCTGCTCGGCCTCGGACTGGGTGTAGTCGCGGCGGGTGAACAGGCTGCGACATGCACCCTCGTAGGCGTCCAGTTGGTTCCGGAGGTTGTCCACCAGCCCCTTGGTCTCGTCGTCTGCGAGGGCGTAGAGGTAGCCCATATAGGCGGCCAGCTCCCAGGCCGCCTGGTCAAACTCCTGCTTGTAGCCGACGTCGCCCGACAGGAGATAGCTGGCCACGATGCGTCCTTCCTCCTGCACTGCGGCCTCGACCTGGCGGGCATACATGGCAACGGCGTCTACCCGGTTCACCACGTCGGTGTACGTGGCTCTCAGGGCGCGAAGGCTGGTGACCCCGGCGTAAGCCACCGCGGCAACCAGCGCGACGATGAGCATGAAGCCTGCCATCAGTCTCTTGCGGATGGTGGGCCGGAAGCCTGCCATCAGTCTCTTGCGGACAGCGGGACGGAAGCCTGCCTTGAGCTTTGAGCGTAAGGTGGTTCGCATGATCTGCCTCCAGTGCGGTGGGAATGGGTTAGGGTTGGCGTCGTCCCGGTGGGAACCGTGGGCGACTTGTGCTGCAGCCCGATCGGCCATACGTATTCACAAAGACACATTAAATATACAACTATGTGCGAACTGCTTCCATGAGGATTTGGCACTATTCGCCGGGTACCCTCCCAGGGAACTGGCCTTAGTCCGTACCCGAACCCGCCGGCCCGCCGCCCTGGCCGGGCAGGAGCGGGTCGGGGGAGAGCATCTCGCTGAGGGTGATCACCTGGTACCCCCGGCTGTGCAGGAGGTCGATGGCCTGCTCCAGCACCTGCACCGTGTTGGGCTTGGGGTGCAGGAGGATGAGGTCGCCCGCCCTGGCTTTCTGGAAGGTGCCGAGGATGCGCTCCGGGGTGGCGTGGCGCTCGTTCCAGTCGACCGTGTCGAGGCTGTGCAGCACCGTCTGCAGGTTGAGCTCGGCTGCGGTCTTCACGATGGCCGCGTCGATCTCCGACATGTGGGGCGCATAGTACTTCACTTTCTGGCCGGTGATCTCCTCGATCACCGCCACCGATTTCTGGATGTCGTCCTTCAGCCGGCCCGCCGCCGCCAGTGCCCTGGGCCCGTGGGTCAGGTTATGGCCGTGGGTGCCCACCTCGTGCCCGTCGGCCACGATGAGCCGCGTCATGTTGGGGTTGTTCTCCGCCCAGCGGCCGGAGAGGAAGAAGGTGGCCCGGGCACCCTTCCGCTTCAGGATCGGCAGCATGCGCATCAACTCGTCGGTGCCCCAGTCGACGTTGATGAGGAGCACGACTGCCTGCTTTTCGCTGTTTCCCTGGCGGATGGCGCCGGGGGGCAGGTCGGCCAGGCGCCCTGAAGCCGGCCGCACCCGCACCGCCGGGTGCACGGCCGTGTTCGGCGGGGCCGCGGCCAGGCGGAGCCACGTCTGGTCCACGTCGAGTTCGAGTCCGTTCATCTCCGGGACGCTGTACGGCGTGCCGTCGTCCGACTCATACCGCCGCGCGTTCACGGGCACCACCCGGTAGGCGGTGGCCAGTTCCTCCAGGCGCGCCCGGGCTTCCGCTTCGCTCAGGCGGAGAAGTCGAACCCGAGGAACGTCACCCCCTCGGCCACGCGCGGGCCGCGGCTCTGCGCCGGTCGCTGGGCCACCTCCCGGGGCAGTGCGAGCCCGGCCAGCAGGGCGAAGAGCAGCGCGGCCACCCACCAGCGGTTCACCCGCACCACGTGGAAGTGGGCACGGACTTTCCGTTCCATCGGGATCACCCCTTGTCTCGCTCGCCAACACCGTATGTCCCCCGTGTACGAGCTATGCGGAGGATGGTACAATGCGCCCAGAGAAGGACGCAGGAGATCTCGGCGGCGTATCCGGCTGGCTCGGGAGGGATGAGAAGTGAAGATGATCGTCGCCGTGGTCCGGGACGAGCACGCCGGTGCCGTAACGGATGCGCTCACCCGGAAGGGATTCGGCGTGACGAAACTCGCCTCCACGGGCGGCTTTCTGAGGGCCGGCAACACGACCTTCCTGGTGGGTGTCGGGTCCGCCCAGTTGGAGGAGGCGCTGGCGACCATCCGCAGCGCCTGCCCCGAAGCGGAAATCAGCAAGGGCGAGCCGAAGGCGGGCGGGGGCGTCCCGCATCACAACGTGACGCTCTTCGTCCTCGACGTGGAACGGATGGTGAAAGTCTAGGTCGCGCAGAGAACCAGGCGGGGCGCCTCCCCAGGGGAAGGCGCCCCGCTTCGTGCAGGGACGTGGGCTGAATTTGGACACGCTGGCATATCCATCTCCCCCGAGGGGGTGGCGGCAGCGTGATGAACGTGGTCTGGACGGGCCTCATCGTGGCGGGGGTCCTCGTGGCGGCTGCGACCGGGCGGGCGGCGGAGGTGACCGACGCGGCCTTTGGCGGTGCCAAGCTGGCCATTGAGACCGTCATCGGGCTCTCCGGGTTGATGGCGCTCTGGATGGGCATCATGAAAATCGCCGAGCGCAGTGGCCTGATGGAGGCGCTGGCCCTGCTTCTTCGCCCCCTGGTGAGCCGGCTCTTCCCCAGCGTCCCGCCGGACCACCCGGCCATCGGGGCAATGGTGATGAACATCTCCGCCAACATGCTGGGGCTGGGGTCAGCAGCCACGCCCTTCGGGCTGAAGGCGATGCAGGAGCTGCAGGAACTCAACGAGGACAAGGAGACCGCCTCGGAGGCGATGTGCACATTCCTGGCGCTCAACACGGCTTCGGTCACGCTGGTGCCGGGCACGATCATCGCCCTGCGGGCGACGTACGGCTCCGTGAACCCGGCGGAGATCGTGGCGGCCACGATCGTCGCCTCCGTGGTGGCCGGCGTCTTCGCCGTGGCGCTCGACTCGGTGGTGCGCGGTCTGGCGCGCACCCGGGGGAGGTAGGCGGCCATGTCGGTACTCAGTGCGCTCTCCCTCTGGGCGGTTCCGGGAATGCTGGCCCTCATCCCGCTGTGGGGGGTGATCCGGCGGGTGCCGGTCTACGACGCCTTCATCGAGGGAGCGGAGGAGGGGCTTCAGATCGCGGTCAAGATCATCCCCTTCCTCGTGGGCATGCTGGTGGCGCTCTCCGTTTTCCGGGAATCCGGGGCGATGGAGCTCCTCGCCGGGGCGCTCAGCGGCATCACGGGCCGCCTCGGCTTCCCGCCGGAGGTGCTTCCCCTCATGATCGTCCGGCCCCTGTCGGGCGCCGGGTCGCTGGCCGTGACGGCAGACCTCCTGAAGGCGCACGGCCCCGACTCCTTCGTCGGCCGACTGGCCTCGGTCATGCAGGGTTCCACCGACACCACCTTTTACGTGCTCACGGTCTACTTCGGTTCGGTGGGGATCCGGCGGGTGCGCTACAGTGCGGCCGTGGGCCTGGCTTCGGATCTGGTGGGGTTCCTGGCAGCACTCTATGTATGCAACTGGTTTTTTGGGTAGGCTTGTGGTAAAAGTAGAGGGGATTGACCCACAGGAGGAGGCACTTGCCCGTGAGCATCGAAGCGCGGTTACAGGAACTGGGGATCCACATTCCGGAAGCGCCGAAGCCGGTCGCTGCGTACGTGCCGTTCGTCCGCAGTGGCGACCTGATCTTCACCAGCGGTCAGATCGCCCTGGAGGGCGGGCAACTCAAGTACAAGGGCAAGGTCGGCCGGGACCTGACGCCCGAGGAGGGCTATCAGGCAGCGCGCCTCTGCGCCATCAACACCCTCGCGGTTCTGAAGGCGGCGGTGGGCTCGCTGGACAAGGTGGCCCAGATCGTGAAGGTGGTCGTGTTCGTCAACAGCGCCGACGGCTTCACCGGCCAGCCTGCGGTGGCCAACGGCGCTTCGGAGCTGTACCAGCAGGTCTTCGGCGAGCGGGGTCTGCATGCCCGGTCGGCCGTGGGCGTCTCGGAACTGCCCATGGACACCGCGACGGAGGTCGAGGTCATCGCCCGCATCGCCGAGTAGGCATCCGCAGAGGCCAGGGAGCAGGCTGCCCGGCGCAGCCTGTTCTTTGCTCATTCGGCCAATAGGCGGGTGACGTCGATCAGGTACCGGCCCGGTGCGACCACCTGGAGGTCGACGCGGTCGTCGGCGAAGTCGAACTCCCGGACGCGCCCGCCCTCGGTGAGGAGGCGGGCCCGCGCGGATGCCCGCAGGTCGGCCGGGTCGAGGAAGCAGTTGGTGCGGATGCCCCAGAGCACCTGGTCCCCCGGCCACGGCACCGGAGCGAGCAGGGCCTGGCGGGCACCGTTGGGCCCCAGGCCCGCCGCTTCCAGGTCTACCTGGCAGATGTGCGTGCGGCCAGTGGCAGCGAGCCGCCCGCCCGGGGCGATGGCCAGGCGCAGGTGGTATTCGTCCCGCCCGAGGCTGCGGCGGGCGCAGCCGCCGGCGGTGGCGATCCAGGTTTCGAAGAACGTGCCCAGGCGCACCTCGACCGGCCGGTGCGCAACGAGTTCCAGGCCGATTTTCACCGTGCGCGACACCCCCTGGGGACGGCGGGCCGGCGGCCCCCTCCTGGCGCAGTACCCCATCCTATGAACCACAGGACATGATGGTGAGGTGTAACCGATGGCAGACCAACCCCGGAAGTCCGCCCGGCCCCGGGGCCCGGCCAAGGGCCCGGCGAAGGGCCCGGCCCGCGCGCGGTTCGGCGCAGGCGGCAGCGGCGGGTTCACGTCGGTGGACGAGCAACTCCGCGCCAGCCTGGAGCGGGGCCGGTTCCGGCGACGGCACGCGGGTCCCTCCGCGCGGCCGGCCCGCAAGACCGGTGGGCGGAAGGAGCCGGCTACGGGCGCATTCTCGCTCACGCCGGCGGAGGCCGAGGTAGCCGAGCGGCTGCAGAAGGTCATGGCGCGGGCGGGAGTCGCCTCCCGGCGCCACAGCGAGGAGCTGATCCGGGCGGGCCGGGTGACGGTGAACGGCCGGGTGGTCACCGAGCTCGGCACCAAGGTGGTGCCCGGCCGGGACGTGATCGAGGTGGACGGCCGGCCGCTGGGTGCGCCCGAGGAGAAGGTCTACGTGCTGGTGAACAAGCCCAAGGGCTACGTCACCACCCTCTTCGACCCGCAGGGCCGGCCCAAGGTGATCGACCTCCTCGACGATCAGGTGGCGGAGCGGGTATACCCCGTCGGCCGCCTCGACTACGACACCGAAGGGCTCGTGCTGCTCACCAATGACGGCGACCTGGCCAACGCGCTCATGCACCCGGCCAAGCAGGTGAAGAAGACTTACATCGCCAAGGTGCGCGGCGTGCCCGGGCCGGGCAAGATCAAGCAGCTGCAGCATGGCGTCGAACTGGACGACGGGCCCACGGCGCCGGCAGAGGTCAGGGTGCTGGAAGTGCGCGCCCCCAACAGCGCCACGCTGCTGATCCGCATCCATGAGGGGCGCAACCGGCAGGTGCGGCGCATGTGTGCGGCCGTCGGCCACGAGGTGATCCACCTGAGGCGCACGGCGCTGGGCCCGCTCCAGCTCGGCGACCTTCCGGTGGGGGAGTGGCGCTATCTCACCGACGCGGAGGTGAAGGCGCTGTACCACGCCGCGCGATTGCGCCCGGGCGGGAAGCCGCCCGCGGCAAAAGGCGCGCGCAAACGGCGATGAGGTGCTCTCCTGAGAGAGGAAATGTGCGGCTGGCCCCGAATTGCTTCCATGTGAAGGGTTGTGCGTCGGTGCCACGGGGGACATTCCGTGGAGGGACGGGCTGAGCAGTTCATCTGGTGCATAAAATAAGGCTTTCAATTTGAGGCTTTTCACGGTACGATATGTTTGTGTAATGCGTTATACTATGTTTGGCTACAACGCCCGCGGGCGTTGCCAGCGAGTCGGGACCGCCCCGCCTCCAATACACCAGGGCTCAAGGGGCCAAAGGAGTGAAGTTCCAGCATGGCCAAGGTCAGTCTCCACCACGTGTACAAGAGCTTCGGTGATGTCAAGGTCGTCAAGGACTTCAACCTCGAGATCAAGGATAAGGAGTTCATCGTGTTCGTCGGACCCTCCGGTTGCGGCAAGTCCACCACGCTCCGCATGATCGCTGGCCTCGAGGAAATCACCGAGGGCGAGATCTACATCGGAGACCGCCTCGTGAACCACGTTGCACCCAAGGATCGCGACATCGCAATGGTCTTCCAGAACTACGCACTGTACCCGCACATGAACGTCTACGAGAACATGGCCTTTGGCCTCAAGCTGCGGAAGTTCTCCAAGGCCGACATCGACAAGCGGGTCAAGGAAGCTGCCGAGATTCTCGGCCTTTCCAACCTGCTCGGCCGTAAGCCCAAGGAGCTGTCCGGTGGTCAGCGGCAGCGCGTCGCCCTCGGGCGGGCCATCGTCCGCAACCCGGCCGTCTTCCTGATGGACGAGCCGCTCTCCAACCTGGACGCCAAGCTACGCGCCTCGATGCGCACGGAGCTGGCCAAGCTGCATCAGCGGCTGCAGACCACGACCATCTACGTCACCCACGACCAGGTCGAGGCCATGACCATGGGCGACCGCATCGTCGTGATGAAGGACGGCGTGATCCAGCAGGTGGCGCCGCCGCAGGAGCTGTACGACCAGCCTGCCAACCTGTTCGTGGCCGGCTTCATCGGCTCCCCGACGATGAACTTCCTGAAGGGCCGGCTCTCCGCCGACGCTACGGTCTTTGACGGCGGCACCTTCCAGCTCACCCTGCCGGAGAAGCTGGCGGCCGCGGCCAAGGGTTACGGCGGGAAGGACATGATCCTGGGCATCCGCCCGGAGAACATCCACGCCGACCCCGAGTTCCTCGCCGTCCACGACGGGGCGCGCATCCCGTCCCGCATCGACGTGGTGGAGCCGCTGGGCTCTGAGATCTACCTGTATCTCACCTCGGGTGAGAACCAGCTCACCGCACGCGTCGAGCCCCACCTGCGCTTCCGCTCCGGCGATACCATCGATCTCGGGGTGGATGCGGATAAGGTCCACCTGTTCGATACCGAGACGGAGCTTGCCATTCGCTAAGTGCAGCAGCGCACGCCGGGGGGGCGTTACGCCCCCTCGGCTTTCCGCATGTCCCCCCGCCGCGCGGGGGCTCACGAGGAGGTTTCGGTTTGGCATATACCCTTCAGACTTTCATCCACACCAAGGTGTTCGGCAACCACCTGGGCCAGTGCCGGCCCCTGGATTATCGGCGGTCTGACTGGCAGCAGCTCATCCGTGGGCGCGAGCGCACCGCACGGCTCATCGTGCGGGCGATGCTGGGCGTGCCGAGCGCCCACCAGGGGGAGCACGGGCACCCGATGTGGTGCTTCCAGCTGCCGAAGGGCTCGCTGATCACGGTCTACCTGCACCGGGGCACCGTGCCCGAGATCAGCACCCGGGAGGCCGATGCCGCCGAGCTGCGGGAGGCCATCGATTATCTGCTCGAAGAGGTGGGAGCCCGGCTGCGGCAGGTCTGACCCGGCCGGGCCCCGCCGGGGAGGATTGCCATGGACTGGTGGGAAGAGACCGAGGCGCGCATCCACCGTACGCCATCCGCCGCCTCTGCCGGGCTGAACCTGTGGCAGCGGCTCGGCCAGGCGGGAATCGACCCCGACGCGGCCTTCCTGCCCGCGTACGACCTGGCGGGCCTGCAGATGCTCTGCGCCGACCTGGTGAAGCTGGTCGAGGGGCTCCTCGAATCGGGCGATGGAGACCGCCCGGCCTTCCGGCGCCATGGCCTGGCGTTGCTCCGCTGGGCGCACCAGGCAGAGGAATGGACCCGGACGACGGCGCCTACGCTGAACCGGCTGCTGGACGGCCTGGACCTGGAGCAGGAGGACCTCGCCGCCCGGGAGGAGGCAGCGGACGCGTCGCTGGTGGCGGAGGAGCGTCCTCCCGAGGAGCAGGCGAAGCTGGACGGGCGGTACCGCCACTGGCACCTGCTCTACGAGCAGCTGGACCTGAAGCTCTCCAGCATGGGGCTGGAGGACCGGACGCGGCGCGGCCTCGCCCGTACGCTTGCGCGCGTCTACGAGGAGTGCGTCGTCACCTTCCGGTTGCTGGCGGAACTGGCGCGGGAGCAACGCCCCCGTTACGGCGCGACCGCTCGGCTGCTGCTGCAGGTGAACACCACCTGGCACTTCGACCTGGGCCCGTACGTGCTCGGGGCCGGGCAGGCCCGGAACGACGGCCGGGGCAGCCTTGGCCTGGCCACCTGGCTCCTGCTGGCATTACGGGAGGCGGACTAGTGCACCCCTGAATGCGTAATTCTCTTAACCTTGACAGAAAGTGAGGACCGTCTTATGATATAGGGAGGTCCGCCCTCTTTGTGCCAGCCATTTGGTTGTGACATACGTGGGTGTTGTCACCCAGACCAGTAGGATCGTCACGGGACTTGGACCCGTGTTTTGCGATAGAACTGTCCCCTAGGGTACGCCTGTTCCTTAGGGTTTGTCATTGCAAGCAAAAACCGATCTGGTCGACAGCCCGCAGGCCGACTGTACGGGTCGGCGTGTGCACACATATGGCGAGCACAGAGTACGGACCGCTGCTGGGTCCGTTTTTTGATTCTCATTCTGGCTGTGACCTTTTCGTCACCAGGCGAGACAGGAGGTGAACGTGATTAGCTATGTCCTTGTAGGCATCGTTGCGCTGGTGATCGGCGGTGGCATCGGCGCCTACGCCGGCTACCTGTGGTACCAGCGCGAGGCCCGGTTGAAGCTGAACTCCGCCGAGGCCAGGGCCCGCCACATCCTGGACGAGGCCCTGCGGGAGGCTGAGGCGAAGAAGAAGGAAGCGATCCTCGAGGCGAAGGAAGAGGTTCACCGGCTCCGGACCGATGCCGAGCGCGAGATCAAGGAGCGGCGTGCCGAGATCCAGCGGCTGGAGCGGCGCGTTCTGCAGAAAGAAGAGACCCTGGACCGCAAGGTCGAGCAGCTGGAGCGCAAGGAAGAGGCGCTGAGCCGCAAGGAGCGGGAGCTCGACCGGAAGAACCAGGCGGCCCAGGAACTGGTCGAGAAGCGCATGGCAGAACTGGAGCGCATCTCGCAGCTGACGCAGGAGGAGGCCCGGCGCCTGTTCCTGGAGCAGGTGGAGCAGGAGGCCAGGGCCGATGCGGCCCGCCTGATGCGCGAGATCGAGTCGGAGGCCAAGGAGACGGCCGAGAAGAAGGCCCGTGAGCTGGTGGCCATCGCCGTGCAGCGGGTGGCCGCCGATCACAGCTCCGAGCTCACCGTCTCGGTGGTGAACCTTCCCAACGACGAGATGAAGGGGCGGATCATCGGCCGCGAGGGCCGGAACATCCGCACCCTGGAGACCCTGACCGGCATTGACCTCATTATCGACGACACGCCCGAGGCCGTCGTGCTCTCGGGATTTGACCCGGTGCGGCGCGAGGTGGCCCGGATTGCGCTGCAGAAGCTGATTCAGGACGGGCGCATCCACCCGGCCCGGATCGAGGAGATGGTGGAGAAGGCGCAGAAGGAGGTCGAGGCCCGCATCCGTGAGGAGGGCGAGTCTGCCTGCTTCGAGCTGGGGATCCACAACCTCCACCCCGAGCTGGTGAAGCTCCTCGGGCGACTGGCTTTCCGCACGTCGTACGGCCAGAACGTCCTGAAGCACTCCATCGAGGTCGCCCACCTGGCGGGCGTGATGGCCGCCGAGCTGGGCGTGAACGTGGAGGTGGCCAAGCGGGCCGGCCTGCTGCATGACATCGGCAAGGCCGTCGACCACGAGATCGAGGGGTCGCACGTGGCCATCGGGGTCAGCCTGCTGCGCCGGTACAAGGAGCACCCGGACGTGATCCACGCCATGGAGTGCCACCACGGCGACGTGGAGCCCCGGTCGGTGGAGGCGCACCTGGTCACGGCGGCCGACGCCATCTCGGCGGCGCGGCCTGGCGCCCGGCGGGAGACGCTGGAGGCGTACATCAAGCGGCTGGAGAAGCTCGAGGCCCTGGCCGACAGCTTCGACGGCGTCGAGAAGTCCTACGCGATCCAGGCCGGTCGCGAGATCCGCGTGATGGTGAAACCCGACCGGATCGACGACTACGCCGCCATGAAGCTGACGAAGGAGATTGCCCGCAAGATCGAGGACGAGCTGGAGTATCCGGGTCAGATCCGGGTCGTGGTCGTGCGGGAGACGCGCGCCGTGGAGTACGCCCGGTAAGCGGGCTTCCGAACCTTTTGCGTGCGCGCAACGTCTCAGTAATAGGGAGCGGAAGGGGCGTCGACGCTCGCCGGAGTCGTCGGCGCCTCCTTGCCTTGGCGGTACGGCCCAGGAAGCGACGCTGGCCGCGCGAAGGAGGCATGACGGGTTGAACATGCGCAGGGGCGAGGAGCCTTCGGCTCGCACCATCCAGTTGCTGGTGAGCTACGCCATTCGCTACCCCGAAATCGCTGCGGTGCGGTACGATCCGGTGCACCAGGCCCTGCGGCTTTCCTTCCTCGTGAAGGGTCCTCTGGAGGACGACGAGTTCGCCGCTGCCGAGGCCCGTATCCGGGAATCGCTCGAGGTCTACCACCTGATCCACCAGCGGGTCGCCACCCTGGTGGAGGTGACCCGGTCGACGTTCGGGGAACTGAGCACCGTTGTGGTGGGGCGCGACGTGCAGAGCCTTACCCCGGAGGAACTCTACGCCGTGGTGGAGGTCGTGCGCAACGTCTTCGCGAACCGGGTGCTCGCGGAGCCCCTTGAGTACTTCGGCGAGGAGGAACTGATGGCGCAGGACGAGCTGATCGAGGAGGTCATGGCCTCGGTCAGCGGCCGGCGGCAGCCGCCCAACCTCATCGCCATCCGGGAGAATGGCAGGCTGCTCATTTTCGAGAAGTGAGCGGCGTTACGGCCGGGGGGCCGGCGGACCCCATGCGGGAGTCCGCCGGCCCCCTGCGCGTTCCGAACTGGGCAGGCGAAGTTGCGAACTTTTGCGCCACTTCCTACGTATTGATGGGTGAGCGCACGAAACCGAACGGTCCGAGCCCGGGCACCGCCCGGTCAGGTATAATAAACTATCATGACCGGTTGGCCGGGATGTGGACTGGGGGCGCTCGCCTTGCGAATTCTGTTTTTCGGCGACGTGTACGGACGAGTCGGACGGGAGGTGTTGGCACGGCGTATAGGCCCGCTGGTGAAGGAAACGGGCGCCGACGCGGTGATCGTCAACGGGGAGAACGCAGCCGGCGGCAAGGGCATTACGGCCCAGATCTGCCGCGAGCTGTTCGCCCTGGGGGTGGACGTGATCACCCTGGGCAACCACGCCTGGGATAAACGGGAAATCGCCACATATATTGATGAGGAGCCGCGGCTGATCCGCCCGCTCAACTACCCGCCGGGCACGCCGGGAGGCGGATCCTACGTCGTTCGGCGGGAGGGCCGCCCGGCCCTGGCCGTGGTGCAGGTGCAGGGGCGGGTGTACTCCCCGCAGCTTCTGGAGGATCCATTTCGGGCCGTGGAGGGGGAGGTGGAGCGCCTCAGGCAGAGCACGCCGATCATCGTTGTCGACTGTCATGCCGACGCCACGTCCGAGAAGCAGGCAATGGGGTGGTTCCTGGACGGCCAGGTGAGCGCGGTCATCGGGACACACACGCATGTCCAAACCGCTGATGAGGTCGTCCTGCCCGGCGGCACCGCCTACATCACCGACGTGGGCATGTGCGGCCCGTGGGTCTCTGTGATCGGGGCCGAGCGCGAGCTGGCTTTGGAGCGGTTCCTGACACAGCTGCCCGTGCGGCTGGAGGCGGCGAAAGGGCCGGCGGTGCTGTGTGCGGTACTGCTGGAGGTGGACGATCGGACCGGTCGGGCCACGGACATCCGGCGCATCTTCGAGAGAGAAGTGGCGACAGAACCACTTGCTAGTCTCTTTGGAAGATGGTAGGATATTAGCAACTCATCAACCACCAAATGCCAGTGGAGGGGACATTGGTTATGGAAGTGCTGAAGGTATCGGCGAAGTCGAGCCCGAACGCGGTGGCGGGCGCTCTCGCAGGTTGCCTGCGCGAGCGTGGCTCCGCCGAGATCCAGGCAATTGGTGCAGGAGCGCTCAACCAGGCGGTCAAGGCGGTGGCAATCGCCCGCGGGTTCGTTGCCCCCAGCGGTGTCGATCTGATCTGCATCCCGGCGTTCACCGATCTCAAGATCGATGGCGAGGAGCGGACGGCCATCAAGTTGATCGTGGAGCCGCGGTAGGTTCTCAGCGGAGGGTGGAGCGGAAAGGCGTTGGAACATACACCGCCCGGCCCGTCAGGGTCGGGCGGTCTTCTGTACTTCCGGGAGGGTGCACCCTTGCGCGGCGAATTTTGCTCCCGGAAAAAGGGATTCGCCCTGCCAGATGGAAACACTCCTACGGGCACGCTACGCAGGAGGGAGCACGGCAAAATGGACTTTCT
>ENA-UPSA01000819-UPSA01000819.1-bioreactor-metagenome-genome-assembly--contig:-NODE-819-length-38971-cov-339.573620_pt1 | contig 38971 bp, 48 predicted proteins | sample MGYA00238183_ERZ773288 | MGnify/ENA primary metagenome ERZ773288 (study PRJEB29028, sample SAMN07631243) | bioreactor metagenome | isolation source: Switchgrass digestor | place: USA: Dartmouth... | reverse complement strand
TATCTATGGGCAAACCGCCAACATCTTACTCTACTCTGCATTCATAAAATGCCGTGTGGTATTTCCCCCACAGGCACCTTTCATCGACGCAGATAAATCCTTCGCTTTCGTATAACTTTCTGACTTTGTCGCGGAACTGATGGCAATCCAGCCGGATATACTTTATATTTCTCTTCCTGCATTCATTTTTCGCATAATGTATTAAAGCGTTCGATACGCCTTTTCCGCCAGCCGGCCGCTTTACGGCGAGCTTGTGCAAAAAAAGGGATTCGCCTTTCTGCACATCCGGCCAGAATACCGGATCGTAATCGGCAAGAGCCATACAGCCGGCTGCTTCTCCGTCCAGGTATGCTATGTAAAAGTTTTCTGCTGTAAAATCACGCGATAGACGCTGCCATGACACCTGTTCCTTTGTCCACAGCGAATTGCCGGTACTGTCGAGCCAGTTCACCGCATCGAGCAATATATCTTCTATAACAGGTATATCATCAGCGGAAGCTTGTTTTATTGTGATCATTTCACCACCACTTAATATAAAGCCGGATCTATAATGTCAAACCAGGACAGAAGCATTGATGGCATTCGAACCTGCCGGTGATCTGTTTGAAACAATTTGTCCCCGCATAATAAACCTTTTGCCAAGTTCAGAAACCGGCGGGACTGGGCGGGGGTCGATGGCTGCATACCCGGGCGCAGGATGAGAATCAATATCTGTAAATAGGATCGGCAACCCCGCTGATATGTAGAAACTCCTGCCATCCTGCACATGAAAGTGAAGGTGTGGTTCCGACGTGTTGCCGGAGTTGCCGCAATTCGCGATGTGCTGACCGCGCTTTACGATATCGCCCGGCTTCACACGGATGCTGCCATGCTTCAGATGAGCCAGCAATCCGTATTCCCTGTCCGCATGACGAATGAGGATATAATTGCCCCGGATATCCCTGGCGGCGCAATCTGTCTGACCGTTATCCAATATTGCACTGTCGGGATACTTATCCTTGACTTCAACCACTTCACCGTCCGCCGGAGCCAGTACCTCTTTCCCGTAGCAGTAATAATCTTCAGGATTCGTGCGGCTGCCGGAAAAGCTGTTCCCTTCATCATCAATGATAAGAAAGTCATAAGCATAGCGTTGTGTCTGGATTTCCCAGGAGTGGGAAGTTTCTTTTTCAACTCCTCCATTGACTACCGTCCATGCTCCGCGAAAGGGCAAAGAATACTTCACGCTTCCAATGTAGCGCTCCGCACTTGGGATACGGGAACCATACTTTAAGGAAATGATTATCATCCCCAGTAGCTGTTTCAGCAGTTGGAAAAAGACAGCGGGGTTATAAAAAACAGGGACGAGCCCAAACAGCCAGAACAGCCACAGCAAGTACAACTGCTTGTTATCAAGGATCAGGCCCAGTAAGCCAAGAAGGCCCAGGTATTGTATTTTTTCACAAAACAGTATAAATCGTTTCAATATGTCTTCTCCCCACTGCAATACACTCTGCCGCGCTTAATCTAAAAATAATCCATATCCCTGCCCTCAGGCACACAGACAAATCTGATGCCGCCGTTATTTCTGCAGAAAAAACTGATAATATTTAATTGTAAACTAACTGGCATCAATTGACAACATAGCAAAATAAAATTATACGTATTCATTTTTTCAAAAGCTTTCGGATACCACGCAGATAGTGCCCGTTTGCCATATCGACTATGCCGTCGACCTGGTCGAGATCCATAGTGCCTCCCATGGTCATCAGGGCCCGCAAAGGCATCGACATGATCATGGCATCGAACATCTTCTTCGTGGCGGCGTCCGTATCATCTTCCGCAAAACCTGGACGTTTGCTGACTTTCTTCAATATCATCCTGCCGATAAAAGTATCCCTGATGTCTTCGAGTGTAGAGGAAGCGTCATATATCCGTTCAGCATCCGGATCGAAGCTCGACGGCCTGCGGCCAAGCAGCCTGGCAAACTGTTCATCCGATGCGGTGAATGGCATTTTCGGCTTAGCGTAATCGGTAAGGTATTCCATATCGTCCCCGAGAAGTTCCTCTTTTCCGTCCCCTATAACATCGACTTCAGCTTCCAGTACCATGTCCCTGCTGTTTCTCCCGATACAGATAAGGTACGTTCCTCCTTCGATACAGAAAGATCCGGTTTTCACGTTATAATACCTGAAACTGTCTTTATTGAGCCTGAATGTAACCGTCTTCTTTTCACCCGGATCCAGCGCTGCTTTTGCAAATCCTTTCAATTCCCTTGGAGCGCGGAATATGGCGCTGTCCGGCTTTGCTACATAAAGCTGCACCACTTCCCTCCCAAAGCAGTCGCCTGTATTCTCCACATCGACCCTGACGGTGAATTCGTTTTCTCCCATTTTCTCTATCACAAGATTGCTGTAATCAAAAGCCGTATACGACAGGCCATATCCAAAAGGATAATTGACTTCTGCCCCGACGGCATCATAGTACCGATAACCGACATAAATGCTTTCGCGGTACTCGACTGATTTGAGATTGCCCGGGAAGTACTTGTAAGACGGGCATGACTCCAGTGAAACGGGCCAGGTTTCAGCCAGCTTACCGCTTGGATTTTCCTTTCCCCAGAGCAGATCGACCGTTGCCGATCCGCCGGCCTGCCCTGAAAGGTATGCCAGCAAAATCGCGGCAACGTCATCTTTCCACGGGAGTTCCACCGGACCTCCGCAATGTAACACCACTATGACATTTTTATTCACTTTGGCGACCGCATTTATAAGTTTCAACTGTTCTTCCGGCATCTTAAGCGAGGTGCGGTCAAATCCCTCGCTCTCATATTCGTCGGGAAGGCCGGCAAAAACCACTACTTTATCGGAAGATCCTGCAACTTCGACTGCTTCTTTGAGTTTATCTTCGTTTTCATCTTTCCCATCAAGCAGATACCCGTCTGCATAGGCCACCCTGTATCCTGCCTTTACCGCTTCATCATATGCATTGTCAAGGAAGGACGGGTTGATCCTGCTGCTTCCCGTTCCCTGGTAACGGGGCTTTTTGGCCATCTGTCCGATAAAAGCGACATTGTCTTCTTTGTTCAGAGGAAGGATGCCGTTGTTCTTAAGAAGGACCATGGACTGTACGGCAACCTTGCGGGCAAGCCTGTGATCATCTTCCTCCGTCCTTGCGGAAGGTTTCTTGTCCTGCTGGGCTTTCAGATATAATTCAACGATGCTGGTCACGCACCTGTCAAGTTCATCAGCCGCCAGTTCCCCTTTTTCAACAGCTTTGCATATACGCTTTGCATTTACAGGCCCGCTGTACGGCATCTCAAGGTTGAGGCCCGCCCTGATCCCGTTCACTATCCCGGCCGTTGCGCCCCAGTCGCTTACGACCACTCCATCAAATCCCCATTCATCCCTGAGCACATCACTTAAGAGCCACTTGTTCTCGCTTGCATAAGTTCCGTTCAGCTTGTTATAGCTGCACATAACGGTCCAAGGCCGCGATTTCCTGACTACTCTCTCAAACGCAGACAAATAGATCTCTCTGAGCGCCCTTTCATCAACGACACTGTCGCATACCATCCTTGCGGTTTCCTGGTTGTTAGCTGCGAAATGTTTCAGGGATGTTCCCACCCCTTTGCTTTGGATGCCGTCGACAAGAGCGGATGCAAGCTCTCCGGCCAGGTACGGGTCTTCCGAAAAATATTCGAAGTTGCGCCCGCACAGGGGATTCCTTTTTATGTTGATACCGGGCCCCAGTATGACGGAAACATTTTCGCGGATACACTTCTCGCCTAATGCTTCACCCATCTCGTAAAGAAGTTCAGGGTCAAAGCTGCACGCGGTAGCTGCCGCAGTGGGGAAACATGCCGCGGGGACGCTTTTATTTATACCAACATGGTCTGCCTTCCCTTCCTGTTTCCTGAGCCCGTGAGGGCCGTCCGTCAGCATGTGCGATTTCAGCCCAAGCCTCTCTATCTCTTTCAGTTCCCAGAAATTTTTTCCCGAACATAAACTGGCTTTTTCCTCCAGCGTCATCCTTGCCACGATATCTTTTGCCTGTTCATGCAGTGTCATTTTCCGCTACCCCCTTCTATATATAAATATCGGCAGTGCATGCACATTTGTATTTACTGTTTCTGATTTCTTCAAGCATTGCTATGCTGCCGTAATCATTTATGATATTTTTCAACTCGTCGGGGACTGCTATATCCATCTTCCAGGTTGCAATAAACAATAAATAACCGTCTTGCCTGGTGACCCGAAACATTTCATCAAAAGCAGGCTTTAATGCTTTCCAGATGACCCAGGGTGTTATAGCAGGCTTCATCTGAACACTCCAACCATGCTTTTTATAAATAAGGCGCATTTTTATCATAATCAGAAAGTATTATATTATCCAGCGGCAAACTTAATCCGATCTGAGGATCTTTATAATTGATCTGTTTCGTATGATCTGCCTTAAAATATTCATCTATTGCAAATTGCTGGATCGTATTGTCTTCCAAAGATAAGAATGCATGCCCATACCCTTCTGGTATATAAATTGCCCTAGCATTATCGGCACACAATTCGACTGCCTTCCACTGTTTATAAGTTTTCGAGTCCGGCCGCAAATCAACAACGTAGTCCAGCCCTTTTCCTTGTATAACGCTCACCAGCTTTGCTTGCGGGAAAACAGGATCCTGGTAATGGATGCCGAAAAATGTCCCCTTCATTGGCATTGTATATACTCGATATTCCTTCACTTTAAAACCAATACCCAGTTCGGACAAACCTTTCTCATTATAAGTAACGTGCATGACTCCTCTGCTGTCTTCTCTGACTGAGAGTTCCAATAGCTTAACTTTCTAAAATATGCTATCGATAATCTTCATAAACATCACCTATCGGATTGTTAAATTATGATTTCTATAACATATCATATAATATTGATCCCACATTTCTCATTTTTCTTTGTCGTTTTTTCGCCGTTATTTATTACCGAGCCGTTTATACAGATACAACACTAAATCATCATCATTGCAGCAGTCCGCATATGGTTCCAATTTATTGCCTCTGTACCAAACACCGCTTCCGTCCGGGACATATCCTCTTTTAATATACAGCCTCTGAGCCGAGCCATAACCTGCATGCAGACCTGCAGCAAGGGTGATCGTTCTACTTGACTCTGAAGCAAAATTCTCCGCCACATCCAGGATCCTGCTGCCGATCCCTCTGCGCCGATATTTGGGAAACACATTTAAATCAGATACCTCCGGCAATCCCTGATTTGCAAATGGCCCCTCTGAAGCTTGTGGTTTTAATGTCGTATACCCGGTCCTGGTCTCACCTCCCAATTTTGCTTAGTCGATTTTCATCCGTCCTGGGACAGGCCCAGGCAATAGAAGAAAGATTCTTATAGGGGAATTATAACAAAGCAGTTGCTTGTTTGGAATTAAATAAGAGACAGAATGAGTAATAAACGGTGATACAACATTCATTCAATTTGTGAGCCGGTATTCTGAAACATCAAGCTAAGAAGGAAAAAACTGTAAGGGCCATAATGGAAAAATGGAATCGAACGCCAATATTACCCGTGAGCAGGCTTTTGCCGTCCTGGCGAGGGCACTCTGGCTTGAGCCCGCCACGTCTGCCAATAAGCCCTTTGAAGACGAGGATGAAATCTCCGATTGGGCCAGGGGAGAAGTACTTGCTATGGCGAATGCCGGTTACATACAGGGTTCAAACGGCAGGCTCGATCCCCGGTCGTATATAACCAGGGCCGAATTTGCCCAGGTCATGCACAATATTTTCAGGCAATACATAAATAAAGCCGGTGAACACTCTGTAGTGGCAGACGGGAACATCTTGGTCAATGTGCCCGGCGTGACGCTGAAAAACGTTACGATCAACGGCGACCTGGTCGTCGGGGACGGCGTCGGCGAAGGAGACCTGGTACTGGACAACGTCACGATCAAGGGAAGGCTGCTTGTCCGTGGCGGCGGTGTAAACTCCATCAAAATCATACGGTTATGGATCCGGCACAACAAATGATCCATTTTCCATAGCAACGGCTGATGATCTTAATGAAGTAAGGAACTCCCCTGACAAATGCTATATCCAGATAGCGGACATAGATTTGAGCGGTTACGGCAACTGGGATCCCTTCCCGGCCTTCAGCGGCATATTCGACGGAAACGGATATGCCATCAGCAACCTGAAGACAGACCTGGCTGGCACCGACCATGTAGGCCTGTTTTCACAACTGAACGGCGGGAAACTGGTAAATATCAACCTGGAAAATGTGGACGTCAAAGGCAGCGTTTACGTTGGTGGACTTGTGGGGTACAACGAAGGTACCATCGAGGACTCCTGCGTCAGCGGCAGCGTGTCCGGAAACAGTCAAGTTGGCGGCCTGGTTGGGTTTAATAATGGCACCATTATACAGGCTTATACCACCGGCAGCGTATCTGCCAATAATGGTAATGCCGGCGGCCTGGTGGGACGTTTTCAAGGCGGGACCATTTCATACTGCTACGCCGTCGGAGAAGTCAGTCCAGATGGTGTCCTGAAGATAGGAGGATTATGCGGTGATGGTTCTACCAATCAAATATATTTCAGCTACTATTACTATGACTCCTCCCTTCCAGGACATAGCAACGACAATGGCAGGGGAGAACCCCGCACATCCGGGCAGTTGAAACAGGGAACGGCCGACAGCGAGATCAATGGAGAAATGGTCTACACCGGCTGGGATCCCTCTGTATGGGACTTCGGAGACGAGAATGACTATCCTGTCCTCAGGTAACTGATAAATTCAGGCTATAAAAGTTGTTCAGAATACAGGCTGCCGGGCAGTGCCCGGCAGCCTGTATAATAAACAGTCGAGAGGGTTTCTGTTTGTGAAGACAATTGCTAATACCTTTGCATCATTTTGTACAAGCCTTTGATACAGGTGCAGCCATCGTTATTATGGAAGGTCCAAAAACTGCAGTGTTTTAGCATCGGCATCTAACCTGGCATGCGCTCCGATCGGCAATATCCCGTGATTCTTACCGTGACCAAAATCATCGCATATCACAACAGGGATATTGTTCCTTTCTCCAAACCGCTTTAAGCTTTCTATCAATTCAGGGTATACTTTCTCAGAATAATGTCCAAACAGGAGGCCCTTAACATGATCCATGAATTCATGCTGCTCAATATAGGCTAAATGGGCGCTTATTATTGATGGCTCATTAAAAGCTTCATAATTTTCCAAAAACAAGATATAATCTTTGTCCTTGTCATATGAAAAGTACTTGCTTCCCAAAAGGAATGCAAAGCAAGTAGTATAGCCGCCAATGAGCGTTCCTTCACAAATTCCGTTCCTTAAGCATGTCCATTCACTGTTTTTTTCAAACATCCTTGGAGATCCATCTGTGAAATGAGCATGGAACTGCGCACTATCGTATTTGCTTATATTCGCGAATACACCGGGAAACTGGCCATAAAAAACTGTTAAGCCGGTCTGGGCATAAACAGTATTGAGGATCGTAGTACCATTGCTATAACTGCATATGATTTTAGGGTGCTTCTTAACAGCGTCATAATCAATATAGGGAAGCAGCTCATTCCCTACATTGCCGCCGCCGAACAGGATCATTTTAACTTCCGGATCTAAAATCATATCATTGAAATCATCTGCTCTTTCCTGTTCACTCGCGGCGTATCCGTATGTAGTTTTGTAAAGGTTTTTGCCTTCTTTAACCTTGAATCCAAGTTTGTTGATCCCCGAAAAGAATCGAGCATACCTTTCTTTATCTGCAGTATGGCAAGGACAGATGATCCCGATGACGTCACCCGGCATTAATTTGGCTGCATTCATTTTTGAAATCTCCTTTTGCACGATTATCAAAATAGCGCAATATATGAATGGAATACTGTTCCTTCAAGCCTCTTGAAGAAATGGAGCCCATTACTCCATTGGTATTCTGCTCTCTTTTTGATATATTAAATACTACACTTCTTAATGTATGAAGTCAATCATAGGTAAAAAACGAATGTGAATGCTTCCTGCACTTAAACAAAATTATTAAAAATTATAATTTTGTTTATTAACATAGTAAAATTTTGTTATTAAAATAAAATGTAACCAACAGTTTACATTTTTTCATTATTATGGGTACTAGTTAGGGCATGAGAGTAAAACAAAAATCAATACACTGCTGTCTTCGACCGTAAATTTACTATGTCGCCAATGTGATATGACATAGCAAATTAGTAAAGAAAAGGGGGTAAATCTTATGAAGCGTAGGATCAGGAAGATGGCAGCTGTGATCCTGAGTTTAAGTTTGGCTATCATGATTTTCTTACCTAGTACACCAGCATTCGCCGGCCAAATGATTTACAACAATGAGACAGGCATACATGGAGGTTACAACTACGAGCTCTGGAAAGATTACGGAAACACGATGATGGAGCTTAACGACGGCGGTACTTTCAGCTGCCAATGGAGCAATATCGGTAATGCGCTATTTAGAAAAGGGAGAAAATTCAATTCCGACAAGACCCACCAGGAATTAGGGGAAATTACAGTTGAATATGGATGCCAGTACAATCCACAGGGAAACTCCTATTTGTGTGTCTACGGTTGGACGAGGTATCCGCTGGTTGAATATTACATTGTAGATAGCTGGGGCAGCTGGCGTCCGCCCGGAGCTACACCCAAAGGAACCATCACAGTGGATGGCGGTACTTATGACGTGTATGAAACTACCCGGGTAAATCAGCCTTCCATCGATGGAACTGCAACATTCCAGCAATATTGGAGCGTTCGTACATCCAAGAGAACAAGCGGAACAATATCTGTCAGTGAACATTTCAGGCAATGGGAAAGAATGGGCATGCAGATGGGTAAGATGTATGAAGTTGCTCTTACCGTCGAAGGCTATCAGAGCAGCGGAAGCGCTAATGTATACATGAATGATATCAGAATAGGTTCAAGTCAACCTCCGATCACAACTACAAGAAGTGCATTTTCAACAATTGAAGCGGAACAGTATAACAGCACGAATTCCTCCACTTTACAGGTGATAGGAACGGGAAACAATGGCAGTGGAATTGGCTATATTGAAAATGGCAATACCGTAACCTATAGCAATATTGATTTTGGCAGTGGTGCGGCAGGGTTCTCCGCAACTGTTGCAACGGAGGTTAATACCTCGATCCAAATCCGCTCTGACAGTGCGACTGGAACTTTACTTGGTACCTTAAATGTAGGTTCTACCGGCAGCTGGAATACATATCAAACCATGTCTACAAACATCAGTAATATTACCGGTGTTCATGATATCGTATTGGTATTCTCAGGTCCGGTCAATGTGGACAACTTTATATTCAGCAGAAGTACGCCAGAAAATCCAAGAGACGCATATTCCAACATCCAGGCCGAAGATTATGACAGCAGGTATGGCCCCAATCTTCAAACTTTCAGCTTGCCGGGCGGCGGCAGTGCCATCGGCTATATTGAGAATGGTTATTCCACTACCTATAATAACATTGATTTTGGTGATGGCGCGGTTTCCGTAACGGCAAGGGTTGCTACCCAGATAGCAACTACCATCCAGGTAAGATTGGGAAGTGCATCAGGTACTTTGCTTGGAACAATTAACGTTGGATCCACAGGAAGCTTTGATACTTATATGAATGTATCCGCTGCCATCAGCAATACTACTGGTGTAAAAGATATTGTTCTTGTATTCTCAGGTCCTGTGAATGTTGACTGGTTTGTATTCTCAAAATAAAATGCATCGCCTGATCTTACTTGTACAAAGAATGCAGAGTGCTGAATCAGGAATGGTGCATAAAGCGGAATTATTCCAGGTTCCGTTAACATTATCGAGACTGGCACTTTTTCCAGTTGTTCCTCCCTGACTTCCGTTACAATGATCTCAAATTCGCCATACCATTGGTCATACTTGGCACGGTATTTACCCGGCGAAAAATCATGATCGAACATATATGAAAGAAAGCCCGCATAGGTAATTATTAGTCAATACAAATTTCACGGATTCTGTATGGCCAGGGTTGATGGAATTGGCGCGTAAGAGAAGCTTTAGGAACCATCCGTTCGCATAAAACATGTCATGGCAGACGGGCGTGTGAGAGCAGCCTGGAGATTTGACTACGTATGGTTATCATACTTCTTTTCCGCCAAACAGATAAGCTTTAATGTCTCCTGCAAATTGATTCCCACAACGTGCGAGTTCTCCGAGAACACGATCTATTCCTTGCTCAGTAGTAAACCAATTCTGTTTTGTAATATTGAAACAGCGTATTGGGCATACGATAAATGATACTTCAGGAAAAGCCATCTGGTATAACATCAGGCACCTACGGGCATGAAAGGCTTTACATACGATCATGCCGGTTTTGATATCTATACCTTTTTCATCAACGACCTTTCTCGAAAAAAAGGCATTATCATGGGTATGTCGTGATTTATCTTCACCGATAATCGCGTCAGCCGGGACACCGTTTTTTATGAATACATCTGTAAAAAACTCGCAGTCTGATTTATAATCTCCGTCATATATATCCTGCTTTGAGCGGACGCCAGGCCATTTCTCAAGCTTGATGCTAACGCCGCCCGACGGAACAAGCCACCTGGCATATCCTTTACGATAAAGCTCGGCAGCATATTCAGGCTGTTCGGGATGAGAGCCTCCGGGAAGAAATATTGCATCAACTTTTTTCGGCTCATCTGCAACAAATATAAAATCTGAAATGTCTGAAATGATCCTGTTCAACATCTGTAAAACCTCCGCAGATCCAGATTTTTCCCACTAAGCAAACTCCATATCAACGGGTATTAAGGCCGACGGCAATCGACCTTAATACCCGTTACCGCATCCGGATGATGCCATCATCGAAGCAGTCCTTAAAGGAGGCCAGGAATACAGCCTTTACCGCATCATTTTCCTAACGTCAATATTAGGCAAGTTGCTGCAGCCGGATAGTGCCCGGTTATTCTCCGACTATAACAACCTCCAGTCCCTTTTCTCTGAATTTCGAAACATCATCTTCCAGTACATCAGAATCTGTAATCAGTATATCAAGTTTTGTCATATCAACATCCTTTAAGAAGGCCTTGATGCCAATTTTATGTGATGGGAATAATGCAATGTTTCTTTTCGTATTGTTAGCAATGATTTTTTGAAAAACCACTGTTTCAGGAGTTCCATTTGAAATTCCGAAGTCAGGTGTAAACCCTGCACCAGTAAGAAAACTTAAATCAAAATTCATGCTGCGTACAAGTTCCTGTGCCATGGAATCGACCATTCTGCCGTTAGGACGCATTTGTCCGCCGATTATATAGGTTTTGATGTTTTCATATTTCCTGAGAATGCATGCGTTATCAATGGAATTTGTTATGACAGTAAATTCATAGTCTATGGGTAAATACTTCAACATCAGAAAACCTATACTTCCAGATGTAATGTAGACTACATCATTTGGCATGATGTACTCTACGGCCTTAGCGGCAATGGCATCGTAATTCGGATAAATATTTGTGATATCCTTGTTACTATGGTACTGCATTTTAACAGGCGTTGACTGTCCGATCCGGGGTAATGGAATAGCACCTCCGCGTGTTCTCTTTAGCAATCCGTTTTTTTCGAGGATTCTTAAATCACGTCTTGCCGTATCGACAGACACGTTAAATCTTTCTTGTATAGCGCCTGTTGAAATCCTGCCTTCGTTTTTTATGATATCCAATATTGCCTGGTGTCTTTCTTCCAAAAACATATTTCATTCCCTTTTCTTAATAAACCATGAATTATCATGAACCATATCATTCATGGTAATTCATATATTAGCGCGATTATTCACGATTGTCAATATATTACATGAAAAATGATGCAATTTCATTAACAATAATGAAATAAATAGATTGGTTTGATGAGTTATGAGTTTTTATTCGAAACATTTTGCCCGCGCATAATAAATCTTTTACTTAGTTCAGATACCGGCGGGATCGGGCGGGGGTCTATGGCCGCATACCCGGGTGCGGGATTGGCGTCGATATCTGCAAAATGGATCGGCAACCCCGCCGATGTGTAGAAACTCCTGCCTTCCTGCACGTGAAAGTGAAGGTGCGGTTCCGACGTATTGCCGGAATTGCCGCAATTAGCAATATGCTGTCCGCGTTTTACGGCGTCGCCCGGCTTCACGCGAATACTGCCCTGCTTTAAGTGAGCCAGCAGGCTGTACTCCCTGTCCGCATGACGGATGAGGACATAATTGCCCCGTATATCCCTGGCGGCACAATTTGCCTCACCGCTTTCCAGTATCGCGCTGTCAGGATATTTGTCACTGGCTTCGACTACTTCGCCGTCCGCCGGAGCCAATACCTCTTTCCCGTAACAGTAATAATCTTCATGATTCGTGCGGCTTCCTGAGAAGCTCTTCCCTTCTTCATCAATGATTATAAAGTCATGCGCATTGCATTTCACCGCAATTTGACCGGTAACCAGTATTCTATTTTATTTTCATCGAAGTATACTTCCATTTCCGGGCCATTATCATGTTCATATATATTATTGGGCAGCCATTCTTTCCAGGCATACATTTCACATTCCAATAATGCATCGACATCTTTGCCCTCAGTTGAAAATATTGCCCATTTATACGGCTTGACTTTATATACTTCGTATTTCCCCTGGTTTGATGCCTCATCGGTTTCTGCGGCAATATAAAAATAGAAGCTCCTGATACTTGGATCTTTTTCCGTACAGGACAACCCCAGGATCGCACTTTTAGTACAGCTATTATCTTTATTTTTATTGAACTTCTTTATTTCCTCCACATCACCCTCCTGGTGGCACTTCCTCCAAAACTCTGCAAACGCGTTGTTGTCAGTTTCAGGTATCCATGTCTTAACACCAATAATGTTGAATGCTTCTTTGTCTTCTATACGGACTGAAACCATTATTATCTCCTTTCATTTTCAATATTTTTCTCCGGTCCAAACGCCTCCAGTCACCAATTTGATCCTTGCATCATTCTTCAGAAAGGCTTCTTTTATAAAGAAAGGCTGAAGCTATTACCAGTATAGCAAGATTTGCTGCAATTACAATAAATCCGCAGAAAGTGATTTCTTTACCTGCCAAAAGCCTGCCAAGCTGCTGTCCGTAAGTAAAGCCGGCAACTGTTTCAATTTTCCTGTTGAAGTTCGCCAGCATAGGCAGGAAGGCAAACAGTATCCCGATGGGAACAGCCAACCCGTTGGCAGCAGCCGCATTTTTTGAAAACAAGCCTATACAGCTACCAAGGATCACGGATATAAGGCTGCACCCTCCCATCGCCAGTATAAAAAGGCTGTCTGAAACAGCATGATTGCCAAAGAAGATGAAGCTCGAGCCTGTCAGAAGATTTGCGAGCAGTATAAAACCTCCGACGCTTACCAGGTATTCTTTCAGGGTTACATTGGACATTATCAGAACGCGTAGGGTGTTCTTCTCCCGCTCTTCGGCAATGAAGGAAGCAGCCGCCACTATAGGGGTGAATACGCTGTGCATGACAGCAAACATCGAAACGAAGACCTCGCTGATACCGGGCTGGCCCTTCATTGCCTGGATCAGCACCAGTGCAACTGTGGGATAGATAAAAAACAGCAACAAAAAGGGTGGATTTTTTGCACAGTCTTTTGCCTGCTTACAGAACAAGGCCCCAACATTCTTAATTTTCATTATCGGTCCAGCTCCTTCCCGGTCAGCTTTAAAAATACATTTTCCAGGTTCGGTTCTGAAGAATGGATAGCCGCCACATTGTCCCCCATGAAAAACCCGGCAATTTTTTCCGCCTGTTCAGGGCTGTTGGGTAATCTTACAGTCCGGCCGTCCTTTGCAAGTATCGTTACATTATTTTCTTCGTTATATTTTCTGCACAGTTCATCAGGGACGCCATATTCAACGATTTCACCCTCATTGAGAAGGGCCACATGATCGCACAGCTTATGAGCCTCAACCATATTGTGAGTGGTAAGAAAGATGGTGGTACCTTCTTTCTTCAGTTCGAGCAGCAGGGAGTGGATGTCATTTGCAGTGGCCGGATCAAGTCCGCTGGTTGGTTCATCAAGGAACAATATTTGGGGATGGTGGAGCAGGGCTCTGGCAAGAATAAGCCTCTGCCTCATGCCTTTGGAGAGCTTGCCTGCGCTTATCTTAGTGTTTTCAAGGCCTACCCGCCTTAAGATATCGAAAATCATGCCTTTTTTTACGTTATGAAGTCTGGCAAACAAAAGCAGGTTGTCATAGCAGGACAATCTTTCATAGAGTCCGCTGTTGTCTGTAACGATCCCGATTTTTGAAAATATAGTATCATCAAGCTCGCTGCATTTTCTGCCCAGTATTTCGGCAAAACCGCTGAATGACAGCTGACCGGTCAGTATCTTGATAAGAGTCGTCTTCCCGGCGCCAGACGGGCCAAGCAGGCCGAACAGTTCCCCTTCAGGAACAGATAACGATATATTATTGAGTACATTTTTTGAGCCGAAAGATTTTGAAAGCTGCTTTATGCAAATGCTGTCCATACAAACCCCCATTTAGCATTACAGTTATACGTAGCATTGCAGTTATACGGGCTGTGCTATTCGTTCCGGTCACACTTATGCTGCTTCTTAAAATCATCAAGCAAGGCTTCATATTTCCTGCTTTCTACTTTCGTCATGACTATCAGGAATATGGAAATAGCAAGGCAGCTGCCGCCAAAGCATATCAAAAAGCCGGCCCAGCCCATGGCGTAACCAGGTGGAAACCATTCAAATACAATAATGAATATGACGCTGGCAATGGTGATGCTTAAAAGCATCAGGACCGTACGCCACAGGGTCATAAGCTTTTTAAATATAAGTTCAGAAAAGAAAAACTCCTTAAGGAGAGTAATGATAGCAGAGCTCAGCAAAAATTCAAGGATGGTGGAAGACGCCAGGCCTTTTGAACCCATTTGAAAAAGGGGAGATATTTCTTTCGCACTGTCGCCGAACAAAGCTGCAAGCAGTACCAGGAGCAATATTGATATGGCGAATAACATCAATGTATGTGTTATGACCTCACGCAGGATTTTATATATCTTAACCATTATCTCACTCCTAACCTGGTTTTTATTGAAGGGGAATATTGCCTGGATACATAAAGCTTCTCGTTGTTGCTCATAGTGACCAGTAACTTGCCGTCAATATCCGGCTTTATGGAAACAATATGCCGCAGGTTGATTATGCAGGATTTGTTAGCTCTTAAGAAATCCATGGCTTCCAATTGTTCTTCCAGTTCATACAGCTTTAAATTAGTTTCATATACATCATTTTGGGTATAGAAGAAAGTCTTCCTATCCACCGTGTCAATATACAAAACCCTGGCAGCATCCAAAATATAGGTCTGACCATCCTTCTTGCCCGTAATTTTAAGATCTAGAACGCGAAGCATGGAAATCAGCCTTTCAATATCTGGACTCAACCGGCTGCAGTTAATGGTTATTTCTGTTTCCCTGTATTTCAGATCTTCATTTATATGTATCTTCAACAGCGGCACCCCGTTTCAACAAAACTATATACATTTTCACATGAATTCTCAATATATCCAATACCAAGCTGCGGAAAATGCTTCCTAAGTTTCATGGATCTGCAGGTATGGGTGATGCAATAAAGAAACCGCCAACCAAGGAACTATAACTCCTTGATTGGCGGTCTGCCTAACAGCCCCCGTAAAACAATTCTCTTTCGTTTACGATCCTGTCCTGTTACCTGGCCACTGGCTGGGCACCGCTGATCACGCCTGTTATCGTGCCGTACTGCGGATAACCGTCCATGTACGGATAACGCCAGATCGTGCCGTTGTTGGTAAATGTGCCGCTCGTTTCAATGCTTCCCTTGCAGTCGATGAAACCGTTCTCATTTACGATGACAGTGCCGGCATTTCTGAGCAGACCCATGTGCCTTGCGCTGGAACTCTTTTCAGCAATATCGATGCTGCCGTTTACGAACAATAATATGCAGCTATATATTACATATTGATTTTCATACTTTAGTACGATAAACTTTATTGTAAAATTTCAATATGCACCATGAGGATAACCTATATGACAACAGAGTTCTCCAAAAAGCTGAAGGCCTTGATGCAACAGTTTGGCATTACAAATGTACAACTATCCAAAGCGCTCAATGTTGACCATTCTTTGGTGAGCCGATGGCTGAATGACGGGTGCAGTAAACGAAAACTGTCACAGCATGCTCTTTCGGTAGACAAATACATTGCAGGACGGAGGATGACCCCGTACAACAAGGCATGGCTTCGTGCAAAATGCGGCTGTGCAGATGATGAAGAAATCACGCCGTTGCATATTGCGCTATGGCTCGCTCCTGATTTGGACATCCCATATGACTCTGAGTTGCATCTCATGTTGGCACATAAGAAATAACAAGCATCTCATGATCCATTCCTGGGATGCTGAAAACCCGGTTATGGTCTATTCCGACCAGCTGATACTTATTGATGTATTCCAGCGTCACTTCGAAAATATGTGGCAAAAATCAAACGCCGGTACAAGCAAGCGCCATGCCATTGCAACTTTGACCGAACTGAAAAATCAATGTGCAAAGCACATACAGCAGGCATGAACAAGGCACTCTGCGCATGTTGCTAACGCAGGGCGCCTTTATTCATCCCAGTTCATATGATTTCCGGTCATTCAATAGCCGCCTGTCGATCATCCCGAATAAATATTATTAATGGCGTTCACTATAATTGTCGAAGGTTTCGCAGAACATGCCCGAGAAAGACGGGGCTTCTCCTGCTGCGTACAGATGTGAGATATCACCGAAAGCGATCATTCTGAAATAAGCAAACCCCTTTTCGCGCTCTTCCGTAACAAGGGTGGTCACGGAAGACGGCAAAGCGCAACAGCCATGCCATAAAACCACAGGCGAGATTCCAAGGAGGTGGCTTAAGATCACACATTCAACACCAAAATGGCAGAAAAGAGCTATGGTATCCCTGTTCGGGTAAATCGCCCGGTACAGATTACCTTCACGCACATATCCGTTTTTCTCTATGATCTTATCGATCCCTTCAAAAACCTTATTTGCTTCCGATATCACATTTCCCTTTTTCATAACCGGCACTGTATGCCAGAGGTCCTTATTGTAATACTCATTAATGGCTGTCCACTCCTGCGGGAAGAAATCCCAGCAAATCCTTTCCCTGCCCAGTTTCTCATCATATATCGGAGCATGGAATTCTCTGAGCCATGGCAATACTTCCGCTGTGCGGTCCATTTTCTTTAATGTGACATTTGCTGTATCACGTGCCCTTCCAAGCGGGGAAACATAAAATTCCTTTATATCCATGGCTGATATCCTGTTTGATAAGAGCTCCGCTTCTCTCCAGCCTTTTTCAGTCAGTGAATCTTTTTTATAGTCCGGATCAGCATGGCGTATTATCAGTAATTTCATATTGTCATCTCCCTGTTCATATGTCCGGAGAACATGTCTTGTCGCCGGACGCAAATACGCTTGATTCCCGAATGGTTCTAGAGCAGTTTAAAACGTTTTCCCGGGTGATTTAATTTACTTCATTGTGATGGTATGCTGCACTGCCTGTCATCCTTCTTCCCTTTGATTTTATACTTCTCTTTATTCGATTGCCATAGACAATAAGAATGATCGGTACGGCGAAGGCCAATGCAGCAACCGTATCAATAAATGCATGCTGCTTGACCAATACTGTCGATACGCTGCAGACAGCGGAAAGGATCAGGATAACGCATTTCTGCCATCGCTTGAAAACCCGGCTGTCAAGTACGGCAGCGCCATCGCCGATACACCCCAGCACGTGCATGCTGGGAAACACGTTCGTCGGTGTGTCTGCACTCCAGATGAAGGCAAGAAGCTTTTCCGAAACGCCGGTCGGTACGAAATCAACCGGCCTCAGCGTCTGCATGTTCGGAACGAACACATCGAATACCAGGGTCAGGGTGAAAGCTGTCATCAGGAAGTACATCCAGCGTCTGAAAGCTTCTCCGTCCCCAATAAGCAGCGGTATTCCCACAATCGCGAATAAAATGAAGAACAGGCAATAGCCCCATACCATTTGCGGCACAAAAGGAATCATTGCATCGATCGGCAAATCCGTGACCCAGTATCCGTCCGCCGGCGAAAGGGCTTCGATGGTGAAAAATAACGCTATGTAGAGCGGGAAGTAAAGACACAGCCATATATGCTTATGTGTCATAACGAAATCCTTTATTCTTTGAATAAGGCATACTCCTTTCGCTTTGCCGGCCATTCGATCCTGCCGTCATATATGCCGGCGCCGTTCCTTCCTTACCATCAGCCCGATGGATTATGCATCAGTGTGACGCATCCGTCATGGCTCGAGTCGACGGGTTAAATTATTGCAGGCTAATTTTTATAGTATATGTTTATAGAAACATGTCAATGGGTTTTTCGGTCATATCATCTATTTTACCAGTCCGTCATATGGAAAGCATGGCAGACAGGACACAGAACCGATCCTGTCTGTGTCCGGTTTTTATGGAACATCAGGTTCTCCGGATTAAAGCTCAGAAAACATATAAACGCGATCCATTTCGCACCTGACCCCACACAGATTCAAGTTTAGCTGCTTACTCTTCGAACCATATTTTTGCCAAGTAAAATCAAGGCTTACAGCCTTGTAATCAAAACGCTCTTCTTTCACTGGCTTTTTCGGTTTTTTGCTCATCTTTGCCTTCTTCAGGAGCTGTATTGTCCATTTTTATAGATCCGGAGCGAAGCAAGGCAATCTTTGCACATACAGGACCAATTAACTCATACAAGACCGAAGATGATAAGATAATTGTCAGAAGCATATCGCCCATAGTTCCGGCTAAAATTCTCCTGCCCAAAAAAGCGAGTCCAATGGCTACCCCTGCTTGAGGTATTAAAGCTAATCCTAAATAGTTTTTTATTTCCTTTGTGGTTTTCGCTATGATACATCCCAAATAAGCACCGAGATATTTCCCCGCGATCCGTATTACAAAATATGATATTCCTATTACTCCCAGGGTATTGAACGACCTGATATCCAAATTCATTCCCGATACGACGAAGAATATTGACAAAATGGGTGGGGTGAACCTTTCAACCTGCCTATATAACTCCTTGTCTTTGGTCATGTTGATATAGGTGGTGCCAAACATCATGCAGGAAAGTAAGGGAGAAATATTCACCACAGCGCATAGGCCCGCAATTCCTAGAAGAAGTGATATAGTCAATATCAGTCGATTGTCCTCACTCCGTTTTGGGGTCATCAACTTGCTTAGGATTGCTCCGCTTGCAATCCCGATTGCTAAAGCGCCAATATTATATACTATGGGCATGATGATTTCAGAAGCAGAAATATTTGCTCCGACATTGACGTTGACAAAAGCGGACGCTGCACTGAAAGCGATGAGACATACAGCATCGTCAAACGCTACTACCTGCAGCAAAGTATTTATAAAATCTCCACGTGCATGATATTGTCTGATGGTAACCATTGTGCTTGCCGGCGCAGTCGCCGTTGCAATTGCCCCTAAAAGCAGGCAGAAGTCCCAATTTAAATGGAATATACAATGACGGCGATCAGGGTCCCGCTGCCCTGCGCGCCCAGGACCATAAACGGCGAAAGGATCCATTTCCAGAATAGGATCCCGCCTTCAACGGCACGGAAGCTGCCCTCAATGAGTTCTCCTGTTGCGGCGTCCCGTTCAAATGCACCGCCGGGAATCACCAACGTCAGTACATAGGTCACAACCATCAGTGCAAAAATGACGACCAAGGCTGTAATATAGGACTTAACGCTGAAATTCAGGCTGCCCTCTTTCGTCTGTTCCTTCATGGATCAAGTCTCCTTTATTATGTACTTATAAAAATCTACTGCCCGATGGATCCCGGAAATCGTGATATGTTCGTCGACGCCATGGATGGAGGCCAACTGCTCCTTCGATATGGCAAAGGGCGAGAACCGGAAACAGTTGCGGCAGACACGGCTGAAATAGCGGCAATCGCTGGCGCCGGTCATGATGTAAGGCACTGTGACAACATCGCCGAAAATGGCCGAAACTGCCTGCTCGATCCTGCGGAACTCCGGCGTTCGGAAATCAGAAACAGCCGATTCAAATCCGGGGTCCAGGATCTCCATTTCAATATCATATTTTGCAGCCACCTTTCGGATGGCCTCAAAGGAGCTTTGTTGTCCCTGATGGATGGAAAAGCGCATGTTGCCGACGACCCAGGCTTCCTAGGGCAGCACATTTCTGCCCTGAGATCCGCTGGCCATGGTAAAAGCGACGGTGGTTTTCAGCATGGCACCGCCTTCATTGGACACCCTGGGAATGACTCTGGTCAACAGAGGCTTGAAGATGCGAACGTTTCGGAACAACACACCCGAAACACCGGTCATATATCGCCCACAACGGCGAAGCATCTCCTCCGTTACTGCGTTCATACGAACCGGAAAAAGTGCCGAACGCTCAACCTCAGCCATAAACTTGCCCAGCCGCACCAGCGGTGTATTCTTTCCCGGCATGGAAGCATGGCCGCCTTTGGAACGGGCAACGAATTTCAAATCCGCGCAGCCTTTTTCCCCCACTCCCACCATGGCAAAATCGTGATTGGCGCCTCCGATGGGGTCATGGAGGATAAATCCCCCTTCATCGAGCACCATGGAAAACTCCACACCGCGCCTTTGCAACTCCTGTGAAATGGTATCCGCACCGGAACCGTCCGTTTCTTCAGTGCAGGTAGATACGAACCACATATCCTGTTTCGGGCGAAAGCCCTCAGCAGCCAGTTCTTCGGCAGCTTGCAGCATAGCCCAGAGGCTGCACTTGGTATCTAAAGAACCGCGGCCCCATAATTTCCCGTCCTCTATATCACCGGAAAACGGCCCATGGCTCCAACTTCCGGCCGCTTCTACCACATCGTGATGGCTCATCAACAGGACCGGCTTTTCGGAACACGCTCCAGGCCAACGCATCAAAAGGCTTCCTGAAAAGTTTTCAACATCCAGCTTATCAAACAAATTCGGGAATAATTCTCGCAGAAGCGAATGGAACCGGACAAATTTTTCTGTATTTCTGTCTCCGGCCACAGAGACTGTCTCCATCCGGACAAGCCGCTGCAGAGTCTTAGCGTATTGCTGATCCCGCAATTCATCTGTCGTCATGGCATCCTCCACTTGATGGTTTTTGCAAACACGCCGTCAACCATGCTTCTGCAGTGACTGCCTGTTTCCACGTGTTTCTTTCTCAATAAAGTATACAAAATTGCTCAGCATTTTTCAATTTGGGGTCCCTTATATAAAAAGAACTGCCACGCAGGGTAATAGCAGCTCTCCATTCTGTTCCACCCGACCGCTTCGCGCAAATCGGCTATTTGCTCTGTAACGGTCCGGAATGCGGATATAGGCGCGGATGTTCTCATTACGTGGCCGATCCATCACCATAGCGGTATTCATATTACCTGCGTTTCCTTCCGCAGTGATCAACCTGTCTGACCCTTTGCCTTTTTCAATTCTTTCCACTCAGCACGGCTGATTGCATAAACTTTGAAAACTTGATTGTTCCTCAGTCATTTCCCGTAAGATCAATCTGTCTGTTTCAACAATCAAGTTTATCCTTCCTCTGTATTGTTTACTTACCAAATTTACAGGTCTTTCCACTTGCTTGTCCGCCTTCTTCTCACATTTAAACTTTAATGCAGTAGATATCAATTAGCAATACCTGTTCATGGCTTCCCTTTGCAAATTGCTGTCAACCATGGTAATTGTCGCCTCATCATAGCTTCGAGTTTTAAAGCGACCCGTCACTTAGCCCACTGCCGGACATAAAGATAATTTGCAGAAAGTAACCAGTAACATCGGCGCTGGTCGACGGAGTTGATCCTATTTTAAGCATATAAATTTGGGAACATGTCAATAAGTTATTTATTTTTTTACAGTGATCTTTCCGGTTGCATTTTTACCGGTAATATAGGCCGTATATGTGCCTGTTTCAGATACAGTTACAGTGAATTCGATTGATTCACGGATATTGCCCGTATAGGGCTCAGTGCCGTTTTCGCCCCTGATCGTAAGGCCGACTTCACCGTCTTCCCGGACAACTTCGATCTGCAGCACATCTCCCTTGTTAAGGGATAATTCGCACTTATTTTTTGAGCTCCACTCCTTAAAATCCATCGTGAACCCGGTTCCGTCCAGAGCTTCATGAACCGCAATGCTGCCCTTTTGTGCAGTGCAGTTCGAAATCACGATAATAATGGCAATAAACACCGGCAGAAAAATGATCGGATGCATATTATTAGTCCTCCTTATTCTTGATTTTTGTTTTCCGAAAAACATGCCAGTACCTCCTCCACAAACTTTTCCGGCTCGTTTATCCATGGACTGTGTCCGGAATGCTCAAACCATACGATTTTTTTGTCCGGCGCCTCAAGAATCCGGAAATATTCCTCGGCCAGCACCGTAGGGGCATTGACGTCATGCCGTCCCAGGAAAAAATATACAGGCACATCGAGCTTGGCGTGATCCACTCTCAGATCGATGGTATAAAGCTGTTGGTATACATGATTATACGTATTGACAATACCGCGGAAAAAGTTGATTTTATCAAGCAGCCCATATTCCGGGGAAGCGATGTCACGCAAGGTATTATACCCGGGATTGAGGATTTGGGGATTCCCCGCCATATAAGCGCTGAGATAGTTCAGGTATACCGCGCTTTTCCATGTTACATCCTTTCCGTAATATGGCGGTTCCCCATTTGCTTTAAGCCGGTTCATCAAGGCAACGTCGTTTTTTGATTGCGTGATTTCCAGGGCTTTTGAGTAATCTATCCGCTCGGTTTCTGCAAAATCCACCATTTGTCCTGTACCGATCAACGCGTGATAGGAATCCGGGTACATATCGGCAAGGAAAATCCCCAGTGCACTGCCCCACGATTCCCCCAACAGATAGATTTTTCCCTGGGAAAACCGGTCCTTTAAATACTCGGTCAGGGCGTAACCGTCCCGGATATAGGTCTGGGCAGTAATGTTTTTCGTCCTTTCCGCATAATAGGACTTCCCGGAACCGGGCTGATCCCAGTTGACTACAACAAAATGCTTCTCCAGCTCCTCCAACTCATGCCTCACTGCAGCCATCTGGGTACCGCCGGGTCCGCCTGCCAGGAAAAGCAGGATGGGCGAATTCCTGTCCCGGCCTCTGATGCTGATCCACTGCTTCCTTCCGTTCAGTTCAAGCTCCGTAAGCTCAGCTATACTGTTTTCTGGAATATCTCCGTTTTCATCCGCGATACGCGGAGTAAAAGCGATATGCTGCGAAAGGATAACCAGTCCCACGTTTAATGTCATTGCTGCGGTAAAGAAAACCACCGTTTTTTTCAGGGAAACAAGACTCTTAGAGCTCGTCTTTTTCCTTATACGTGCGATCATAAGGCAAGCCGATAAAAGCAATATCCACGCAAGCGAAGCAGCTGATAAAACAATCAAAATCAAAAATAAAACTGTCTGGATCATGGTAAAACCTCCGTTATTCTTTAACATATACGCTTTCAAGGGTGTTGCCCGCCGCCGGGATATCGGCGATGCGGCTATTCCTGAGTGAAAGAGCGTTTTGCTCCATCAGACGCTTAATAACGTTTATTTTTTTCGTATCATTCAGCGGTTCCCTGAAAGCCAGCACACCGCCCGGTTTGATGGATCCGGCCAACACGGGGATGACTTTTTCCAGTTCACGGTCCGGGATATCATGAAGGACAAAATGGCAGAACACTACATCGTAGATTTCATTTGCCAGCACCGGGGAATCCCATTTCAGAAAAATGACATTCCCAAACCTGCGCAGGGTTCTGCGGCATGCTTTCAGCCATCGTTCCGAAATATCCAGGCATGTCAGTTTCCCATGGGGCAGCTTTTTTGCAACATGGTAAGCCACCGTTCCCATGCCGCATCCGAAATCCAGCACCTGCTCTCCGCCGTCCAGGGGCAGACTGTCTGCGAATGACTGATAGACGGATTTGCCGTAAAAGACAAATGCAAGCTTGGTCAAAAATATCTCAAAACAAGTCGGCTCACATATCATTGCTAAACACCCCGCAATAAAAAATCAGCTGTATTCAGGTTCATCTCTATTTTAATAACGGAACCTGTCATACAGCTGACATCAACCTTAAATCTGCCTTAAACCGTGGGAACGGTAATTCGGAAAGCGCTGCCTTTCTTCCTGCCGGGAAGCAGTATCAGATCCCCGCCGTGTGCCCCGGCGATCTTTTTCGCTATGGAAAGCCCCAATCCGCTGCCTCCGGTCCTGGAACTGCGGGAGCCATCTGCCCGGACAAAAGGTTTGAATATGTCGTCCCCAAGATGATTCGGGATCCCGATCCCATCATCGCTGAAATCAATAACAGCCTGGTTATCACTTACTGTCAGACTTATAGCGATCATCGTTCCGGGCGGATTATGCTGCAATGCATTTGCGGCAATATTTTGCATGATCCGGCCAAACTGACCGGTATCCAGCAGGGCAAAAACGTTCTCTTCGCAAATATCAAATTCGTATTGGAACCCCTCGCGCTCCAGCAGCGGTACAAGTTCGGCACATATTTGCCTGATATATTCGCAGATATCTGTTTTTGCCGTCTTCAGGGAAAATTCGGGGCTGTCTAACCGGGAAAGCTCAAACAGCTCGGAAAGCAGCCGGTTGGCTCTTTTGCTGTTATTATAAATGATCTCAAAGTACTCACAGCGTTCCTGTTCGGCCATACCCGGTTTCTTCATGAGTAATTCCACATAGCCCTGTATACTGGACATGGGATTCTTCAGATCATGGGAGATGTCGAGGATCAGCCGGCGCCTGTCCTCCTCTGATTTCCTGCGCAGCGAAATCTCATGTTCGATCCGGGCGGCCATGTCGTTAAAGGTGTCCTGCAGTTCGGCAAACTCATTTTTCAGGCGCAGATCCACCCGCGCCGAATAGTCCCCTTCACGCAGGAGCATGGTGCCGTCCCGAAGTTTTTTCAGGGGCACGGTTATGCTCGCTGCCGTGATCCTCGAGTAGATATATGCAAAAAACGCGAGTATCAGGAGATAAATCAATACCACAATGGTGATTACCGTACCTGCCCGCATAAAATCCCCGGAAGCGGCTTCTTTATTATGTACAAGGGAAAAATCCAGCCTAATGGAAGTGGGAAAGGTAACGATCAGCCAGAATTCGCCTTTGGGCTGATAAAGAATATCGTAATTATAAGGCTTGCTCTTGCTTTCTGTCAGGAATGCTGTAAATTCCTCAGCAGTCAGCCTGTCTTTTCCGATGGTATCAAGGCCGTGCGAATAAACGACCCTGTATTCTTTATCAACGACCTGCACGCCTCCGCCGTTTCGTACAACGTCTGAAGCATCGATCTGCCTGTAATCTTCCTTGATGATCGCACTTGCAGGATACCGGCTTTTTGCCAGCGAGCCCGAGATCAATCCGCTGGCGAAGGACAACAGTACAAACGCCAGAACCGTCGCCAGTACCGTCAGCAGAAATATCACCACAAAATTGCCAAAGAATTGACCGGACAGTTTTCTTTTCATATTTTTTCTCCAGTATAATGAAGCTTGTACCCAATGCCGCGAATGGTTCTCAGGTACCTGGGGTTTTGCGGATCATCCTCGATCCGGTTCCTGATCCGGCTGATATGCACCATTATAGTGTTGTCGTCAAAATAATAGTCCTCTTCCCATACCGCCTGGTAAAGCTGGCGTTTTGTAAAAACCCTCTCGGGGTGTTCCATAAAATGAAGAAGCAGTTTATATTCCTTTGCGCCAAGTTCAACAGGCTCTCCATTCTTATAGGCACAGCATTTTTCTTTGTCTATGGACAAACCTCCATATGTAATGCATGCCACGGGTTTTTGCTTCTGCGAAGCATACTCATTGCTCCGTCTCAGTTGTGCGCCTACCCGGGCCACTAATTCGGCAATGGAAAATGGTTTTTCGATATAGTCGTCCGCTCCCAGTCCGAGTCCAAGTACTTTGTCCACGTCATCCGTCCTGGCGGTCAGAAATATGACGGGGATGGTACTGTGTTCCCGTATTTTGCGCAGAAGGTTAAATCCGTCCATTACCGGCATCATCACATCAAGGATGGCCAGCCTGACATCCTTTGACGAAAGGATGTCCCATGCTTCTTTGCCGTTTTGCGCCGTCAGCACGGTATAACCGTTTTCCTCAAGACTGATTTTAACAAGATTCCGGATGTCGTTCTCATCGTCTGCGATCAGGATATTCATCTGCCGGCCGTCCTTTTAACTGAAACTCTACTGCCTTCGATTTCGCAGGTGCGGTCCATAAGATCGGTAAGTATTACCTTTCCGTCACGGCACTCAATGGCCGCAACATTTTTCATGATCATTTTCTCAGGAACCATTTCATCCCTGTAAGCAACTGAAAGACACATGTCCCTATCTTCCCGCGATAGCTTCAAGGGCAAGAGAAAGCTTCCTGTTCGCAGCCTCAAAATCCCAAATGGCTTCCTTCACAAAGCAAAAAGCTTCGCTCTCGTCTTCTTTGCCAAGCTTTTCAGCAAGTTCGAAAAGCTCTTTCGCATGTGAAGCATTATGGTTGACCATATATTCGATAAGAGCGACAAGCTCATCCTTGCTGCTTATATCGGTGTGCTCGTGCCGGTGGCAATTGCTGTCCATTTTGCAATATCTCCCTTTTTATGCGTAAAAAATTTTTTTGGTCATTAACATACAGTAAGCATCTATTTTTGTTATATTTTTAACAGATCTTCTATTATAATTATGCAACATTTTTCGACAAAGTCAATATCCTATAAAATCCATCCCATCAGGCATCGGCATCCCCCGTGGGGGCTGGAAAAAATTCCTGAAATAAAGTCCAACAGCGTGTTGGCACAGCTCGAATGTGTCAGGGACGAACGCTTCGTTGTCATTGAGCTGGAAAGCGTACATCATGTCCATCTTTTTCAGTTCCTCCAGGAAGGGTTTGCATAACTCCGCAGTATTTCCGCTAACACGCGGACTGCCCATAAGTGTAAGTACTCTCATTTTTCCTTCTCCTTTTATACATTCCATAAAGCCTTATTTGATACATGGCTGAATGTTATATTCTACTACTCCATTTTCTCCAATGCTTTTACAACCGGCTCAAGCCAGTCGCCTTCAAAGAGTTCTATCATCCCTTTGTCGCAGGCGGCAGAAATTTTGTGGTCGACAGGCAGCTTGGCAAGCACTTTTAAGTTATACTTCTCAGCAACTTCATCAATATGGCTTTCGCCGAATATCCTGTGCTCACTGCCGCAATCCGGGCATTTGTAATATGACATGTTTTCTACCAGGCCAATGACAGGGATATTCATCATCTCCGCCATCCTGACGGCTTTTGATACGATCATGGATACCAGTTCCTGGGGCGAGGTCACAACAACGATCCCGTCAACAGCAATGGACTGGAACACCGTAAGCGGAACATCGCCGGTTCCCGGCGGCATATCGATGAACATGAAATCCACGTCGCTCCAGATAACATCCGTCCAGAACTGCTTTACCATATTGCCGATCATAGGCCCTCTCCACACAACAGGATCGGTCTCGTTCTCAAGAAGCAAATTGACAGACATAATATCTATACCGGTCTTGCTTTTGACCGGAAGCAAGCCAAATTCAGTGCCCGTTGCTTTTTCTCTTACTCCGAATATTTTGGGAACAGACGGTCCGGTAATGTCCGCATCAAGAATGGCAGTATGATAGCCCATCCTGTTCATTGTAACCGCAAGCATGGAAGTTACCAGCGATTTGCCGACCCCTCCCTTGCCGCTGACTACGCCGATGACCTTTTTGATGCTGCTCATTTCATGCGGTTTCACTGAAAAATCATTTTTCTTTCTTGCCGTACAGTTTTCCTGGCAACTGCTGCAGTTGCTGCTGCAATTTACGCTCATAACCATAGCTCCTTCTTTCTTGTTCATTCTTAAGTCTTGCCCGCATGTTGACCGGGCTAATTTATATATACATCATCCGACCTGACTCTTCAACCTGCATAAAAATATACCCTCGATATATTCCCATTAACGCATATCAAGGGTATAGCAGAGTTAAAGCCAGCAAAAGCAATCCAAACTCCTGCTGGCTTTTTCATAATCAAAAGATATGGATCACCATAAATACGAACAATGTTACCAGGCAATATACGCTAAATACAAGGCACTGCCTCATTCCGTGTAAGTAGCGGAAGTATCGATGCTGATAGTATTGGTCTTTCCGTCATAAGCAACTCCGAAATCGATCACTTTAGCAACATCCCTTAATTTAAAGTAATTGTTTCCGCCGATATTATACGCTGTAAATTTAACTTCCTTACCATTCACAAAAACCTTTGAAGTTGTCGGCCTGGCTGTTTTGGCTGTTGGCTTTGCTGATACGGCGAGTTCACCGCCCACAGGGGTATATGCTTTATTCGTAGTTATGTTTATTGTATTTGTTTTACCGTCATAACCGATTTCGAACTGTTTATTAGTCCCATTCAAAGCCATAGCAAGGTCGCGCAGTTTGAAATAATTGTAGCCGCTGATGTTGTAAGCTTCAAAGGATACTGGCCTGCCATCGATCAAAACCTTTGAAGTCGTGGGAGCCGCAGAAATGCTGCCATCCGTATATGCCAATTTCCCGATGACATGCATGGCTACATCGACGCCTCTTGTCAGATTGGCGACCCCAATGTTATCTATTGTGTCCTCAGGAACATGGAAAACGTCAGCTTCGGCATCGATCAGTGTGACGGCAGGAACTCGACGCGCGCAAATTCACTGTGGTCGGCTGAATCATCATCCAACATGCCAATGTCATATTTCAGGTTTTTCGCGATAGTTTTGATTTCTTCTATCAGCTTTTTCGTCTTTGCCTCTTCCTTGCTCCAGCTGGTGGCTGCAATATACAGGGACATCTTTTTTGGGGCACCCAGCATGTCAAGGTTCAAATTCGTTGTCTTTTCCAGTGGATATAACGGAGAAGTTACATAGTACGAGGAACCCTGATGCCACATTTCCTCGCCGTTAAACGCTCATCGTTATTACTTACTTAATATATCATATCGTATGATCTATTACGATAAAATGGCGATTTAAACTATTTTTCTCTCATAAGATACAGTTATTAATATTATTGTTTTGTTATAACAAGTAGATGCCCGCTAAAGCATCCACGCATTCTTTGAAATACTAATATTTTCAAGTTCATCAATATCTATTCATCGCTCCTGGATGTGGGTTGGCTCTTAAGCCATTCGAGCAAAGGTTCAAGGTTTTCTTCCTTAACACCGTCGAATCCGTTTACAATTATATCAATCGATTCTTCTGTTCTTTCATCTTTATCCTTGCGGCTCTTCAGCATCTTTACGAACATTGACAGCATGATCCTGTCCATACCCTTCATTTTTTTCAGCGGTAAACAGCCACCTCGCAGGTAAAAAAACGGAATGCCCTTGATATTGTTCCTGGCAACAACCGTTTCGACATCAGGTTCGGCAGTCCGCCCTGTACCAGAGCCACAAACAGCTTTGACATTATATTTTCGCACTTTATTTAGGCCCTGTATTTTCCCGACTTTTATCCAGCCAAGAAAAATGATTTCTTCATCCTGACTAATCTTTGAGATTTCCTTTACATGGAATACCTTCAGTCCTGTTTTAGCGGCAAGCATTTCTGCATACCTTTTGGTAAACCCCGTTTTTGATTCATAAACTATTACCATTCGTTTACCTCCTTTGAGTAAATCCGGCTCTTACAAGCCCAGCAACTCGACCGCGTTTCTATAAAATATGGCTTCTTCGATTTCCGGTCCGAGGCCAAGGTTTTTTACGCTTTGCACCGACCAGCCCTGGTCTTTCCATGGAGAATCGCTGCCAAACAGTATCCTGTTGTATCCGTGATCGAAAATGATGCGTTTGGCCTGCTCGCTGTCCATGATGCCGACAGCGAATGAAGTATCAAAATAGATATCCTTTCCCACGAGATGTTTTTCGACCTCATCCCAGTATTTGTATCCCCCCATATGCGCGGCCACGATCTTTCCGCCTTTGAAGCGCTTCAGCAAAGTATCGAGCCTTTCGGGCGTGCAATGGTAAGGCGGATCGAAACCTATATCCTCGCCGGCGTGGAAAGCTATGACAAGCCCAAGTTCAAAAGCAAGTTCATAAATCGGGAACATGGCTTTATCATCAACATAAAACTCCTGGTATTCCGGATGGAATTTTATACCCCTGAGTCCAAGCTCCTTAATGCGCTTAAGCTCGTTCTCCCAGTCCTCACAGAACGGGTGGATGCTCCCGAAGGATATGACATTCCCATCCTGGACCTGGGCTGCCCAGTTATTTATCTTTGCTGCCTGTGACGGCTTTGTCGCAATGTTGAACAATACGGAACCGGTTATGCGGTTGGCTTCCATCGATCTTTTCAGATCGCTCAGAGTTCCGTTCAGCATAGCCGGGATACCTGCCTTTTCTGACAATGACGCAACAGCTTTCATTGCAAGTTCATCCGGAAAACAGTGGGTATGGAAATCAATGATCAAACCGATCGCCTCTCTATACTCTTTTTCTTATTTATTTTTTATGTCATAATAATGCATTACAGGGCTTGATCCCACACAACTTATATATTTCCATGTTGACAGGTTCTTTGCCATAGTGCTATCTCAGGCGGGAAGGCTTCAGAAAGTCAGAGCAGTCATTGATCATCCTGTCTATCATCCGATTAACAAATATATTTCCCTTCTCTTTTGTCGCATAAGAAGGATAGCCCAGGTTCCCCGCATAACCTTCAGGTAAACTGCTGTCTTCATGGAACAGGTATTTCCTGAAATCTTCAAAAGGTATATCATGCTCACGAATTGCTTCCATTTTAACCTTTTCGGGATACAGGCATAATGCAACCGACGTTTCGGCTTCACAGGCATGCCTGATGCCGGGCTGCTTCTCAAGTATATCTGAATATTCAATTTCAGATAGATCGTATAGCCTGATGTCATCAGATATTTTTTCCATCGCCTTTATGTGGAATGGGTCACCGTGGTATGTCAACAGCAGAAAATGTTTAAACCCTTGCCGCCTCCACCAGTCTGTTATCGATACTATCATTTCCCTCAGGGTTTCAGGCTTTATTGTCGTAGTCCCAGCCAAATGCACATCACATGGTAGATTAACGCCATAGTTGATTGCAGGGGCAACCAACGCATTGGTTCTTTCAGATAAAACCCTGGCCATATATTCTGCGACAAAAGTATCATTGCCCAGCGGCAAATGGTATCCGTGCTGCTCACAGGTCCCTACGGGAATTATCAGGTTATCATTGACCTTCGATATATGTGTCCTGACCTCATTCCATGTCATATCAGACATTAACATTTAACTTACCCTCCTATCGGCTCCTGTCCGGATTGTACATGATTCCGGCAATACTTAACTTAAGCCGATCTGACCAACATCGCAAGATAATAAACAAGTATATATAATCTTTCTAAATTTTACATCTCCGCCAAGCTGCATGTCTACTCTTTTTCATAACCATGTTTCTCATGAAATTTTAGGCGTAAGGATTTTCAAAAGTAAATCTTCTATATTATAACTTGTTGAAGTCCAGTCTGAAAGTATTGAGGTTTGCATTGCCGACTGTTACAATAAAATCAGCTATATAAAGCAATAATATTTCAGAAGATCGATCAATGTGCGGGATACGAGTTACAGATCAGGGGATTTGCATATCAAAACGAAGGAGGCAGGCTAGAATTTATGGAACGCAGCAAACCATGGGATTCAGATCAGATCACAAGGGATTACTTTGATTCATTGTTAGTTGAAATGAGGCATATAGATTCCGTTATACCTTCAACAAAATTCGAACTTTACGGGGAGTCTTTCGATACGCCTGTTATGACGGCAGCCCTTTCACACTTGAACAATATACGGGAAAACGGAATGGTCGAAATGGCCAGGGGCGCCCGTATGGCAAATGCCGTTGCCTGGGCAGGCATGGGTGATGAGGCTGAACTGGAAGCCATTACGGCTGCCGGTGCCCGTACCATAAGTATAATCAAACCATATGAAGATAATGACTATATTTTTAAAAGGATCGAGCACGCGGAACGCTGCGGGGTTTTAGCCGTTGGAATGGATGTTGACCATGCTTTCGGGGCTAATGGCAGGTATGACGTTGTTTTGGGCGAGAAGATGAAGCCTAAGTCACTTTCCGAAATAAAGGAGTTTATAAAATCCACGAAATTGCCTTTTATTATAAAGGGCGTTCTCAGTGAGCAGGATGCCTGCAAGGCATTGGAAGCCGGGGCAAAGGGAATAGTCGTTTCCCATCATCATGGGATCATGAATTATGCAGTCCCGCCGCTGTATATATTACCAAGGATAGCTAAAGCGACCGATCACAAGATACCTATATTCGTAGACTGTGGTATCATGAGCGGAATGGATGTATTTAAAGCTCTTGCGTTGGGTGCCGATGCGGTTTCTGTCGGAAGAGCCATTATGGAGCCGCTGAAAAAGAATGGGGCAGAGGGAGTAAGAGACCAGATCGTCAAAATGACCGAGGAACTGGCCGGGGTAATGGCAAGAACCTGTTCACCGGACTTAAGTAATATCGACCCGACGGTGATCTGTCTCAGGAGCGGCTGGTAACACAAATACTCTATGCAGGATGATCCTGAAAGGAACCTTATTTCAGCAATAATGCAACAGATATAATACCGGTACGCTTAGAAATACGTTATCTCATGCGGCAACTCAATTATAAATTCAGATGGTAGTCGACATTTTCCCGCAATTAATAAAAATGGTAAGAACCTGTTCACTGGACTTAAAGAATATGGGTTATATCTGCTTTTTTCGAAATACCGCTATCGAAAGGGACACAAAAATCAATGAAAACAGGCAGGCAACCACGATAGTGCTATAAAGAGAAGACGCCTCTATGGAGTTCATGACTAATCCCATATTATCCGTCACTAAAGAAATAGGGTTGTACCTTTGCACCGCGGGTATGATGTTCATAATCATACAAATAACCACGACGGCACCTGTTATGAGCAGGCATCCATAACTGGTTCCCGTTAATGTGGCAGAAAATAATAACGCCGCCAGCAAAAACATTCCAAAAAGCCATAGACAAAACACAGAAAACAGCAGATCGTACGTTTCTTCCTTCGGGAAAAGATACACCGTATAACCATAAGTCAGCCCGAAGCACAATGCAATACTCGTCGTCCATACCAGGGCCATGCAGGTGTATTTTGAAAGGATGACCGCTGTCCTGGACAATCCTTTTGTCAGCAAATTGATAAGGGTCCCCTTTGACAGTTCGGAAGATAAAACGTTGCTGAACAGGATCACCATTACGAGCAGTCCCATCTGAGTTGCGTTTTTGAAAAACTGCGTCCAGGCATCATAGGCCGTCGGCTCCGGTAATGTTATGGTGATACCGTCGGTTATAAGGCTTCCAAGAATTTCAGGCATTAATTTTGCTATAAGGGGATTCGTGATTCCGAAAACTGCAAAAACCATCAGCATAACGAATAGTTTATAGGTTTTTGTGTATTCAAATAACTCTTTCTTCAAAAATGCCAGATAGCCTGTCATCGAACCGCCTCCATAAACAGACTTTCCAACGTCGGTTCCATCACTGCAAATTTCAACGGAACAATACGCTTTTGCGACAGCACATCCAACAGAAGATGCCCGTCCATATCGCCATCGGCCAGAAACACCTTTACGGTGCTTCCACTGCGTGACAGACTGATCGATGGCCGCTTCAACTCTTCCGCGTTCTCGAAACAGGAAGCTGCTTTTTCACTCCCAAACTCAATGATGAAACCGTGGAGCCTGCGACGCTCCTTTATTTCGGAAAGCGTACCGCAAAGCGCAAGCTTTCCGTCATGCAATACCGCGATACGGTCGCATATCTTCTCAACGTCAGCCAGGATATGGGTCGAAAATACGATGGTCGTCTTCCCTTTTGCCGCAAGCAGGATATCAAGTATCTCCTTCCTGCCGACCGGATCAAGCGCAGATGTAGGTTCATCACAGATCAGGAGCTTCGGCTCATTCAGCAGGGCCTGTGCGATGCCAAGGCGCTGCTTCATCCCCCTTGAAAACCCGCCGATTTTCTTTTTTTGGTCTTTTAGTCCCACAAGTTCCAGTAATTCCTCGCTTCGTGATTTAATACGGGTCTTCGTGAGGCCGGTTATCTCGCCACACAGCATCAAATATTCCATTGGGTTCATGTACCCATAAAACTCCGGAACATCGGGAAGATAGCCTATATGACGGTTGGTCCCGGATCCGCCATACGCAGCTTTTTCACCGCATACGGTTACCGAACCGCTGTCCGGCTTCAATAACCCAATGATGATTTTCATTGTCGTTGTTTTGCCTGCGCCGTTCTGCCCGACAAAGCCGAATATGGAACGCTCGGGGACATCCATATCCAATCCCTTCAAAACCTCATGGCGCCCAAAACGCTTATAAAGCTGTCGGATCTCCAGGACGCCCATCTATTCCTCACCTCTGCCGAAAGCAAAGTATAAAGCCGGACCGATAAACTGTATGAACAAGACGATAATAATCCACATCGCTTTATTCCCGAAACGGTAGCGGGGATGACGCAGCACATGGATAAGTGCAGTTATGGCAAGCGCAAACTGCGCGATCACCAACGGGATAAGAAACGGTAAATATTCTTTCAACGAGGTCAAATCCATAATTCACTCCCCCTTTAATGAAGTCCTGGTTTCATTTCTTTCATGGCGTGTCCTTTTCACAGAAATTTTCAGTTTGTCTACAACCCTCTTAAACCGGATTTCATCAGCCAGTGTAGTAAACGCGGGGTTATTTATGACTCCGTCGACCATGCTCTTACGTATCACTGTCTCATTCCTGGGAAGTGTATTCCCCAGATCTAGCTCCTCGATCCACTGATCTATCAGGTAAAAATATTCGTCTCCTTTTAGCTGCAATGGGTAAATATCACCGGTTACAAGCTCCGCATATTTTTCGAGGATTTCCAGGGCTCTTTCCGTGTTTCCAAGCATGGCGTACCCCTGGGCAGCAACGATGTATAGTTTCATAAGTAACGTCGGATGCAGTTTCTTTAAGTCAAAAGCTTTGGCAACGTCATTTGCACGGTCAAATGTTTTATCATAATGTTCAGGGTCGTCTGTACACAGCATGAGATAATCCGTCAGCGCTTCAAAAAGGATAACCATATGCTGATACATGGCAACCTGCAATACCATTTTGGCCTCTTTTGATTTGCCAAGCATCTGATAGGCTGATGCAAGCAGTGATTCGGAAGAAAGGACCTTATGGCTCGTTCCCTCCAGCAACACGATCACTTCGTTCGGATCCCCCATCATCAGGGCGCAGCATGCCTCCATATTCAAGGCCATTTGCACGAGCTCCGCGTCTTCACTTTCTGTTTTTACCCGAACAAACAGCTTTTTGGCTTCCGAAAGGACAGAAAGGGTTTTTTCCTTGTCATCCGATTCCATGCTATTGTTGACAAGCAGTGCTCCAATATGGAACAGCAGAGGAAAGCAGGAAAAATACTTTTTTACAATTTCACGGCAGGAGTCCAGTACTTCATCAAATGGTTCAGAAGCAAAATCGGCGGATAATTTCGCATACAGTTTGCGGATACCCTCCGTGCTCATTTGCGGTTCATAACCCATGAGCTCATCAATGCTGATATTAAAAAGTGTCGCAAGCTGCGGCAAAAAAGTAATGTCAGGATAACTCTGACCGGTTTCCCATTTGGAAACCGAAGCCTTCGACACGCCAATGTAATTTGCAAGGTCCTCCTGCGTCAGTCCTTTCTCACGCCGAATTCTTGCGATGTTTCTGCCAATATTTATCTCTTTCATCCCCATCACCCGCTTTTATTATACTGTCCTGTTAGATCATGCCTCAATGGATTTTTGGTTAATATAAGGTGACAAAATCAACCGTAAGGAAACTCATTTGTGAACAAACCCTTCAGTTGGATGTTTCCGATTTTTGTGTATTGTTTTTATTGATACCAGATGGTGGTAATTATAGCAGGCTTAGGTCATATTATTCTGACAATAGCTTATATCTTATTCTTCCTAATATTACTTAATAGAACCAATGATGTTGATGATAAATAAAGCAGACTGCCATTCCACCAATGGACTTCCATAATCAGGGTCCATGCATGCACATAAAAAACGGGCGGTATTACCGCCCGTTCTTAGATAATTACTTTTAAATTATTTTTCTTTTATTTATTATCGCTCCTGCCGAAACCAACGCTAAACCTATTACATAAAACATTTCAGGGGCTACTCCGCCAGCCTGGGGCAACTCATCCAACGGGGGAGTTGGCGCCGCCAGCGGCACCTCTTGTTCAGGAATTTCTACTTCATCTATACTTTGTTCAATTATATCTTTTTCATCAGGCTGCCCCGAAGGAACGACAGGTTCCTCAACTTCGACAATTCTATCATATACAAATGTATAAGCAGCATCCTGTCTTGTAAAGCTATGAGTATATGTGCTTTGCGACCTTAAAATATAACCTTCAAACTGCGGAGCGGTAACCGTTATGGTTGTTCCTGATATATTATTGAACATATCCGGGCTCCGTAAATACTGTACCGGATCGCTTCCTGCCAGAACATAATATACTGTAAGGGTGCTATAATAATATGTCGGTGTAGTCGGTGTATATGATGGCTCCTCAGGCTCTTCGGTTTCCTCCCATGATTATATAGAATCGATCATTGCAGGTTACATCTATAGTACCTGCTTTATAAAACATGTCAATAGTTTTTATGCATCCGTATCGTCGTTGCCAATGTCATTAAGCGCTTTCCGCTTTTTCCTCCGTACCCGGTTTATATGCCGTTCAAAATCACCATTTCGCAGCAGTTCGGCAAGGACAAGCTGTTCAAACACAGGCACCGTACAGGAATAAAAGCCAAGCCGGCGCCGGAAATCCTCCAGCAGTTTTTCCGGCAGGATCATGTAACCGATACGCATGGACGGGGCGATGGTTTTTGAAAATGTATTGACATAGACCACATTGGAATCGGATGTTATTGAAAAGAGAGAATCCTCCGGCTTTTTGGAAACCGTCAGTTCAGAATCGTAATTGTCCTCAATGATAAAACCGTCTCTTTGCTTCGCCCAACGAAGGTATTCATGTTTCTTTGATATGCTGGCGGTAACGCCGCTTGGGAAACTGTTGAACGGAGTGACATGCAATATGGTTGCGTCTGTCCGATCCAACTCTTTTGAAGATATGCCGTCATGGGCCAGCGAAAGCATATCGCATTGGATGCCCATCGCTTCATAGACTTTCCTTATCTTGTCGTATGACGGCTGCTCAAGTGCAAATTTGCTCCTGTTTCTGAAAAGCTGGGCGATAAGGCCATAAAGGTATTCCGCGCCGGATCCCACGATGATCTGTGACGGCTTTACGAATATCCCGCGGTTTCTTGCCAGGTATGAGCAGATTTCCGTCCTGAGTTCATCGCATCCGCTGTTGGGAGATTTTATAAAAATCCGATTCCCGTAATTGGCCAATACTTTTCTCATGGTCCTGGCAAATACCGAAAACGGAAAATCTCCCGCACTGCTGTATTTTGGCCGGATCTCAGGAAACGTGCCGCTCTGCAATACCGGAGTCACATGAAAATCAGATTTATGGTAAATGACAAAACAGCCACTGCGCTGGCGGGTTTCAATATAACCCTCTTCGCTCAGCAATGCAAGCGCGTGCTCGACGGTAACGACGCTTACGCCGGTCTCCTCGGCAATGGTCCGTTTTGACGGAAGACGGCTTCCATAAGGATAAACTTCGGATATGATATCCTGTACGAGTGATTTATACAGCTGCATATAGGCAGGTAACGATGACCTGGGATCAATATGATAGTTCATCTGGTTATATAAAATTCTCCCGTTCTGGTTATTTTTATAATATCAGTTTTATTGTATTCTTAACTCACGGATTTGTAAAGAAAATATTCTCTTAAAGAAGATAATCAGGAAATTTAAGAACATATTTGATAGATCAGTAAAGGGGATGCGCAGACATGAGCAAAAACTATGGTACCACTGTTAAGCTGACAGTAACCGGCCTGTTCATGGCCATGAATATTGCACTCAGTTCTTTCGGCATACCGGTTCCCGGGGGGCACCTGTATCTGAATGACGTAGTTATCTGCCTGGCGGCGATCCTGTTGGAACCGCTGCAGGCATTCGCAGTAGGCGGTATAGGAGCGTTTATCGGCGATTTTCTGTTCTACCCTGCACCGATGTTTGTTTCCCTTGTTACTCATGGCCTTCAGGCTGTCGTAATTTCATTGTTTTCGCATAGATTTTTGAAAAACAAACCGCGCCTTGCATCGGGAATAGGAGTTGCCGTCGGCGCTGTCATCATGGTAGTCGGTTATTCGCTGGGAAGAGCTTTCGTTTACAGCACGCCGGAATATGCCTTGCTGAAATTGCCTTTCCAGGTGCTTCAGGCCGTGGTCGGCGCCGTCGTTGGCATGCTGCTGTGCTGGAAACTCGGGATCCATAAATTGTATGCCAGGATAACAAATTCTGAACAGGCATGATTTATGGCCATCCATTGCAAGTTTATATGCATATCATGGCTCCATTGATGTCTGGACTTATTCTTACAAAGCGGGATTTTGCGCTTTCTATTAAATTTGCGCATCAACTATATCACAGGAGTATTTAAACTCACCAGCTGATCCCCGTTCATCAGGATACCGCCGCTCGCCTTCGCTTTCAAATGAAAGCCCTATTTTCTCCATGACATGAGCCGATTTAAGATTTCTACTGTCACAATGAGCAACCAGTTTGAAGTGGTAAGCTAAAAGTAGACACCGACCCTATTTTGTAGACAAGCTTTTCT
>ENA-UPSA01000798-UPSA01000798.1-bioreactor-metagenome-genome-assembly--contig:-NODE-798-length-40106-cov-14.442860_pt1 | contig 40106 bp, 48 predicted proteins | sample MGYA00238183_ERZ773288 | MGnify/ENA primary metagenome ERZ773288 (study PRJEB29028, sample SAMN07631243) | bioreactor metagenome | isolation source: Switchgrass digestor | place: USA: Dartmouth... | reverse complement strand
TATACCTAAAGAACCATGCAGAACTGAGCGAATAGCATAAAACCGTTTATGCTTAAAACCGTTTATAATATTAGATCGAAATGCTATCCCCCATCCTTGAGCAGGTGCGAAGAGATTTGGAGCCGTTGGACGACAGGAACATCCTTGTTCTGTGCAGTGCCAGCGGCGATATAGCCTTCTGGTTGGCAAGAGGGCTGAAGCGGGGAAGAATCACCGGCTTGGAACTCGACCAGCGATTGCTGGAGCATTCCAGTCAACGTGCAAGAGAACAAGGGCTGAGCAGCGTTATAGACTTCCGCCCAGCCGAGAAGACACGTATACCGTTCCCTGACAGTACATTTGATGCCTTGGTGAGCGAGTTCGTAGTTTTCCCTACACCCACCCCCACCGAAATAGGACAGCCTGAGATGGCGCGGGTGATCAAGCCGGGTGGAGTGATGGTGCTAACGGACGTGATTGTCACCAAGCCTATTCCACAAGAAGTGCGAGAAGGACTTCAGGTAATTGGCCTGGATTACCTCTGTGAAGGTACTCAAGATGATTTCCGCCGCTGGATGGAAGAAGCGGATTTGACGGAGGTCGAGGTGCTGGATTTTACCCCCGTCGTGCGCCAAGTTTGGGAGAAACGACGCGAGAGTATGTCAACGACGCTCGAGGGTTTCACATATCTTCTAGACGATCCGAACTTCAAGCTGGGTGAGGCTATCTTCTATATCTATGCCCGCGGAAAGAAGCATTAAGTGGAAGTCAAGGCAGTGAGAGCGGGCTAACGCGCACTTATGGAGCTTGGGATGAATCCTGGCAGTCCACAAGATGTCCTGCAAGACAGCATTGCTAAGCCCAGGTATGCGTTGTTCGGTCGCGAGGAAAGCCTTTGGACAGGGATTCACTCTTCTTGCCCTCTAGAAGCGATTTGAAGTATGCACAGTCGAACTCATCCGTCAAAGGTGAGGGTATGTGCTTAGGACCGAGATAGTACGAGTTACGGAACTCCCCTTCCGGGAACGCCCACACAGCTCCATACATCTTCACGTAACCCACGAGCGAAAAGCCGTCATCAAACTCGAGCAGGAGTTGGCGCTTTGCCGGCACCTTGTCACCGGGGAGGTAGTAGCGCGGGCGGGTGCCCTCTCAGTGCGCTGTCGCATGGCCTCTGGATTATGGTAGAACCACGCAAACTGGTGAGGCGAGTGGTTTGTGATGACTTTTTCGATCCGCTTGCCCCTGAGTGTTTCGGATGCTTGCCGGGCAATGACGATTGCTTCAGTTATTTCGAGCATGTTTAGCTGCTCCTATCTCAATTACTGGACTGGCAGGCGTATCACCGTCTTGAGCTTCTCCGGAGCTGTGCGTCTCGGGTCACTGAGGTAGATCTCGTGGTGTTTGCCATGCAGAGTGTAACCATAGGGTGTACGAGATACCGACAGTAAAATGCTTCGATTGCTTGCTGAAAGGCACTTGACATGACTGGGGTCGAGCCGGGTTCAATCATGCCATCTACAATAATAAATGAGTGGAACGTATCTTCTAGCACTATGAAGGGAATGTGGCCCACGTTAAGAAAATGATAGGGGAGGCGCGTAGTAACGGCCTTGTCGCCTTTAAGAGGGTGGCTCATCGTTAGACGACTTCACCGCTGAACAGTCTGGTGGTAGATCAGGCCGTTTCAGGGCGCTGAAAGGGGAGAAGGTCACATGATGCAATTCGTAGTCACTCCGTCCGCAGGGAAAAGGCTCATCGCGAAAGGGATTGCTCGGCATCCCGAGGTCTTGCGGGCACTGGACGAAGGAACTGTTGCAGTTCTTGCCGGAACAACCAACGGGTACGTGGCTGAGGAGTTGCTCAGCCAGATTGGTCAAGCGGAGGGATTCAGCAGGCAAGGGTTCGTGCGTGGCATCACCGTGCCTCCGAGCGTATTGACTGACGAGACCGGACGGTCGCCTCACGAGCACCAGTTCCCCGGTGACGTAATCATAGTCAAAGGCAAGTGGCTCAGAGGAAAGACCATATTCGATGTTGTCGATGACTTGCGAGAAGGCGACGTCGTCCTGAAGGGTGCAAACGCGATTGATCCGGCCAGGAAGCAGGCTGCAATACTGATCGGGCATCCAAAGGGAGGCACGATCGGTGCTGCGCTGCAAGCTGTTGTGGGCAGACGCGTTCGCCTAATCCTGCCTGTAGGTCTTGAGAAGCGAGTGCTGTCGGATCTGAACGAGCTTGCTGTTAAGGTCAACAGCCCCGGCGGAAAAGGGCCAAGGCTCCTCCCCGTGCCAGGAGAGGTCTTCACAGAGATTGAAGCTTTGTCGCTTTTGACTGGTGCCAGAGCTGATATAATTGCGGCCGGCGGCGTTCGCGGCGCTGAAGGTGCTGTCCGGCTTGCGGTCTGGGGCTCAAACGAGGAAATTGAGAAGGCAAATGCTCTGATGGCGTCTGTTGTAGGTGAACCGCCGTTCTCGTTCTGACGGTCGGGGCGTGTATACTGAGTCTGACAGCTGCTGGGTCAGAAGGGCTGCACCGGTCGTTCTGATCTACTCGATTAGACGTGGGAAGCTGTTTACAGAGGGTCTGCGTATCGCCGACAAGCTGCTGCTCGACGAGCATGATCTGGTCCGAAAAGGCTATGGATGGATGCTGAAAGAGATATCAAACAAAGACCCAAAGCTGATCAATGACTTCGTCATGGAGCGAAAGCAGATGATGCCCAGGGTGTCCCTGAGATACGCCATCGAGAAGTTTGATCCAGAATCAAAGAGAGAGCTGATGAGTTGAGGGTCCTTGTGAATGCCTCGTAAGCATCGCATTGGTCCTGAGCTATGAGCTCGAACGCAGCTGGCGTGCAAGCCGGGTCACTTGCTACAGGCGGTCTGAGCTGCGAGAAGCAGGGAGACTATGCGACTTGGTATCGGCTTGCCAAAGATTATGATAGGGACTCACTGGGGCTCAAAAGAAGGGATCTCACAGATGACGGCAAGATAGACTTCAGCAGGATCCGGAGAAAACTCAAGGGTAGCCAGAATATGTGGTGGCTAAGGGTAGAAGACTGGCGGCTTACTCTGCGGCTCGATCGGGAGCAACGGGTTCCTTATGTCCTGCGGATAAGGCATAGGGCGGAAAGAAAGTATTCAAGAGTTTTATTAGTCCGGGGTGAATCTTCATGGGCACATGTATTTATTGTGGAAAACCGGCCGGATTTTTGCGCAATAAGCACCATGAGTGCGCAGTAAAGCGGAATCAGGGCTGGACTGAGATGGTTGGTCTCGCGAAAACCGCAGCACTAGGAAAAGGGCCTGAAAGCGTGTTGGAGGAAATCAATGACCGCCTTGCGGAAATAGCAAAAGACAGTTTTATCCCGCCTGATGAGGTGCGGAAAGCGTTGATTGCAGGTTGGGAGCAGGCAGTAGATCATTTTTTGGAGGACGGCAATCTAGATCCCCAAGAAGAAGACCAGCTTACCTTGTTCGCCAAACACTTTGGGTTTACCCAGGAGGACTTAGACAAAAATGGCGCTTATGCCAAATTTGTAAAAGGGGCGGTCCTGCGTGAAGTCATGGAAGGGAAAGTCCCTTCTCGCTTTCGACCAGAGGGGGTCTTGCCGTTTAACTTTCAAAAAGGTGAGGCATTAATCTGGGCCTTTAATGATGTGGCTTACTACGAAGAGAAAACTCGTCGCCAATACATAGGCAGCAGCCATGGAATGAGTTTCCGAATCGCCAAGGGGGTCTACTACCGAGTTGGCTCTTTTCGGGGGCACCCGGTGGAAACCACCGAAAGGGTTCGTGTGGATACAGGAATCCTTGCGGTAACAACAAAACATCTCTACTTTCAGGGCCAAACAAAGACTTTTCGGGTACGTCTAGACAAAGTTGTTTCGTTTATGCCTTATTCAGATGGAGTTGGGATCCAACGTGATGCAGCGACGGCAAGACCGCAATTCTTTATTACCGGTGACGGCTGGTTTACTTATAACCTGTTGATAAACGTGGCGAAACTTTGATAGCTAACTAAGAAACCTCGACGGCCTAGCCCGGTTGCTCGGTGACATCTCCGCCGCAAGCAAGGGACCGGAGGCATTGGCGAAGCGGATAGCGAGAAGGATCGGGGGAAAGACCGTTCCCTGGGGGCCTTCATGACCGTTTGACGTATTCAGCGGAACAATGCGGAGGAGCGTCTCCGAGCACTGCTGGCTGGCAAGCAGCTTCCGGTATCCCCAATACTTACGTCTGTTGCCGAGGAGGCTGGAGAATAGGTAGCCCCGCCTGGTCTGGAGCAGTATGCCCGTGATCAGATACGTAAGTATATCGTCGGCAAGTTCAAGGGTCATGACCGTGCCCGGCTTGTAGCCGCTGTGCTAGAGGCCCAGGTTTACAAAGCATAGGTCTCGCCTGAAGGGGCAGACGGAGGCGTTGACATCTTTCCTGCTGATTGTCTGATTAAGGAGCTTAGATAGACCATTCCTAGCGAGTTTCTTGAGTAGAGTTTAAGGCGATCAATCGTGACAAAAGTTAGAGGGCATGTAGAACGGAAGGAGAGAGCGGAATGAGCGTGCGCGCACCAAAGGTTGTGGTGTCTACTGTCGGGATCAGCCTGTTAACTTAGACCTTGTGGAAAGACGACTCTGAGAACAGGTGGCATGATCGACTGATTAGTGTCGCCAATCTTACCAAATCTGAGGTCCAGGAAAAGGATCCGAAGATAGTAACAAGGGTGGAGACCCTCTGCGGAGAAGTTCTGAGTAGGTTGCTCGAGGCCGGAGTCAAACAGCGACGCGATACGAGCGCGGAACTTAACGGCATATACGGCATCAACAAGAACAAGATAGACGAACTATGCAAGAATGATATTCGCTTTCTGATTTGTTCTGATTTGCGTTGACACATTCCTAGGCCAGTCGACTGCTGACGTGCTTTGCGAGCTTCTGAGAGAGATCGAGCTCCCTAGTGCGAGCAAGGTAGTCCCAAGGAACCTAAGGACCAGCTCCGACAAGGACTTCTCTCACGGAATCAGGGAGCTGATCAACTGGTGTGGGTGTCTCGACAGCTGCAGATTTCAAGGCTATCGAGTGGTTTTTAATCTCGTCGGCTCATTCAAAGCTCTGCAAGGGTTCATGACCGCTATCGGAATGTTTTACGCGGATGAGATGGTCTACATATTTGAGGGGGAGGGCTCCCACCTTTTTAGCATTCCTAAACTTCCAGTTAAAGTGGACGCGGAGTGTCTCAAGAAGCACGCAACTCTCGTGAGCATGTTGGATTCGAGACCGGGTTACACCTGCCGGCCCGAGGACTTGCCTGGTGTTCCTAAGACGTTGATAGAGACATACTATAGATTTGGGCAAGAGCAGGAGGTCAACCGGGATCCTATCGCGAGCTGAAGGCGTCGAACGTGGGCTGGCCTAGTCGCCTACCTGGCCGGGATGTTCGTCTCGTTGAGAATGCTCTGATTTGGTTTCCGCGGCACTGAGGAGGTCTTTGTATCGATGCAGTTCTTGCTTCAAAAGTGTGGATTTCCCCATCTTTCTGTTTGCCAAGCTGTACGAAGTGACGGTAAGCCTTGACAAGCTCGTTCTGGTTTGCTGGAAATGTCGCGCCAGTACGGCGGGCTTCCGAAGTTTCGTTGAAAACCACGGCATCCGAGTCCGGCTAATGCAGTAATAATACGGTTTAACTGCAGTAGAGGGATGATATCATGAACGATGTGGCCATTAGAAAGGCGGAGACTCACGACATAAGTGCGATTAAGAGACTACTCTCTGATTCGAAACTCCCATTTGAAGATATCGATGCGCACATCAATGACTTTCTCGTTGCTGAAAAGTCCGGTGGGATAGTTGGAGTTGTTGGGATAGAGATATACGGAAGGTACGGGCTCTTGAGATCATTGGCGGTCAATGTAGTTTCTGTTGTTGGACTGTCTCTGCTCGGGTTCGTGATCGAACCATTCTCCCGGCCTACAAGCGGACCTGTGACTCAGTCAGAACTGCGAGATCTTGGTGGTGAGTAAGTACTAGACAGATCTTGTCGTTCGACGCTAGCGGGGAGGGATTGTGGTAGTGGACGGGATAGCGCAAGGAGAGGTGTCGCCGACAACTTACTGCTATAAACAGGTGAAGGGTGTAGCGATCGAGCTGGATGTCTACAAGGCACCTAAGAGTGTGGGGGAGCCCGTCATCCTTTGGATCCATGGCGGTGCGCTTATCTTCGGCAATCGACGGCAATTGCCCAATGACCAAGCGCGGTTCTACCTCTCGCACGGTTATACGGTGATTTCGATCGATTACAGGCTTGCTCCAGAAAGTAAACTGCCAGAGATCGTTGAAGATATACTGAGTGCGTATGAGTGGCTACAAGAGAACGGGTCGAGGTTGTTCGATGTAGCCCCGGATCGTACTGCAGTTGTGGGGCATTCTGCTGGTGGTTACCTTGCGCTTCTTGCAGGGGTTCGCTTCGAGCCGAAGCCGAAGGCTTTGGTATCGTTTTACGGGTACGGTGATATTACTTCTGATTGGTACTACAGAGCCGATCCGCACTACCTGAAAGCTGGAGTGATTGAGACGGGGGAAGCCTATTCACTTGTAGGTGACCGAATCCTTACCGGCAGCGAGGTATTCCGTAGGAATACATTCTACAAGTACTGCCGTCAGAATGGTCTATGGCCGCAAACTGTCTGTGGGTTTGATCCTAGAAGCGAACCAGAGGGGGTCGAACCGTTTTGCCCGATCTGACACGTCTCAGAGACATACCCGCCGACTCTTCTTATCCACGGCGACAAGGATACAGACGTGCCTTATCTGGAATCGGTTCGGATGGCCAAACAGCTCGAGAAGCACAACGTGCCGCATTCGCTTCTGCTTCTAGAAGGCAGCGATCATCTATTCGACATATATCCAGAAAGGCTGCCAACACAGGGAAAAGAAGCAGGTTTGACTTATCCGCTCGTCGCTCGGGTGTTTGCCGAAGTGGGAAGGTTCCTTTCTAAGCATTTGGACGGTTCTTTGTAGTCTAAGAGTTAGTACAGATAGCTGCTAGGGTTCAGGCCTGACAGATTGCATTCAGCGGACAGACTCAGTGAAAGCGGAAGGCCGGCGCTGAGCCCCAGGGTTAGTCACATCAATGGCAGTTCCGAGTATTATGCAGTGTAACCTAGCTCAGGCAGCGGTGAATGCTCGTGCCATTATTCCCCGAGAACCCGACGGTCCTACAGTCATGCATCACAGGACAGTACACCTCGGTGGGCGCTATCGGCGCCGAGGCCGACGTTGCTGTGACCTTATCTAGCGTGTCGGGGGCGGGGCAGGTGGAAGGAGCCGTTGGCGACGACCTACTGACTCGCCGCCATACCAGCCTGCCGTCGTGGCTTGCCTCACCGACCGCTGATCGGTCCCTTCCCGCCTCCGCTCTTTCCCCGGTGCGGCGGCGGACAAGGTGTCGGTATCCCTGAGGTGCGTCTATGGCGCCGAGACGGAGGTCAGAAGATGCGTAGCAGAGGGGTGATAGGATATCTCACCACCCATGAGCGGATCAGGCGGGGCAGAAGCCTTGTCGCACTGCTCTCCAGGATATCGCGGGATCTCTGCATAGACGTATGTGCCTTTTCCCATAGGGATATAGACCGCCGGGCGCTGACTGTCCGCTGTCGACTGATCGGCCCTAACTATTCCAGCGACGAAACCGTGGTGCGACCGATTCCAAGAGTGATCCGACACAGGGAGCCCATGACCCTCACAGCTGCCATTGGCCTGCGCGGGTGGGTGAGGGACTGCGGGTGCTCTGTGCTCCTCAATGAGATTAACCACTTTGACAAGCTTGCGGTCAACCGGCTGCTCGCCCGCGACCCGGCCATTTGCCCTGCTATACCGGCCTTCGGGGAGCTAAGCCATCGTACATTCGTTGCGCTCTACTCAGAGGGCTCTGTCTACGTGAAGCGTAGGGTCTCTTATAACAGGAATGGGATGATAGAGGTCCGGAGAACTCCAAACACTACCGTACTGAAGTTTGATACGAATGGACGGCAGGTTCAGCAGAGAAGGGTGCTCCCGACTACCGATCCCGACCTGGTCTATGAGGAGGTGGAGAGGCTCATCTCCAGCAAGCATAGGTACTTCGTTCAGTCGGCACCCCCAGTCGCGGAAGTCCAAGGCGATCCCTTTGACCTGAGACTCATCACTCAGCGCGGGGCCTCGGGTGCGTGGCAGGTTACCGGAACGTATGCCAAGATCATCTCCGATGTGCAGGGCTCAGTGAGAGTCCGCGTGGTCCCAGCCTTGCCCGTGCTCGAGTTCCTCTTCGGCGATAAAGCAGTTGATGTTATTGGCAGCCTCAGATCTCTTGCTGTCCGGATCGCTGAGGGGATTGGAGGCACAGGCGACTACTGTGATCTAGGTCTGGACCTGGCCGTTTCGAACAGCGGGCAGATCTTCTTTTTCGAGAGCAACGGGCGCCATGACATATCCATTCCCTACAATGTGGGTGACCTGGATATTTGGGTTGCGGCAGTGAGGACTCCGATGGAGTACTGCTACACTCGGCTCATATCATAGCCCTTGCAGCGTAGCTTTCCCGTCTCAGCCACCCAGGGTGGCGACCAAGCCACAATGCGGGATCGTGAGTCCGGTCGCCGGATATCACCTGGATGAGCAGTGTGACTGTAGACAGAGTTCTCATCTAGCGAGGCCTCAGGGAGCATTGCCCCCTCTTTCTATAGTTGGACTTCCGTACGGCCCGCATCTTGCGTGGTCGTCCCGTGTATGTAACTACGATCGCCTGTATCATTTGCGACCTCAAGCGAGTACCATGTGATGGATTCCTTCCAGACATAAGGATGTAGACACAGTATGCCACTAGAGAAGTTTGTAGATCCTCTGCCACTGCCGCGCGTCCTTCAGCCCAAGCGCAGAAAAGGCGGTGTCACTTACTACGAGGTGGCTATGCGCCCGACTCTTCACAAAGCCCACAGGGACCTTCCCCTTACTCTAGTATGGGGATATGAGGGCCTCTATCCTGGACCAACATTCGAGGTAAGGAGTGGCGAGCACGTAAGGGTGAAGTGGAAAAACGAGCTCCCCGTCTACCGGCACCTGTTGCCCGTCGACACTACCATACACGGAGCTGAGCCGCCCAACCCAGCGGTCAGAACCGTAGTCCATCTGCACGGAGCCAACGTAGCCCCAGACAGTGACGGTCACCCAGAGGCGTGGTTTACCAATGGCTTCAGGCAGACTGGCCCCTTCTTCTCAACCAGAGTCTACGACTATCCGAATATCCAGCCTGCAACTGCGCTGTGGTACCATGACCATGCCTTAGGCATCACGCGTTTGAATGTCTATGCAGGTTTGGCCGGCTTTTACCTGATCAGGGACAACATCGAAGACGAATTGAACATCCCCAAGGGCAGATTCGAGATCCCCCTGCTGATCCAGGACAGATCGTTTAACCCGGATGGCTCTCTGGCCTACCCAAGTGGGCCCGACTCCGGAGCAGGGGCCGTCGATGGACTGCCATTCCCGTCGATAGTACCTGAGTTTTTCGGGGACACGATACTGGTCAACGGCAAAGCCTGGCCATACTTGGAAGTAGAGCCTCGGAAGTACAGATTCCGGGTACTCAACGGGTCGAACTCAAGGTTCTACCGAACACAGTTGAAACTCAGTGATGGACGAACCGTTCCAGTCTACCAGATTGGTACCGACGGAGGATTCATTGAGCAGCCCGTTCTCCTGAATGAGATGATCCTGGGGCCGGCAGAGCGGCTCGATATCATCGTCGACTTCTCACCGTACAAAGGTCAGACTATCTTGATGACTAACGACGCTCCGACACCGTTCATGCCAGGCGGCACCGAGGTCATGTTCCCAGAGACCAGAGAGATAATGCAGTTCAGAGTCACGCTGCCACTGTCAGGTAAGGACACCACCGTCATCCCTGATCGCATAACGTCGATCGAGTGGCTTACGGAGGAGGACGCGGTCCGCACCAGAAACTTGGCCTTGGTAGAGGGGACCGATCAGTTTGGCCGTCTTATGCTTCTCCTGACTGACAGAAGATGGAGCGACCCGATTAGCGAGAAGCCGATTCTCGACACTGTGGAGATCTGGGGCTTCGTGAACACGACGCCGGATACGCATCCGATTCACCTTCACCTTGTCCGGTTCCAAGTCCTCGACAGGCAGCCGTTTGATGTAGCAGAATTCGAACGAACGGGAAGGGTGATCTATACCGGAGAACGGTCTGGGCCTGAGGTGACTGAGCGAGGGTGGAAGGATACCGTCAGAGCAAATCCAGGAGAGGTGACCCGGATCATCGCTCGCTTTGGCGACTTTGCAGGAGTCTATCCGTGGCACTGCCACATCCTGGAGCACGAGGACCATGAGATGATGAGACCCTATGAGGTGTTGAAGCCCCATATCAAGTCATCTCGAAGGATTGTCGAAGTAGACTAGGGGCAGACTCGCCCCGCCCCTCTTCTACCGTATGTCCGGCATGGACAATGTCTTTAGGGTGAAAGCCTGGAACTCTGTAGATAGTAGTCTGCCGGAAATCGCGACTCAGTGGGATATCGCAGCTTGGACGAAGCTAGCCCTATGCCAGGGGCTAGCTTCATTCATGGTATGCGCGGCATCGTCGATGTCTTTTTGATAGACTGAATGACACTGTTCCACCGCCTATCGGCATAGCTCCTATCATTATTGGTGGCTACCCGGTCTTTCGCAATGTCATCCGAGCAGCGCTTCGCCGCCAGGTTACCCCCACGCCTTGAGACTGTTGGAGTCGCGGCAGCACTGGCAGTGGGCGAGTGGGTGACTGCCGCCCCTTACGCAAGAGCCTTAGACTGGATATGAAGAAGTGGTGCCCAAGTAGGGCTGCCGCTGTCACATCGACTGCGTCGACAGCCGGTGGCCCTCAATACCGCCTACTTCACCGGCTTTTGTGATCGCCACTTTTGAGCAGAAGGGTCCGATGATTTCGTAAACTACGACCGAACCCAAAATGACGGTCGTAACCAGATTAGCAACCTCGGGAAATTCATGCTGTGTTACCAGAGTGACGCCAATCGCCACTCCAGCCTGCGGGACTAGGGCTAAGCCCAAGTACTTCAGCACGGTGGACGGTGCTTGACCGAGTTTGGCACCCAAAGCGGCTCCGGCCATTTTCCCAAGTACCCGACTGATCATATAGGCTACCCCGATGGCGCCAACCTTTGCTAGCAACCCTAGCTGCAGATTGGCTCCGGCCAGAACAAAAAAGAGAACGTAGATAGGGGTATCTACCGATTTGACCATGCTGAATAGCCGGTCGGTTTCTCCGGGAAGAATGTTCACTGCTACGCAGCCCATAGCCATACAAGCCAACAGAGACGAGAGTTGAAGCAGTTCGGCGGTCCCAGCCAGGGCGAAAAGCACTCCTAGGACGACCACTAGTCTGTCAGGTAGTTCCTTAAGGCGAGTAGTGATCAGTAAGAGGACAACTGCAGTAACTGCACCTAGGAGAAGCGAGCCAAGTAGTTCCCAGAGTGGAGAGACGATCATGGCCGCCAACCCTCCGCTGACCTTTCCAGATAGCACCTTGGCGAATGCCATGGCTATACCAAACGCTATCAAACAAAGGGCGTCGTCAATCGCAACCACCGCCAAGAGGTTATCGGTCAACGGCCCTCTTGCCTTATACTGGCGAAGTACCAAGATTGTCGCGGCAGGTGCGGTAGCGCAGGAGATCGCACCAAAGATAAGTGCCAGATAGAGTTCGACTCCGAGTAGGAAATATAAGGTGGCGGTGACGAAGGCAAACGCACCCAGCACCTCGAAGATCGCAATCAAGATGGCGCTCTTTCCGCACTTTTTCAGTTGGGAAAAGGAGAACTCGCCGCCGATTGTGAAGGCAATGATACTCAAAGCAACTGTGTTGATCGGTGTCAGTGCAGTGATAGTTTCCGAGGTCACTAGACCAAGAAGCGATGGACCTAACAGCAAACCTATAACCAGATAGCCGGTGACGGCCGGCAGTTTGACGTAGTTAATGAGCTTACCAGCGGTGAAACCGGCCAGTAAAATCAGGCCTAAATAGAGCACCATGTTCATTGCCAAAACTCCTATCTAACGATGTCAGTTTCTATTCGCTTGCTTGTTGTCGGAACTTCCGTCCCACCCCGATCGCTTTGGTGACTGGAACTACGAACATCATCCCGGTAAAAGCCTCTTCAAAGCCGTGAAACATTGTAGAAAGCTTTTCCATCGCCTCGTCAATCTTCTCCGGGTGTTTGGAGAGGGCAAAGATCGTCCTGTTGCGCTCGCGTTCGTTGAGGTTCATGCCCCGTAACCCGAAGAAAATGGGAACGTGATCAGAGAGTACTTTCGCCATTCCTTGGGTCTCTATAATCGTGGCACCCCGTATTTCACATTCCAGCAGGACCTCTAGGACCTGCTCTAGCTTGTCTGGGTCGCTAATGACGACGACCAGGGCCTGAATGTTTTCTGCGTACATCATAAGCCTCCTCTCATCAAAAAGGCACTGCTTGGCGAGCTCAAAATAGATTCTATTGCTTTCCCCTTCCGGGGTCAACTGAATTGAGAGCACTCGTGGTCCGCATCGTCAAGGCATTCCCTTAGAAGGAGATGGGCGATCCGGATGCCTCTGTCAGTCAGGCGGCGCAGACGACTTCGGAAGCTTCCTGATGAATTCGCCTGCACCTGCTGCGACTGCAGCCTCCACAATTTCTTCAGCGCTCACATCTCTGTAAAGATGGAGTTGGTAAAGAAAGGGTTTGACAACTCACTTCGTGATCTGGCTCATTAAACGTACTTAGCAGCCAAAGTGATGGAAGGGCGATCACGAGGTGCAGGACCTCTTATAGATAGGTGGTACGACCAGATAGGTGGTACGACGTGTTGTCCAAGAAGGCTAGCTCAGAAGACCTTTACGCAGCGAGGATCGGTCGTCAGACAGACTCGATGACGCTGGAGCAGTTTCGCTCGAGCCAAGATGGCTGGCCGAATGCCATAGGTAGTTGGGCCGCCTTGTGTCCTAAACGGTAGCGACCTACCCGAGCTTTATCTGTTTGTCGATGTACTGCGAGTGTTCTCCGCGCTTGTCCTTGATGTCGGCGAATAGATGGACGCAGTTTCCAAGTCGAGCCTGATTGAGTCGTATCTCGTATTTTAGGATTTCTCCAGTTTCATCCCACCTGCGCTCTGCGGTAAATGGAGCGCTTTGCTCGCCCAACTGGTACCCGTTGATCCGGATAACGGCTGTGTCGGGATCAAGCAAGTACTGTGTGCTGTCTTTATCGGTTCGCTTGGCTGGAGTGAACCTGATCCTTACTATCCCCTCATTGATCATCCGTATAAGAACAGAGTCGTCGTCCTCCGGCTCGAATGGATCACGTGTTACATCAAGGCTTGTTACAGGGCGAAGCCCGGTGCAATACGCGTCGCGCGCTTGTTTCAGTATCTCGTCGGAGGAAGATAGCAGTTTGGCTGCGAAGTTGACTAAGGCTCGGACGGATTCGGACCTTCCACCGAATCTCGTGATGAGACCGGGCAACAGCTTGCGCACCCTGTCTCCGAGATGAATCTGAATCTTCGGGTCGCGTTTGTCACCGAGGACAGGTAGGTCCCACTTGAGCGTCACCACAGGGCTTCCAAAGACTGTGTCGACTATCACCGGCGTCACTGTTTTGCCTAAGCTGAAGGCCAACCTGTGGATTAGGGACTCTGGCTTAGCACTGACAACAGAAGTCGCTCTTACTGAGTCGCGATTTGGCGGCATCTTGTTTGATTCTTCGATGATCTCTTCTTCGGTGAGCGACAATACCTTGTCAACTACCCTATCGATTGACTCATCAATATAGATCCGGTTGCTCTCCGCAAACTCCCTAGCAATTTGCTCAAGTCCCGGCTGCATGGCCTTTGCGAAGACAACGCCCGATTGGATGCCGTTGATGACAATATCGAAGTCCTCTTTGAGTTTGGGCAGATGCCCCGAGGGAATCTTGCTGCAACCGAATTCACCGAATGTCTCAGAGACTATAGAGATTAGGTTATCCTTTTCCTCGGTCGGCAGCTCGACTCTCACTTGACCTGGCCCAAATAGACCTGTCCTATCACTGAACATGATGTGGGCATCGTGGAGAGTCTCTGTTAGTGCATGCTCAATCTCACGTTTAGCTGTGAGGATGTCCTCATGGAAGTATGGGCTTAAGACCTGATGCGAATTCGCATAGCCATAGAAGTTGTCGGTCAGGCCCGGCCTAATCGGTCTTTTCACCTCTTTGTAGTGAGCAATCCAGTCAGAAACCTGGTGGGTTAACCACCCACATGCAAACGCGAGTTCTTTTTCATACTTGGATCTATCATTCCTCGGCGCTCGTTTCAATCGTTCGAGTGCCTTGGCAACTAGTCGATATCCAAACATGGGATTCCCTTTAGGCTCATTTGGCATGTTGTTATGGGCGTAGTCATAGATGATAATGTTAAACAGAACGTGGTTCGTCGCAATGGCATCCGGGCTGTTGGCTGCGTAGATATATGTCTCCTTGTGATGATCGATTGCTGTCATGATCTCGGGGTTACTTGCTAGTCTAGGGTTCTCCTTGACTTTTCGATAGGCCTCATACGCGATGTATGGGTGTGTCACTGGTCCCCACATGAAGCAGGGCATGATCGGTAGTAGAAGTATTCGAGTGAGGATTGATAACAGCTTCGACCGCATTGTTCAACCCTCCTTATGATTTTCTAATAGATATATTCTGGGATGTGATGTCTTTTCCTGTCGGAATGTGGTAGTATTAAAAGGATTCGGTAATAGGATCCATATTGACTACAGGCATTGGCCTAGCAGATCTCTCTTCGTTTCCTCGCTGCATGCCAAATCACAGTAGGGAATCCATGGGTGACGCAGAATCTGTTAGCAGCACATTGTTCACATATATCGCATTGCGCGTCAGGTGCTACAGAACACAGTCTGAACGTGCGAGCGGTTGTGCCTTTCTGGGCAAACGCTACCTGCCGATGGGCTGGTGTCTGATGGCTTAGAGTTGTGCCTCTTCAGCAGCTAAACGGGGTGAGAAGATGAAGAAATGGTATGATGAAGAATGGGAGTTCACGATCGAGGTCACGTCTGTCGGCAAGGACAACCGACCGCTCAATTGCAGGATGGGATATGAGCCTGGAGATGTGTTCCGGTGCAGATACGGCTGCCCGGAGGACTTCTGCTCCAAGTCCATGCTGAAAGTGTTTCCGATCTTTGAAGCCGTAAGAAGCGGTGGCGATCTGAGAAACCTTGGTGGTGCGGGAGAGCACGAAATGGAGATAGTCTGTCCAGACGGAGTTGTTAAGTTTAGGATTTCGGCCAGGCGACTGCTGCCGAAACTCTAAGCTCGTAGGGGAGTGTCTGTTAGAAACACATGGCTGAACCGTCGGTCGGTAGATTCTTGTCCGCTGATCCAGATACCATCCCTGAGTTCGAAAACGAATTGACTAGGGCGAGGAGCTTAGAGCAGAATCCTGTTGTAGCAACGTGCAAGTCTAGACAGGACCCAACCCATGCTAAATCAAGAAACGGAGGTATAAGCTATGGACAAGAGACCGATTCGAATCATGTTCTTGTGCACAGGCAATTCCTGTAGAAGTCAGATGGCTGAGGGGCTGACTAAAGCGCTAGGCGGAGATAAAGTGGAAGTCTATAGTGCCGGACTAGAAGCTCATGGAGTTAATCCGAGAGCGTTGTCCGATAACGCCGCCATCGGTGAAACGGTTGCACTGGAGTTTTGATGACCCAGCTAAGGCAACTGGATCAGAAGAAGAAATAATGGCGAAGTTCAGGGAGATTCGGGACGGAATCGCCGAGAAAGTCAGAGATTTTCTGGATTCTTTGCACTTGGCGATTTCTTGAGGTCGATCAATCGCGGTGATGACACTCCACTCTGTTTGTGATCGACCTCAGAAATACAGTTGGCTAATCGCACGCCTGATGAGCGTACCTAGTGGACGGGTGGTGGCGGAATCCTAGCATCGAAAGGCGACATTGGTACACGCTGGCTGAGGGCGGTTGGCATCTACGGCTTAACTGTGCGAGGGACAGACGGCCCGTTTTCAGATAATTGCTATTGGGGGCATTCTTTTTGTTGGAGGCGCTGCGACAAAATATGTTGCGACAAAATACGTAATGGAGTACTGGGCTCATCGCCTCGGCAGCAGCATCTCTATCCCAATCTGGCAAGTTGCCGTATTAGGTATGTTCGTCGCTTCGGTGACAGTCCCAGCCGCCGTTGCTGCACTGGTTTGTGCGCGGCAGAGGCGCTGATAGCAAGCGGTTGAAGCGCTAGTAAGATGGGGTGGTGGTGAGTGATAGTCCGCAGTGCACTTGATAGTGATGACAAACAGTTAGTACCTTTGATTGCAGCGTTTCGCGTCGAGCTTGCGGCGTTGAAGCAGCGAAAGATAGACGCCGACTTGAACGCGGCTTCTGCAGAGTTGGCTGACTATCGAGCAAAGGGTTTTCGTTTGGCGGTAGCAGAGTCAGATGAGGGCCGTCTTATAGGTTTTATAGCCTGCCGTATCGACGGCGATGTCGTCTGGGCAGAGTCGCTGTATGTTGTGCCGGAGTTTAGACGGAAGGGAGTAGCCTCCAAGCTTTACGAGTATGCAGAGGCCATTGCAGAGGAACTTGGCTCGGATACGGTATACAACTGGGTCCATCCGAATAACGCAGCCATAATCGCGTTTCTTAGAAAGCGTGGTTATGATGTATTGAATCTCATTGAGATTAGACGGCAATATACCGGTGAACACATTAGTGGAGAGGTCATGGTCGGTTCGGAACGGTTCCGTTACTGATCGGACGCGGCACTGGTGGTCGTAATTCGCTGGTCGTTTGTCTGCCTAACTGACAGATTCAGCGGGTAAGGATATTCGCCCCATCTATATATCTATATAGTCGAACTCGCTGGCGGCACAAGAATCGTGATCAAGCTGGCCCGAAGCAGCTTCGCTGCACCTGACTGGGTTGAAGCCTGGGGAAAGCTAACGTGCCAGTACCGGAATGCGGGCATCTATTGCCGTTTCTTTCTTCCAGTAAGAGGATAGTGGCAATTTCCACACGTGCCTGCATATGGACGATCTCAGCTTCGTGGCGTGGGCAGAGGAACGCAAGGCCGACCGAACCCTTAAGGAGGTTCTTGACGAGCTCAAGGCTAAGAGGTTAAGCGATGAGGAGCAGGCTGTTCGTGCCAGACTCGAGGGAGATGAGTGGATAAAGCAGCTTGGCACGCATGTCGGCCGCGCATGTACGGTATCCTTCAACGGCATCAAGCCTGATTTCCCGTCGGCCTATGTAATATATAGACGCTGCTCTTCTCGAAGAGATTTTGCGGATATACCTGTCCAAACCTGTCCAAACGACAGGAACTCGAACCCATCTATTGTCAGCTCGCAAACGCCCTTCGAGCAACCAAACCCAGCGCCAATCATTAGGGTCTTTGCGGCAGGTTCCGGATCATTCCCCACAGAAGTATCTTGATAACGGACGGCGGTTGCTTTCATCGGTGGCTGCCAACAGATTTCCGACGCTGGGTGCCATGGAGGTAAAACATGAGTGAATTCTATAGACACAGGCAAATAGGGTACCTGACGGTAGTTCTTGTAATCGCCTTGTGCATACTCATTGCGCTCATCATGTACATGGAGGGACTTAACTGGGTGGCTCTAGCTGTCCTTGCCATCTTGGCCGTCAGCCTGGTATTTTTCAGCAGTTTGGCTGTAGTCATAGATCAAGATACCCTTGAGATTCGGTTCGGAGCAGGGATTGTCCGAAAAAGGTTCAGGCTGAGTGACATTGAGTCATGCGGGAGGGTCAGGAATCCCTGGTACTATGGGTGGGGAATCCGCTTAATCCCTCATGGCTGGCTCTTCAGCGTCTCTGGTCTTGATGCGGTTGAAATTGTTATGAAGACGGGGAAGACATATCGGATCGGGACTGATGAACCCGAAGCTCTAGAGGCTGCTATTCGGAGGGCGATCGTCCACTGATGTTATCTTATCTTCCTCACGGGGTGTTGTGCGGGAAGTGAGGGCCAATGTAGACAGTATCCGGTGTGGGGAGTATTCAGAAGCTGTTAGAGGTTATCGAGAGTTTGGAGCTTCGGGTATCACACGCGACGTAGGCTAATGATCGGCGAAGCGGGGGTGAGGGCAGTGAGTGTTTCAGGAAGTGGTCTAGCTTATCGCATACGAACTGAACGGACAATAGTTCGTTGTTGGAATCCGACTGACGCCGTTCTGCTCAAGGAGGCCATCGATTCCAGTCTGGATCATTTGCGGCCGTGGATGTCGTGGGCGGAACAGGAGCCTACCGAGATAGATGCCAAGGTTCAGCTACTCCGAGGCTTCAGAGGAAGGTTCGACCTAGGCCAGGACTTCGCATACGGAATCTTTGATCTTGATGAGCAAAAGGTGCTCGGGGGAACTGGTCTGCACACGCGACTCGGGCAAGGGGCCCTTGAGATAGGCTACTGGATACGAGCTGACTGCATTAATCGTGGATTGGCAACTGAGGTTGCAGCTGCACTTTCGCGGGTGGCGTTTGAGGTGAACCAGGTCAACCGAGTGGAGATTCACTGCGATCCGTTGAATATTCGAAGCGCTGCAATTCCTAGAAAGCTGGGATTCACCCATGAGGCTACCCTCAGGCAACGTGTTCAAGGACGCGGTGGTGAGCTGAGAGACGAGATGATCTGGACTTTGCTCAGAAGCGAGTACCCTGAGAGTCCAGCAGCGCGGTGTAAAATCGAGGCCTATGATGCGATCGGTAGGAGGATTATATAGCCTTGTGAAGCAACTGGCTAGACGTTAAGCAGACTTGGAAGGCTTTACAAACATACCCGGGAGTGCGTAAGATTCTGTAGCATCGCTTGAGTCGTTGATCAGACGTTTTCTGAACGTGCTACCCGGTTCATACCTGAGGAAATGGGACGGACTGATGCGTCCACCTATTTCAACTATCTTGCGGGCTATGGATCATGCTTATCGAGTCTTTGTGGAAGCGAACGTGAAACTCTTACCGTGTTCATCCCCTACTAAGCCTCGTTTAGAACCTACCCAGGGTCGTGGTTTCAAGTAAAGACTAAGTGGGGCGGATAGGGAACACTTACGCAGATAGCTCTAGTAGGCTGTTTAAAAACTTGAGGTTTATGTGCGGTCGTGTGCTGCTCATATCTGTGCTGCTCATATCGAAGTGAAGAAATTTGGCCTTTAATCTTCTGAGGCTGGCTAGAAATTGCCTTGGCCTTCGGTGTGCCACCCGGAGCCCGTGATACTGGTAGCTGCGGCCGGACAAGAGCCTCTCCGGTTGGCCCGCCGGCCACAGCGCACTCGCTAGAGGTAGTGCCCCTCGCAGGGGTCTGGGTGGCCGTATCCTGTCTATTTATCTTTCCCTTTTACCGGGATCGCTCTTGTGTTCCTCCTTTTCGGGCTTTGTGTCGTCTTTGTCATGCTTGCTATGATCGTCTTTGTCGTTCTTGTTTTGGTCGTCCTTGTCGTCATTAATGGTCTCTTGCTTCTGGGCATTGTCATTATCATTGTCATCTTCATCGAGAGTCTGGTCACCAGAGCCTTCTGTGGTTTCGCTATTTAACTCTGTGTCAGTACCCTCCTGACTCTTCTGGTTTTTGTGGAGCTCATTTACCATCTCGCGAAGCTGCTCCTTGAGCTGCTCCTTGATTTCGCTCCTTTGCATAACTGTCCCCATGTCCCTTGCGCCCTTGGGGTCTATACCGACGGCCTCAGAAACATCCTGCCAGTCACGGCTTTCCTGGCGCAATGCGAGGGCCTTCTCAAATGTGCCTGCATCACCCGTGATTGCAGCGGCCGAAAGTGCCATGAGGACGTCCTGTTTCCTGATTCCTGACTCGGCAAGAGCGGCAACCTCAGAATCCTCAAGACCGAAATTGGAAGCAAGCAAGTCTGAGATAGCGGCGTTTTCCAGAGCATCCTTATCAACACGCCCGTCTTTTGCACTTTCAATGACCTCGCTTACTCCATGGCCAAGAGTCTTTGGGTCCACGCCAAGCTCCTCTACTATCTTCCCCCAGCCAAGCTCCGAATCAGCCATGGCTATCACTTCATCCAGGGTTTTGCCTGAAGAAGATGCAAGGCTCGCGGCGAGTGTGATTTCGCCCCACCCAATGCCTTTTGATCGGAGCTCTTGAATAACCTCGGTCGAGAGATTGAGCTCCGGGAAGGCGTTTATTATATTTGAGGAGAAGACAGCGTCATATATACCGGTTGCAGTATCAGGTGGTAGAACCGCAAAGCACGTACCGACAATGCCCAGCATCAAAACCAGCGAACACGCTACTGCCAAAACTACAACCTGATTTGTTTTCAAGTCTAACCCCTCCTTAAAGCGCCTGCGCCATATTTGCCTGTCATATTATATTAATCCGGCATGATACGGCAATTCTTTATACGAACTTATTCGGAAAACCACGCCAGGTACTACACCTGACTTTCCCGGCCTGTTGATGTAGAGTGGGGCTTTGGCGTAGTGGTTAGACTCTGCTTTATCATCAAGTTTTACTGTTCCCAAAAATATCCTCTCCAAAGCCTCCATTTTGCCCTATAAGGCCACGAAAAACGTCGGGTATTTTATACCTACCCGGTCATTTTGACGGCTCTGCGAGCCTTCTGTGCGTCCAGAACCCCCTCCGGTCCCAACAGAGACTGCTACTACTAGGGCCAGCGCCTAGGAGACTGTTTAAAAACCCCCTTGATATACCAGTCATATGTTCGTAATAGTAGATTTGAAGATGGATGAAGTATTATCGCTGATATATTCGACGAGACCTTTAGATAATAATTGATTTTATGGGATAAATATGCTACTATATGGTTGGAAAACTATTTTTTAGGATGTGATGATGAAATGTTAGGTACCCTGGACCCTCAGTTGAGTTTTGTCAATGCCATCTTCCCTCTAGACATGGGCTTTTGATATAAGCAGGCAATATTCTCCAAGGAGTGTTGAAGTGTTCGGTTTCTATGCGAGGGGATAATTGCTATAATCTTAAGTAATCTTGGATTAAAAGAACCTCATATTTGGATATATCTTCCAAAAGTACGGGACGCCCTACGTTGAATATATCTCCAAAACAATGCTTTCAGGAGTTAATCTGCCTTGGAATCTGATTAAAGGAGTATACCCCAAAGTCTATAAATGCTATTGTGGTTAAGAAATGGGAGAATCACGATTATGCTCCGGACAAGATGAAGGTCTTTCTCACAAATGGCCCTGTGAACCCCCCTAAAAAGACCATGAATGCCCTCTATGCCCACGTATATATAGTGCTGGTGAGCTTTGCTTTGGTGTATGCATATAGGGTTTATAATTCCCGGGGTAAGGATAAAGATGCTGAGCTTTCGCCAACAGAGGAAGACCTTAAGGGGGAGGATGAGCCCTCAAGAGAGACCTTCTATGCCAAGGGGGTGGGGGATTGGGGGTGAGTTATATCACCCCCGCCTTCGCCGCCTCCGCGCGCAGGGCGTCGACCGTTTCCACGGCCGCCCGCGCTTCTTCTAGGCTTACATGGGGTTTCAGTTCGTGGATCCTTCTTGCCCGCTTTTCGGCATCATGCGCGCCTTCCGTGCAGGTGACAAAAACGGCCGTGCCGAGCCGCTCCAGCTCGGCGACTCCTTTGGGGGCAAGATGTTCGGCAACGAAAAGAATCTGCCGCCCATACCGGGTAACCTCCTCCTGACCGTACCGACTCAGGACTTCATGGTTCGGGCCCAGAGTAAAAGAAAGGGTCGGTCCGTAAGAAGTATCCTTCACCCGGACGGCCAGGAAGGCGTCGGCACGCATGGCGGTAAGCTCATCGCGCAGATCAAAGGAGAAGGGGCCGTGTTTATAAAGGATGAACTCGAACCCCAGGGGGACGCCGAGCATAGCCTGGAGGAAATAGGAGCATTTTTGGATATGGGTCTCCCCGCACCAACTTCCCTGTTTTTCCATGGCGTCCACCAGTGAAAGTAAAAGGGCTTTGCGCTTCGAGCCAGAAAGCATGGCTTATTTCGCTCCTTAATAATCTCCGGAAGTAGATGCCTTATTTCATCGCTAAGATTATTCGGATTGGTGACCACATCAAAAATCCGTGTAGCCACTTCCATTACACCCAGGGAATGTTCGAAACGGCGATGGGTCGCCCCGGGATAAACAAGGTAACTCAAGGAAAGTTGGTGAATATACCGGAGCCTTTGTACATAAGGGGAATCCAGCACTTCACGTTCGTCCGAGTCAAGACGGATGAAAACGTGAATAGGGTCTCTTATTTCATGAGACCGCTTTACCCTCAATAATTTCTTCGCCTCCGGTGTTAAATTTTTCGTTTGTTCGCCCCTATACGTAGAACATATGTTTGTCAATCTAATTCGTCTTTGGTGAGCAAAATCCTGCTTTTGGAACCATATTTTTAACCCGAATTTCGAAAGCGCCGTTATACTTCACGTGGGATTAGGGTTTTCGAAATCAGGGTTTAACGCCTATCTACCCCACGGCCCCCGCCAACACCTCCGCCACGTACTCGACCTCTTCCCGCGTCAGGTTGTTGTGGAAGGGGATGGCGATGCTCGTCCGGCCCAACAACTCGGTGACCGGGTACTCGCCGCCGCGGTAGCCGAATTCCTTTCGATAGAAAGGCTGGAGGTGGATGGGGGTGAAATAGGGCCGGCACCCGATCCCGGCCGCCTGGAGCCTCTGCATGACGCGGTCCCGGAGGGCCTCTTGTGTTTCCGGCGTCGGCTCGTCAAATCCTACCCGGATGACATAGACGAACCAGCTCATCCGGGTCACCTCCGGCGCGATATAGGGGAGCTTGACCCCGGGGATACGCGCCAAGTGCTCGTTGTACATGGCGGCCACGCGGGCCCGCTTGGCGATGATCTCCTCGATCCGCTGCATCTGGGCCACGCCGAGGGCCGCGGAGAGCTCGTCCATCCGGTAGTTGTAGCCCAGGCGTTCGTGGTGGAGCCAGAGCCCGGACTCCCCGCGGCCCTGGTTGCGCATGCTCCGGCAGAGGGCGGCGATGCGCTCATCATCCGTGACGATCATCCCGCCTTCGCCGGTGGTGATCTGCTTGTTCGGGTAAAAGGCGAAGACCGCCGCACCGGCCCACGCGCCGTTGCCGCACTTTATCCCCTTGTACTCCGACCCCAGGGCTTCACAGGCGTCCTCGATGACGACAAGCCCGTGCCGCCGGGCGATGGCGCGGATCTCGTCCAGCCTTGCCGGCTGGCCGAAGGCGTCGACGGGGAGGATGGCCTTGGTCCGGGGCGTGATGGCCGCCTCGATGAGATTCGGATCGATGTTGCCCGTCTCCGGTTCCACGTCGACGAAGACGGGCCTGGCCCGTTCGTAGAGGATGCAGTTGCTGGAGGCGATGAAACTGAAGGGCGTGGTGATGACCTCATCATTTTCGCCGATCCCGAAGGCGCGGATCAGTAGATGGAGGCCGCTTGTGCCGCTATTGACGGCAATGGCATATTTCCTGTCCACATATTTTGCTACCGCCCGCTCGAATTCAAGCATCTTGGGTCCGAGAGCAAGGTTCGGGGAGCGGATGACCTCGTTTACTGCCGCGATCTCTTTTTCCGTAATGTCAGGACGTGAAAGATGGACTTGCATCGTTCATTTACGCCTCCAATCGAAGAGAAAAAGAAAATGATGGCATTCAGACAATCCCAATAATCCTGAATAGATAGGACTATGAACTCCACCGCCCCCGAAGAGACCCGATGTATCGCCTTTTGGCTATCTAATCAAGAGCCTTTGCAAGGACAAGACGGTCACACTTCGAAGCCTCCACACCTGGGTTAATTCTCAGCCAATCGGGATCAGGTTGTTCACCATTTGCCCAGGCAATTAAAGCCGCAGGGATATTAGCTCCTGCCACATGGGAAAATGGATACCCCCCTCCAAAACGAGGGTTCATTTCCAGAACGTACGCTACATCATTCTCCACGATGATATCGCAATCTAGATTGCCTACATGTCCGAGTCTCTCTCCAATGGTTTTACCTAACTCGACAAGTCGATCATCCTGAATGGTGACCGCTCGGTCGGTTTCACCGGCACGCATCAGAAGTTTACGCTTAACGAACGTCGCAGCATAGCGACCCTCAAGGTCATTAACCACATCTAGGCCATATTCACATCCCTGCAGCCGCTGCTGGATCAGGACGGAACGCTCAGGGTCAGTCTGACTTATTTCACCTATGATAGTCCGTGCAAGACGTCGCCTCACTAGAGAATACGCAAGGTTAAGCTCTTCATAGTTATCCACATACTCAATCCCGATAGAGGCGGTTCCCCAGCGAGGTTTAATTACCAAAGGGAAGGCGAGACTACCAGACGAAAGAGCTTTGGCCGCATCTTCAAGAGACAAACATGTATATGGCACAGGTAAATTACAGTCTCTAAGGAATTGGTATGTTGCCCATTTGTCAAAACAAGTATCAATAACACTAGGCCTAGATACCACGGGTAAAGTGCCTACTTCCAAGAGTCTCTCACGAGACCTTGCCAATAGTGGAAGCTCAAGATCATTCAGCGGAATTAAGAGCCTCACCTGATTTTCAATGCATATCCTAAGGAGCACCTCAAGGTAGCCCAACTGATTTACAGGAGGTGCTATGAACGCTTTATCTGCTTCGTATAAAGCAGGAGCATAAGGGCTGACGTCCATCGCAAACACGAGTCCTCGTCCGTTAAGCGCTTCCCTGAAAAAGCTAATAAGATAGTTGCGCCGACCTGCGCAGGTTAATAAAACATTCACCTGACTGCCACATCCTTCTCCAAAGAGACGCATTTTCACTAAGATACTCTTCTTCCCACTGCCTAAGGTTCAGCACCAGTCTCAATATTGTGGGCAAGGCTGAACTCAAAGGAAATCGGCCCCTCGGTAATACTCCAAGGTTGCTTCTGCCAATCTGACTTTAGCAAGCCATAGATGCAGCGGTCATGGTATGCGCCATTATGGAAATGATGTTGCCGAAGAACCCCCTCCTGAAGAAACCCGATAGATTCATACATTCGACGAGCTCGTTCATTACCATACAGTGTAAAAAGGTAAATCCGACGAAGGTCCAGAACGACAAACCCGAAATTACAAAGCCACCGAGTGGCTTGGCCACCTATCCCCTTCCCAAATAGCTCGGGGTTTACCACCATATATAGTTCCGCACGACGGTGATAGTGGTTAATATCTACCAAGCCGCCCATCGCTACTATCACTTCTGCCTCACCTTGCTCGATCACAAAAGAGAAGTCTCGGCGATGGTCATTTAAGCGATTCCTCATAAACCATTCTTCGGTATCTGCTAGTGATATTGGAATCTCTAACGGCATTTGAGTATAGACTGGTAAGGCGTTAAACCACTTAACTCGGGTAGGCAAATCCCTTTTTTCAAGTTTCCTCACACGAATAACGGTCATACCACAATAATTCACCATCCTTCCTCTACCGCTCTATCATCATCTGGCGTCGACGATGTTCGATAAGTGAACCTTCGGGAGCCCGCTCAAGAACATCTTTACATGAAATAACCTTTATAATAGTCTTCATGATAATCTTAAAATCCAGATACAAACTCCAGTTTTCTACATACCACACATCTAGGTTTAAACGCTCATCCCATGGCAAAGAGGTTCGGCCAGTAACTTGAGCTAGACCAGTAATCCCTGGACGTACTTTGTGACGAATACGTTCCCGCTCCGTATAGTACGGCAAATACTCAACAAACAGAGGTCTTGGGCCGACTAGTGACATATCACCCCTAAGTACATTCCAAAGCTGCGGTAGTTCGTCAAGACTAGTCTTGCGTAAAAATTCGCCTAAGAGGGTAACCCGGTCTGCATCAGGCAAAGGATTACCTTCCGCATCATATGCCTCTCTCATAGTCCTAAACTTGAGAAGTATGAATGGTTTTTCCTTATAACCGACGCGAAGTTGGCGGAATAGGACGGGACGCCCCATCACCAAAAGGACAGCCAATGCTATAGCTACCATAATTGGAAATAGCACTATTAACCCCAAAGAAGCTATGACAACATCCAGTATTCGCTTGAGCACACGAGCCACCATCATGTCACTCCTTTGACATTTGCGCCGCAGAAAACTACCTAGAAGAATGCCACCCTTTCTCCTCTGCTTTACTTATTACTTATATTGAGCGGTTTTAGCCTTTAATTTTGTGAGGACGACTAGAAAGTTCTTTCCGCTTACAGTCGAGCCCCGAGCCAGCGGGACTTTTTTGCCGGATCTAGCCAAACGCCCGTCTATCTGGCCCTTCATGGCCAAACCACTAAAAACGGTGCCCCTTGGGACAACAGTATGTCTCGCTTACAGTCTCTGTTTGGGTTTTTTGCTGGGCCTCCTTTAATGTGTTTAATTTAAGTGTCCCCGCCTAATTTCGAAACCCAATTATCTTACTTTAGATTTAGATATCGTTGATAAATATCCCACATCTCCTTTAATACCCTATCTAATGAATACTCCTGGATCATCTCACGCCCTACCGTCCCCATTCTCTGAGCCAAGTCTTTATTAACCAAGAGCCTAATCAATGCCTTGGCCAATGATTTCGGATCGCCCAGAGGAACTAGAAATCCGTTTACCCCGTCTTTTACCAAGTCACGGCTGCCGCGGACATCGGTGGCCACCACCGGTTTCCCGGCGGCCATGGCCTCCATAATACAGCGGGGGAGGCCTTCACGTTTGGAGACCAGGGCCACGACATTCGCCCGGGCAAGGAGCCGCGGGATGTCGGTGCGGTAACCGAGGAAATGAACCGAGGTCCATAAACCTTCGGTATAGACCCTCTTCATAAGGGCTACACACAATTTGCCTTCCCCGGCGAACAAAAGCCGCGCATTGGGGAGTTCTCGCCGCACATATTTCCAGGCATCTATCAATAAAGATTGGTTCTTGTTGGAGTTAAATTCACCTATACAGAGGGCCACCGGGACCTCCGGCCCGATCTCGAGTTCAATGTCTATTTCACCATCATCAGCGGACTTATAGTAATCAAGGTCCACCCCCACCCCGTGGACGTAAAACAAGTTCTCTCCTTCTCTAAAACCAAGCCTACGGGCGGCCTCGAGATCTTCGCGGTTGATCACGATAAGTCCCGCCGTCCAAGGTGCAGCGATATATTCGGCGGTCTTGTAGAGCAAATGATTTATAAGAGGAGCACCTTTCCAGAAATGAAAGCCATGCGCGGTATAAAGAACCGGGACGTCCATCTTCCTGGCGGCAAGACGCGCAAGAAATGCCGCCACGGGGGTATGGGCGTGGATTAGATGATAGTTTCTTTCTTGAATGAGGCGCCGAAGGCTTTTGAATGCCCGGATGTTATCTATAGAATATGGGGAGCGGGAGAAAGGGATTTCCCATACGTATTTCAAATCATTTAGTGGTCTATTGAGATGGCAAGCTACTTCAACTTCATAGCCTTTTTCTCGAAGAAGATTGATGAAAGGTAGATGGAATGCTTTAATGTGAGAACCTACAGTAGCAACAAAAAGGACTCTTTTTTGATCCATTTTTAACTCCTTTTGATAACTTAATTGATTTTGAGTTTAATTAAAAGATTTCTTTTTAAGTAATTCCATATAAAGCATTTCCCACTGCTCGACAACACGCTCCAAAGAATAATTTTCCTCTATATGCCTACGCCCGTATTTGCCCATACTCCGCCTCTCCTCCGGTGAAAGCTCCATGAGCCGCACCATAGCCCGGGCCAGGGCCTCGGGATCTTTAGAAGGAACGAGAAGCCCGGATTTGCCGTCCACAACCACTTCCCGGTTCCCGCCGACATCGGTCGCCACAACGGGAAGGCCAACGGCGCCGGCCTCAAGGAGCACCATGGGCATCCCCTCCCAGGCGGAGGACATAACGTAGGCGTCGGCGGCATTCATAAGATCGGGAATGTCGGTGCGAACGCCTAAAAAGAAAACTTTTGGAGCGATCCCCAGCTCTTCCGCGAGAGATTGGGCCTTTTCCCTCAGTGACCCTTGTCCGGCGATGAGAAGAACCGCATCTTTATGGACACGAAGAACTTTCGCGAAGGCTTGCAGCATGTTAGGGTAGTCCTTGGCCTCTTCGAAACGCCCGACGGCAAGCCATACGAAAGCGTCTTCAAGCTTTAATTCCTGCCTAAGCCGCCCGCGCACCTCCGGATTGGGTCGGAACTTGGTTGTATCCACTCCGTTGGGAATAAACCGGATCTTATGTGGTGGTACGGCCCCTATGCGGACATAGCGTTCGAGGCCTGCCCGGCTCACTTGGGTGGTAAGATCGCAAAAGGGATCGGTAAGGCGATAAGCCCATTCTCTCCAGCGGCCACCTTCGTTGATGTTATGTGCGGTGCATACCAATACCGGCACTTGAGCCAAAAGTCGGGTAAGACGCGCGAGGAGGTTGGCATGAACCATGTGGCTGTGAACTACCTGTGGGTTTATCTTTCTAAGCAAGCGTGACAGCCTCAACAATCCGCACGGGTTCGGGATTCCTCGCTGCATGCCAAGGTGTCGTACCTGTATACCTACGGACTCTAACTCCGGGACGTAAGCCTGAGGTCGGAGCAGCGTCACAACGTCTACGTCCCATCCACGAGCCTTAAGAAGCACGGCTAGAGATACAACCTGCCTCTCAGCACCCCCATAACCGAGACCAGTTATAAGTAAAAGAACTCGCCTTTGCTCCATGTTCTCTACACCTTTTATGTCTGATGGAAATATACAACAAAACAAAAACATTTTTAAATCGTTAAACCCAGGCCGGGATCCGTGATCTTACAACCGACCCCTTACACCTTTTCGGGAAACATATCCTCTATCCTCATCTTGGCTCACCGCCGGAGCCACAGGACAATGCGATCGCGCAAATATAGCAATGCTCCCACCGGCCATGCGATCGCACAAGCTAACCTGTACCTCCGGCAGCTAAACAAAAATGGCAAAAAATCGCCCTTGTGCATACTAAATCGGTCAAAATTCGCAGCAGCACGCATTCTATAAGGTAAGGTTATCCCGCGGCCCGTCCAATTCAAGAGCTCGTCATAATATGTACATGCAGCAATGGGATATTTTGCACGTAATAAGATGCTTTTCGCTGAGAGACCATCAGGGTGATACTCTTTAATCGCCCATATCACGTTTACACATCGTATCTGATACTTCCTAGCTATCCGGTTCCATATTAGACCTTCTGTCACAAATGACCCCAAGTCTTCTGGAAATGGGAATTCCCGTAACACCTCCAAACGGAATACCTCAAACTTGTCACCTTTTACTCGGTATCGCGCTCGTAATTCCACATTATTGGTATCTAGATTGTCCTTCGGAAAAGGGGTCCCAACTATTCGTCCATCCTTGTACGCACATAATCCGGCAACACCCGCATACCGAACCCGCAGCTCTTCTGGAATGGACAACCACACTTCCCGTATCGATTTCAGGGCTCCAGGTGCCAATTCGTCGTCCGAATCAATAATTACAAAGAGAGTGCCTCGGGCTACTGAAACTGCTCGATTGATAGCCACATGTTTCCCCGAATTCGGCTGGCGAATGTACCTGATCGGGAAGTCCGACTTTTGAATCCAAGAGGTAACCAGAGTCTCAGTCCCGTCTGTGGACCCATCATCCACAATAATCCACTCGAAGTCGTTAGTCCTCTGAGCCAGCAGACTAGAGTAAACTGCAGGCAAGAGATGAGCTCTATTGAATGTCGGTGTGAACACCGTAAAGAAATAACTTCCGCCTTCCACAGTCTCACCTCTCGTCTAGAGGCCAAGGTGTAAACCGAGTTATCCCTACTCATTGCTTTTTTAGATGAGAGTCATCCGCAACGGTCGGCCACTTTCTTTCTATGAAGCTGTCTCAGTTACCCATTTGATGTGGCCTCACACGTCCATTTCCGACGCTAGTCTATTGAGTCGGGGCTAATCCTAACGAACTCGCCATGTGCTCAACCCATGACTGTGCGATCTAACCCTTGCCTGGTGATCCTCAAGAGCCCGACGATATACTTTTAGGGTGGCCTCTGCAACCGCATCCCATGAGTATTTATGTTCAATTAAGGACCATTCAATGTGCGGAGCAATCCGTAACGCAGCAATCATCCCCTCTGCAAATGCTTGTGGATCATCCGGAGGTACAACGATCCCTGAGCTGTCCTCATGAACCGCCTCTCCCAGGCCACCCACATTGGTAGCAACAACTGGTTTATGATGCCTGTACGCCTGAAATAAAACCCCACTTTGTGATTCGAAGGATGGCTTGTATGGCAACGCGACGATGTCTGCTGCTGCAAAATACAAGGAAACTAACTCGTCTGGTACGAATCCGACATGCCAACACACCCTGTGCTCAACCCCTAACGACTCTGCCAATCTAACGTATGCCGAGTGACCATACGATTCACCCGCTACCACCAGCACCCAGTTATCTACTAAGCTAAGAGCTTGCAGCGCTACGTCCAATCCCTTGTCCTTCCGGATTCCACCGAAAGCTAATGCAATGTGAACATCCAAGGGCAGACCAAGTTGACGACGAGCATCGGTCTGACTCACGAGGGCATCGGAGGGAAGTGGATCGAGGCCATGTGGGACTACGCTTACTTTAGCAGGATCAACATTCGCGACCTTAACTAGGACCTCCGCGTTATGCCGTGAGTGTACAATGATACGGTCTACCGCCCGGTACGAAAAGTGATAAAGACTCTGCCTTTCCCACCACCGCGTTATATGAGGAACCACATCGTGCACAGTAAGAACCAATGGAATGCGGATCATACGTAGCGTTAACCAATCAAATAGGGGCTGTATCTTCTGAAGATGACAGACATCGTATCCAGACGATGCCTCGAGCACCAGCTTAATACCGTTAAAAGCAGCTGTAGCAAGACGATCGAACGGCCAAAGAACACGTCCTACCGGCCGCCTGGGATCCCTCAACTGGTCAATTACCTCATAGTCTCTGGGAATTGGTAAATCAGCATATCGGGTAAGCAGCGAAACTCTCACTCCGTGTCGAGCTAGGCCGCCAGCCAATCCCTCCGTATACACCTTAAGTCCACCGAATCTGGAGGGCTCATAAAGAAGGACACGCATTTGTCTCCCTCCGCAAACCCGTACTGACGGACCTTCTATAATAGCCTGCGCCAACGACTGTTGAGATCCCCCAGAGAGCCATCTGGAAGGGTGAAGAGGTCCCAGTTGCAAACGAATACAGTAAAGACGTAACCCCCGCAACACCTAGCATATTGTCTAATATAGTTGTGCCCTTACGCAGTAGTGGGTAGATAGATGATATAACAAACATAGAATACAGAAATAAACCTACCAAGCCCGTCTCAAGGAGAATTCCACTGAATACGGAATGAATATTCGGTGAGTATCCAAATCGTTCCATTATCGTTGGCCCCATATTATACCCGACCCCGAAAGGATATTCAATCCAGAGTCTTAAACTGTACAAAATACTCTCTAATCTAGCCTTGTTTTCGATAGCTAAGGGGTTCGCACCAGTAAAAATGCTCCTGAGGCGTTCCGAAACAGGTAAGCCAGCCAATAAAGCCACTAAGGCACCCAGAATTAGCAGTACTACTGCAGCAAGTGCCATCCTCCGCACCACGCGACACTGAATTCTCCCCGCTGTGAGCGCGTTAAAGACCTTAACAGTAAAGTAAACAATGCACGCTACGCCTAAAAACAAGATGCCAGACGAAAAAGTTAGTATAAGAGCCACAAACATGACAACCGTCAGCAGAATCCATCGGCGCTCACCCCACCCCAGACCTAATAATATACCTGGGATTAACAGCGATACGAGCACCGACGGCTCGCTTGTGAATCCTTGAGCTCTATGCAGCAGCATTGGGTCTGCAATAGGCATGGGAGTAGGCAGATTAACCCATGGCAACTGATAAAATGATCCGATATATTGGTAAATGCCGTATAATGCATTTAATACCGCACCAACAAGCAATCCCTGAATCATATACCGAACCTTAAGACGCGACGGATTAATGGTGATTGCTATAAAGATTCCCACATTTCCTATCAGCACCAGCAGGCCTTTGAAAACCCTAATGACCTGGTCCCAAATTCCCGCGATGTAAGGCAGAATAAGCGTCATTCCACAATAGAAAACGTAGGCGATTAAGAATCGATGCGACCAAGATTTCACAATGCGTAAATATCCCCGTCCACTAAAGAGTGTGTAGAACAGGTATAAACATGTAAACACCCAGGATAATGGAATATACGTGTTCCCAACCCGCCCGGCTGGGATAGCTCCCAAAGTCGTCGTGAAACATATCAACCAGAGAAACCTCGCCTGATTTAGGTCCTGTGATCCCATCTTTTCCTCCAAAACATCTCGATGACCTATGGGATACTTAAGCCGTGTATATAAGGCGTGCCAATTTGCTGTGTGCTTCGGCACGACGGCGCCACTCAGGATGACATGTGAGTTTCCACATCACCAGTCCTACGGCTGCTCGCCACCAAGCTCCTACCCAAGTTATCAATTTATATAGCTCGACGTAGGTCTTGCCATGATGCTTCTGCATAAATAGGATTTTTGCTTCCAGCAGCTGTTTAGTCGTGCGGTCATCGACAGTACCTCTTAGTACTGTGGCCCCCCTCACGTGGGTAACCGGACTGACGCCTAAGTAGCAGACCTGATAGCCAGCATGGTGGACCCTTAACGCGTAGTCGGTCTCTTCTGCGTAGAAGCGAAATGATTCATCGAAGCCACCGAGTGCTTCAAATATTGACTTCCTCAGGAGGAGAAATGCTCCATCAGCATAGCCAACCTGCCTAGCTTTCACCGGTACTTTACCGGAGCAATGTCTACCTATCTCGTGACTCTTACGGTGAATCATCGTAGCCACAACATCCCAGCACAGGGCGAATTTCAACGCTTCGAGCAGCCCCGGTATGTCACCGTAACTCCTCTGCCACTGTCCATCCGGGTAAAGAAGCTGCGGACACATAACTGCGATCTTCTGGCTCGCAGATGCTCGCACTACCATGAGTTCAAGCTGTCCATAATCAATTACCTCAACGTCCGAATTTGAGACGAAGACCCATTCCGTGCTTGCCTCCGCCATGGCCTTGTTAACACCCGAGCTGTACGAATGCCCAGAATTCGGAATAATGCGGACCGGCCAGGGATATTTCGCTGGATTCACAAAACGCTCGGCATCCGCGACCTCGGGAAAACCCGAATCAACCACCAGCACTTCCTTAAGGACTAGACTGCTTCTTATGGAGCCAGCTCTAGTTTCCGCCAACGAATCAAGAAAGCGGTTCACAAGGTCTCCAGTACCATAGTTGATGACAGCTATGGTAAACTCCATAAGTCATATCCTCCGGTACAAAGAAAACCCACTACGATGCAAACCAAAGGGGATCCCGGATATAAAATCATCATGCCACTCACATTCTTAGTAAAGACTGAAGACGACCAGTACTCTATATCCGGACGGTCCGGATTCGATCACGTATGGTCCCTGATGACGAATTGCGCTCTATCACCGACTTGATCCACTCGCAACGTCGCAGCTTTGTCTGGCGATTTGTGTTACTTTTGGCGAGTTCATACGCGTTCGTGGAAAGCCTCTCCCTCAAAGCAGAATCGCTGCCGATCCGCAGTAGGGCTGTGGCAATAGCGTCGACATCTTCTGGTGGTACCAATAGGGCGTTCTCGCCGTCCTTAAAAAAGGACCGCACACCAGCTAGGTCGCTGGCAATCAGTGCGCAACCAGTAGCCGCCCCTTCCCTTCACTCCGAACACACTGATTCAGTTAGGGGCGGAAATGCCCAACGCAGCCTGATTATCACCGAGCACACTCGTGAGCGTCCTCAGATGCAACTCGAGAAGCTTTTCACCCGTGAACCATATCAGTTAACCCTTGCCTCCAATTCCTTATTTCCCACTCTAATATTTCTCTCAGCGGAAAAGAGTATAATTCCGAATTCTTTGGCCTTTTCGCTGGTCTAGGGAATTGGTCGCTTGTGACGGCTTCCAAATCAACCTGAATACCAGCACATCTAAATATCTCCCTTGCAAACTCATACCACGTCGTCGCTCCCTGATTCGTCACATGATAAACCCCAAAGCACCCGCTCTCCACCAGATCCGCGCACGCCCTCGCCAGGTCCACCGTATAGGTCGGACATCCCCGCTGGTCGTTCACCACCCGTATCGGCCCCCCGCGCTTCGCAAGCTCCAACATGGTGGTGACGAAGTTTCTTCCACCCTTCCCGAAAAGCCAGCTCGTCCTGACTATGAAATAACGGTGCATGAGGGAGCGGACGTAGTTCTCACCCCAGAGCTTGCTCTTGCCGTAGACGTTTATCGGGTTCGGAGTATCCCAGATCTCATACGGGCCTTCCTTCTCGCCGTCGAAAACATAGTCCGTGCTGATGTGCAATAGCACCGCACCGGTAGCCTCGCAGGCAAGCGCCAGGTTCCGCGGGCCAAGGCCGTTTACCCTCATCGCAATCTCGGGTTCGGACTCCGCCTTGTCCACGTCGGTATACGCCGCGCAGTTTACCACAATATCCGGCTTGAGTGCCGTAATAGCCGCCCGCACGGCCTGTATATCGGTAATATCCAGTATCTTATGGTCCGCCGCATGGACTTCGTAATCCCGCCTTTGAAACTCGGCCACCATATCCTGGCCGAGCATTCCTTTAGCCCCGGTAATAAGAACCTTCATGCGAAACCTTCTCCTAACCTTAGCCTGACTTTTATCTCATCTTCGTAGTCCAATCAAACCCTATACTTGGGTCATCATAAGGCAAGCGCTTTTCATCGGGGTTCTCCCGGTTATAAGACCGAGTGGTAAAGTAGATTATAATTGCCGGCTTCTCCCCCAGGGTCCTGTACCCGTGGGCCACGCCTTTAGGTATCAGGAGAAGGATCGGGTTATCCTCGCCCATGTAAAACACGTTCGTTTCTCGATATGTAGGTGAGTTCTCGCGCAGGTCATGCAGCACCACCTGCGCATTTCCCACCGGGAAGAACCAGAGGTCGTCCTGGTATTCATGATAGTGAAAAGCCTTTATCACCCCCGGGTAGGTCTTCGCCATCGAAGCCTGGCCGAACCGTTCAAGCAGCCCATCATCATCCCGGAGTATCTCCTGGAAGAATCCCCGGTCATCAGGATGCCTTACGAGATTCTTTACTTTAACTCCTTCGATCATTGCTTATACTGACCCTCCGCATCTCACGAATAGGTGGATTCCGCGTTCACTCAGGCCCCATCTAACAACCCGCAGGATCCTCATCCCTGCGAAAGTTCAAACTGCAAGCTGGGAGTCATCTCCGAGAAATAGCCTCAATGCCTGCCGTCCGTCGTTCGCCCTGCTTACATTTACATTCCTTCCGATGAGGCTATCCTCGATGCGCCCGACATCACACAGCCTGCAATCCTCAAGTACTACCGAATGCTCAATCGTCACATTACGAAGAATACTGCGGTCACCTATGGCGGTAAAAGGTCCGATGAAACAGTCTTCTATGATCACTCCTTCCCCGATTACCACGGGCCCGCGGATAATGCTCCTTATAACCTTTGCGCTCTTGGCTACTTCCGCCCTCCCGTTAACCTGGCTCTCGGGGCATATCTCGCCTTCAATGCGTCTGGTAGCAAACTCATCGAGCACCACACGGTTTGCTTCGAGGATATCATCCTTCTTCCCCGTATCGAGCCACCATCCCTCCAGGATCCTGGCATCCACCCTGGCCCCCATGTTCAAAAGCTCCTGAATGGCATCGGTGATCTCCAATTCCCCACGCCAGGATGGTTTGATCCGGGAAATAGCGTCATGGATACGGCTTGAAAAGAGATAGACCCCCACCAGCGCAAGATTGCTCGGCGGCTCCTTGGGTTTCTCAATGAGCCTTACCACGCGGTTCTCCCCGTCGAGTACCGCAACCCCGAATTGCCTTGGATCGGGGACTTCCTTGAGGAGGATCATGGCCTCTCTTTCGCTCTTGTTGAATTCATCCACAAGAGCCGCTACGCCACCTTGTATCAGGTTATCCCCCAGGAACATCACAAACTTCTCGTTCCCCAAGAAATCCCGAGCCGTCTTTACCGCATGAGCAAGCCCCGCCGGCTTATCCTGGACGATATAGGTTATCTTGACCCCCCATCGGGAGCCATCCCCCACCGCGGCCTTCACGCTTTCGCCGGTCTCCGGGCAGATAATAATACCGATATCTTCTATTCCGGCTTTAACTATCTGATCGATTACGAAGAAGAGTATGGGCTTATTGGCCACCGGCAAGAGTTGTTTTGCGGTGGTGTATGTAAGCGGACGTAACCTTGTCCCTTTACCACCCGAAAGGATAAGGGCCTTCATCCCGGATCATCTCCCACGTCAAACTATTTATGGATGGATATCTTCCCGGTGACCACATAACAGGTCTAATTTCTTTTCCAGATCACGTCGCATTATCATTATTCCTGTGAAACCTTTGCCAAGGTAGTTCTTAGGCTGTAGACCTTTTCGTAGTAATTTCTGTATTCACCTGCTTTTATCCTGCGCCACCAGGTCTCATTATCGCGGTACCAGCGAACAAGTTCAGGAAGTACATCCAATAAGCGATATCTGGGCTCCCATCCCAACTCTTTCGAAATTTTCGTGGCATCAATCGCATATCGCCTATCGTGTCCTGGCCTGTCGGGGACGAAGGTAATAAGGGATTCCGGTTTACCCAGGACTTCAAGTACTGCCCTTACCACGTCCAGATTCTTCATCTCGCACCTTGCACCGATATTATAGACCTCTCCCGTTTGTCCTTTCTGTATGACAAGATCTATGGCCCTGCAATGATCTTCCACGTGAATCCAGTCTCTCACGTTCTGTCCGTCCCCATACACGGGAAGGGGCTTATCCTCCAGGGCGTTTGTTATCATAAGAGGAATGAGTTTCTCTGGGAACTGGTAAGGTCCGTAATTATTAGAGCACCGGGTGATAATGGAATGAAGGCCATATGTCTTGTGGTACGCCCTTACCATCATATCGGCCGCGGCCTTACTCGCGGCATAAGGACTGTTCGGCCGCAGCGGGCTTTCCTCCGTAAACGGCGGGTCTGCCGGCCCAAGCGATCCATAAACCTCGTCGGTCGAAACCTGGACAAACTTGGCGATGCCATGTTGTCTTGAAGCTTCGAGGAGCACCTGGGTACCTTTTATGTTGGTGTCAATAAACGGCGCGGGATCGAGAATACTTCGATCCACGTGGGATTCTGCGGCGAAATTGACTATCACCTCGAAATGATGTTCCCTGAATAGAGTATCTACCAATTCGCGATCGGCAATGTCTCCCTTGATGAACAAGTAGCGGGGATTCCCCTCAATATCTCGCAGGTTTTCAAGGTTCCCCGCATATGTCAGCTTATCCAGGTTGGTGATATGCCAATCCGGATGGTTCCATAAAGCATATCGTATAAAATTACTCCCTATAAACCCTGCTCCGCCAGTGACGAGGATTTTCATTAAAGCATCGCTGCCCCTTCCCGTCGAGACCAATCTCCCTCTCTTTGCTTCTCCGACGCCTTCCGCACCTTCTGGTCTCTCAATACCTCCGTCACCTTCTTCAAACTCCCGCTCCTCTTCTTATCCGCCACCAACACCACATCTTCGGAATTCACGATCACCAAATCTTTTACCCCAAAAGCCACCAGGAGCTTGTCCCCTAAAGAATTATCGATAATATTCCCGCCCGCCTCGACGGCCACGGCCTCGCCCTTGATCACGTTGCCGTTCTCGTCTTTATCGTAGATCCGCTCCAGCGCCGCCCAGGTCCCCACGTCGTCCCAGCCGAAGTCCCCGGGCACGACCACGATGTTCTCCGCCTTCTCCATCAGGGCGTAGTCTATGGACCGCCGCTCCAGGGTAAGGAATTTCTCTCTCACGGCGTCAAATCCTTCTTCCGCTGCCAAAGATCTTTCGATTTCGCCCAAACCCTTATGGAGAAGAGGGGCATGCCTGGCCAAGGCGTGCCGGAAGGCGGAGATGGTCCAGACAAAAATCCCCGCATTCCAGAGGTACCGGCCGGTCTTGAGAAACGCCAGGGCCTCCTCTACGCGCGGCTTCTCCGTAAACCTCCTCACCCGGTAAGCGGCCGCCCCGGGGCCACCGGCGAAGGCGCCTCCCCCGTCCAGGGGTTCTCCGCACTCGATGTAACCGTACCCTTCCTCGGGCCGCGTGGGCCGGATGCCGATGGTGACAAGGTACTCCCCGCCTGCGGCCACCCCGGCCGCATACTGCAGCGTCGCGGCGAACCTCTCGTCGTCCAGCACCACATGATCGCTGGGCATGACGACCATGACCGCGTCCTTCACGCGACGCGCAAAATAGACCGCGGCGTATCCCACAGCCGGGGCCGTATCGCGGCCCGCCGGTTCGATGATGAGATTCTCCGGCAAAAGTGTCGGAAGCTGCGCGCGGACGAGCCCCGCATAATCCGGGCCGGTGATGACGTATACCCCGGCCGCATCCCCTGTAATCTTCAACGCCCGCGCGAAGGCCTGCTGGAGGAGGGTGTCCGTGCCCCAGAGCGACAAGAACTGCTTGGGCATCTCCTTTGTACTCTTGGGCCAGAACCTCTCTCCCCGGCCACCGGCCATGATGACGACAAACGTCTCCATCGATCCACCTTCTTTCGAGGGCGGGGGCCTAAAGACCACTTCTCCCTGAGATAACCTCTTCTGCCCACCGCAGAACCTCCCGGGCAATGGCCACCGCCTGCGCGTACTCTTCTTCCGTAACGGGTTCCGCCACGCCCGGATAGCGCGTGGTCACCGCATAGCGGGTGAGCCGGGCGGCCTCCTTTATGGCCTCCGGCACCCCCAGGCCCGCCCGGCCCACCAACGTGAGAAGCGCCGCCAGGTCATGGATGTAAGGGTATTCTACGTTGAGATGGATCAATACGGCCTTAATCGCCTTCTCCGCCGCTTGCTGGGCATTGAAGCACAAGTCTTCCAGGTACACGCCTTCCTGCCTGGCCTGGGCTTGCAAGAGGTTGCTTTTGGCCCTGTTCAACCATTCCCGTGGATCATCGGGCGCCCGATACTCCGCGCTCATAAACGACCTTCCCTTCCCGCATGGCCGGTTTGAACACCGTCGGGTGCGCGTGACGGTATCGTTCCACATCTTCCGGGGTGGCAACGATCACGTCCACGGCCTGGGCAATCCCAAAGAGGTTCATATAGATTTCCTCCGTCAAACGTCCCCGGTGGCCGACATCCGACTTAATGACCAGAAAGTCCAGATCACCATGCGGTCCTTTCTCCCCCCGCGCGGCCGAACCGAAAAGGATGATCTTATCCGGGTCGGCGACCCTAGCGATCCGCCGCACGATCTCCTCCAGCACTTCCGGCGGTACCGTAGGCAAATCCATCATCCATTGACCTCCACCCATGCCGGATTTTTAATTATTTCCTTCCACGGCCTAAAATCGCCACTACCACAGGGTAAACCGACCCGTCCCCCCAGGGCCGCAGGCCCTTCCCTTGCTGTGGCGGCGGGTTTAACTCACCCCCGTCCTTCGGGCTGCCCCCTCTCTAAGCTTAGAGAGGGGTTACGGGGGTGAGCTATAACTCCGATGTCAGAACGTTCATGCCTTCAAGACGCCCGAACTGTCGGCGATCGAAGGTATAGACCCCGCCGCCGATCCCCTGCCGGACCATCCAGGCCGCATTGTAGGCATCGAAAAAGTCCACGCTCTTCTCCACGTACCATAAAATGGCCGACAAAAGAACCTCCCGTTCGGCCACTTCCAGGCCGGGCGTATTGAGGAGGGCCAACGCCAGCCGCTGGATCTCCGACCGGTCCCTGCTCGTGGTGACGAGAACCACTCGCTTTTCACTGCACGACGGAACAAGGCCTCCACCGCCTCAGCCTGCTCCGGGAGGTCATTGGTCAAATAACATAAAAAGGTTGGTATCGACGAAGAAGTGCGCGGCCTTCTTCATATCCTTTCATCTTCTTTTCGGCCCGAGCGGCAAGCACTTCCTTGCGGATGGCCGCGAAATCCTGCT